>Ga0325404_1001100_pt1 | contig 28377 bp, 27 predicted proteins | sample PopdelMetagenome_18_FD_205664 | JGI IMG/M metagenome (GOLD analysis project Ga0325404, IMG submission 205664) | Populus deltoides microbial communities from Bellville, Georgia, United States - Xylem-Control-R1 | ecosystem: Host-associated > Plants > Phyllosphere > Stem > Wood/Secondary xylem...
ACACACAAGGTAGTGCTAGTTCAACATGTAGACAACGTAGTTACGTACGTAGTGTTGTTGTTCTTGCTGTTTGCTGTTGTTGTTCAAACTTGTGGTGACAAGCAGTACTTAGGAATATTGAGCAGTGGCTCAAAGATTTAACCCTTCCCTAGTGTAAATTTTCGCCTCTGTTTATCTAACTTAGTGTATGAATCTTCTTTTTGTTACTAGATCTTGTTTTGTTCAATTATCTTTTGTTCCTTCACTAACAAATTGCGCGCTCTGTTTTAACAATTTTTTCATGTATATTTAGCTTCTCAAATTTTAACCTTGATTCAAGGTAACGTACGCTTTATAAAATCACCTTTTGGATTTCGACGTGTCCCTTTTAGTATCCATGCGTTTTTTTAATAGATTTTGGCAGGTGAGCTAATCTGTCCAGTCTTCACCTATTTGCCCATCAAATCCATCCGTGATCGCCAAGGTAACGTTAGAAAAGAACAATAATCGACCTAATTACTCAAGGTGATCTAATCATGAGAAAGATTGCTGTGGGATCAAGGGAGTCCTATGTCTTGTCACTTTAGCCCTTGCAATATTTTATTTGCTTATGGCAAAGGCTCCAAATAAGGCTTCTGCAATTCTTTACTCAAAACCTTTGGCGCTCAAGTATGTTAATTAATTGAGTTATTCTGCACTAATATTCTTATTTTCAACTCATCAAATATTTTTGTTGAGTACAGTAGTAGAGTTTCTGTAATTAATGATAAGCAATTTGTAGGTTTTTTAAGCTTTTCTGACCAAGCAGATCAATAACAATATTAAGATAACATAGAAAGGTCGCCCTTATGCATGCTCGATTTTCTTTTCTTTGTTTTTTTTAACGAGGGTATGCTAGTTAAGAGTCTGAAAATACTTCTATTATATTGTGGGCAGCGTTTCTTGCCTTCAGAATTCGGTATGGACCCAGCAACAATGGAGCATGCACTGGCACCAGGAAGAGAAACATTTGATCAGAAAATGATTGTGAGAAAGGCAATTGAGGATGCTAAGATCCCCTTCACGTATGTATCCGCTAACTGCTTTGCGGGTTATTTTGTTGGTAGCCTCTGTCAGCTTGAGACCCTGACCCCTCCAAAAGACAAAGTCCGGCTTTATGGAGATGGCAACGTTAAGGGTAAGTAAGAGGTAGTAAAAAGAAAAAGAAAGGCTATTTGGTTGTGATTTATGCTGAATTATATTTGTTTTCTAGTTGTTTTTATGGATGAAGATGACGTTGCAACATACGCAATTAAAGCAATCGATGATCCTCGGACTTTGAACAAAACTTTGTACCTAAGGCCACCAGAAAACATTCTCACACAAAGACAGTTAGTTGAGATCTGGGAGAAACTCTGTGGAAAGAAACTAGAGAAGATCAGCATTCCCGGAGAAGACTTCCTAGCTTCCATGAAAGGTACATATGAGGATTAAAATTGAAATGGCATTAATCTCTCTCTTTTTTAGGTTGTTTGTCCACGTTCTCTTGGTTGGATAATTTCTTTGTTGTTGCAGGCATGGATTATGTAGCCCAGGCAGGAATGGGGCATTTCTATCATATTTTCTATGAAGGCTGTTTGACAAACTTCGAAATAGGAGAAGAAGCTTCGGACCTTTATCCAGAAGTGAAATACACTCGCATGGATGAATATCTGAAAATCTTCCTTTGAAGAAAACCACGTTCTATGTATCTATCAACAGCAGTATAATGAATATCTAAGAAGCTTCTGTTGTTGTAGATTGTGAATGAATAAAGAAAGAAAAGATTTTTATCATGAAAAGAAATACTCTCTTGTTTACGAGTGTGGATTTTTATTGTGTAATAAATTAAGTTATGGTAGACGGATTTTTCTATTTGGTTTCCTATTGCTATTATATGGATATTTATAGTATTAAAAATAACATTTGAAACTTGATATGTTAATGAGATTAATTCATCATTGAATTAATTTTAACATTTGTTACTGTTGAGATAAAATAATTAAATAACACCTATTCAATTTAATTTAAAATATAATTATTTTATGAAAAGTTATTGTTTCATTGTTATGTTTCAAGTCTATAAAAATTTGTTACTATACATGAAAAAAAACACAATAAAAAAAAATATATTTTTTTTGATCTTATCTTCTCATTATGTCTTTGTATTGGACAAATAAACACCTTAAAAATAATATTTTCACACCTTAGTTAACTCCATATTTATTTCCATCCTAAATATTTCTTATATCAACGTTCTATATTATCAACAAGATGAAAGAACAAATTACGCGGAATGTTTTAAGGACAAGAATGGTAGGCTAATCAATCCATTCTGCTAAGTTTATGAGAATGGTTGGTGCAGTTGAACATTCTTTTCCTTGATGGGAGACTAAAAATATGAATTTCTTGCAACAAAGAGCACTTCATTTCTATGAGCATGTGTGGAGGGAAGGTTCTTGAACACAAGTTACTGTAGATTTGACATGGTTTAAAATGTTCCTATAATGAGAATTTCCTAAAAAACAAACACAGACAACTCCAGGAAAGTACTCTGGTTGTGCAGTGACCAGAATAGATAGGCCTCCCTATAAATCAAAAGATAGTAAAAAGAACTCCAAAATCTAATTTCTACAAAATTTATAAGCAGCTTTTGAGGGTCACACTATAAGCAGTTACAGTTGTTTGTTATGGAAGTAATTGGTAAATATTACAACTAATTTATCTCCTATATGAAAGCATTTTGAGTTCCAATTCAGATCCATTTGCAGAGACAAAATCATAGGTACCTTTGGTGTTTAAGTCAAAATGTATGGAATCCCCTTGAAGGTGGTGCTTAACATCTTTGGTTTCCTGTGTCTGTCCCTCTATCTGAATATGCATAGCCAGACCATTTTCCTTCATATTGATACCTTTCAAATCAGTGATGCTTGGTTTCCTATCTTCTGCATTCAAGTTCTCCATGAGACTATAAACAGCGGAATTGAAGCCTGTTAAATGAGCTCTTGTGGCTTTTAAATTTCCATTGCTGTCGTCATTCAAGTTTTGTGAGAGGCTCTTCTGAGCTTTCTCCAGTATGGCCTGCAAGTACTTCCCTTGAGCTTCTATTCTCATCTGCAGCTTCTTCTGTACCTGTTGGAGAAAAGACCAACTCGATATATCAAATAAGAAATTCGAGAATGACCTAGCCGAGTGAAGTGATATTGTTGATTTTCTAGAAGCAACTACCAGAACTCTATGAGAAAGCCATACCTCAAGCTTTTCTTGTAATGTTTTCTGTACTTCAATCTGACAATTTAATGCCTCTGCAACTGAGATTTCTCTGTATTGAACTACATTAATTAGTACCAGCATAGAAGTTTGCAAATAAAGTTTGAAGGAGAATTCCAGATGAGATTACTCTTAAGGTTAAGCTAATTTTAAAGTCAAGGCAGATTTTTCTTTTCATCTCACGGGAAAATAGATAAAAGGAATTAGTAATCAACGAAAAATCACGTGATTCGATAGATCCTTCTCAAACCATCATTACTGCATACACACTCCATCAAGGAAATGCTGGGTAAAAGGAAAAACAAAAGCTTTAATGGATATAAGCTATGTTCAAGGAAACAAGTTTTCGTGGATGTAGCTAAAAAATGGTTGCACCCAGCACACACCATTGAGGGCTTGAGTCATTCAGAAAAATTCAAGTTATTTTTTTTATATAGAAACAAGCTACATAAAAATACAGAAGAAAGATGGCAACGTATACCCTTGTTCTTTATCGATTCTTGGTGAACTGGTGCTTGTCCCTGAGGAGCCCTTACTGAAGTTTACATATGAAGCTCCTAGAAGTTAAGTGGACGGAAAGTCATCAGAATATTTGTTCAAAGAACTACTCGATTGTACAAATTCTAGTAAACACTTTATGAGATAAAATTGGATCTACTGCCAACATTTAAACTAAAATCAGTTATTTGTGGTGAAAAATGGAACAATAAAAGAAAAGCAGTGATGAACTAACCTCTGCTCTCTTTGCTTTGTTCTGTATTGTTCTGTCTTCGAGCCTGCTGCCCAAGTCTGTATTTCTGCAGATAAATAAGCCAGCATAATTACACAATCACAATTTAAAGGGCAAAGAAAAAGGAAATAGAACAAGTAACACTGATGAGAGCAGCAATAGTTGTGTTAAAACTTGAAACTGTACCTGTAAATGACTCTTTAAATGGTACAATGTCAAACCCTTCAATCCCATTAACCTCAACACTGACTTTGGAGTTGCCTCTGAAAATAAATCCATTCTATATATAATTAGATTCACTATAAGATTACACAGAGAACATTGAAGTGTAGACTCAGGTTGATTAAGTTCATACAATTATTGAGAACAATCGGTTAGTAATAGACCAGATATATGAACTATACATATTGTCATTTTCATGTTTCAAAATGCCAACAGCAGCATTTACAACAGTTTATTATTACTGGGGCTGATGTTTCTGATGTGGTGCTGAATTTTTTTTTATGGGGGTTTATGATTTCTGTTATAATCTAGTCAGAACGAAGGAGAAGACTTGCAGTAGCTGCAATCATATTTCCTGGAAGAATCCTAATGAGCTAAGCGTACTAATGGCTATTTCAATCAATATGGGCAACTTAATCAAGCAAGCTATCAATCTCTCTAGCTAGATATTGAATGAAGTTCAAACAAGAGAAAAGAAGAATAATTTGAGTGAACTTACTATCAGGGCCACCAAGTTTGGTGACAGCATCAATAAAACGATCATGAAGATCAGCAGTCCATCTAAGTCTCGGCCTTGGGTCTCTTGTCATCATCACCACCCCGTTCTCGTATGGATAACTCCCTCCTCCACCACCAAATGTTGTTTTCTCCATGTTTTATATATAATACAACACCCAAAGTTTCCAACAAAAGCTAGCTTTTGTAATTCATGAAACAATCACCGACTGGAGAATACAAGCCCTCAAGCGCGCAGGTTTGTTGCTTTAATTTGCTCTTCCTAAAATTCTCCCCTGCCAGAACATAAGAAGATCCAAAAGCGAAGAGGGAAGAGATGGCTATGAAGAAAGCATAAAGAGGGCCAAGAGGACTTGAATGTTCCTGCAGTAAAGCAGTTCCTTGCGAGAGCAAGTGACCAAAATTCAACAAGTGTACATGGCAATATAGAAAAAAAACATAGAATTCTTGTTTTTATTCAGGCAGGGAATATATATATATATATATATATATATATATATATAAACTAAATACTTTTAAGTAACAATTTTATTATTTGCAAAGTTTTTTTTTAACAGGGCATTTTATTTATAAAAAAAACAAAATAGAAGAGGAATGTATTTATATGGGAAAAAAAAATAGTATTTATAATACGTGTATGGACATGCAGAGGAAATCTCGGCGAGGAATCTGAAGCTACATGATTGAAGAAATTTACAGTTGGAACAGATTTTTGTGTCGCCATGCTCATGTGTACATCAACATCCCATAATAACTCTCAGATGCATCTTGAGGAAACGTCAAGATGATCGACGGTGAGGTGGTCACAGAGACCATGAGAAGTAAAAGATTAGATGCCACGTAGCAGCCAGCGTGGAATATTCGCCGGCGGAGAAGATGGAAGGAATATTCGTGGAGTCACGTGGGGGGGCCCCGTGGGAAGTGTAGGAGGGGACAAAATGGGAGCCATATAATGCCGATTGAAACGACGGTGTTTGACATGTGGGCGGTGGTCCATCTCAAGGATCAGCCAGTGCCGACGGTGAGAGCTGGGTGGCTTGAAGCTTCATGAGGGGGAATCAGTGACTAATTTCACTCATGAAGACACTCAATCCACACCAGATTAGTTATGATTATAGTAATTGGTATATTTGGTGCAGCTATTTCATGTACGTATATGCGCCTGCCAAGTGTCATGGATCGGGTTCCATATCATACAATTCATTAGATTTAAAATTAACAATTTAGATTTATTTTATAAAAAATAATAATGGTTTTTTTATATAAAAAAAATTATAAACCGTATGAAATCAGGATGAGAGGGGGGCATGACCTCTCAAAGTTTATTTTGATTACTATAGATGTATGGATTATTCAATTGTGTCCCTAAAAACTATAAAGCAAGCCCTCTTAAATACTTATAAAATAAAAGGATTTTAAAAATAATGAATTATTCTCCATGTACTCTACTACATGGGTTTACGAGTTTTTTTTTTTTTTTCCCTTTGATGCACATTGAGATCGTTTATATAATATAGATAATAATATACATAAAATTCATAATATATATATATATATATATGAACTAGAAATGTATACTCAACTGAAATCATTCAATAAATAAAGTACTCGTATTCATAACTTAGACTAGGAAACCATGATATAAAAGATCACAAGAAAAATGCTTTTATTTTATTTTTTAATATTGAATTTATTAGAGATTAAACTTTATATTTTAATTCTATTTGCTTTTTATAAGTACATTTTCGTCTCATGACCTCAGTCCCGGATTACTCAGGTTTTTAAACTTTTTTTTATTGATTTATTTTTTAATTTCATCGTTTAACTTTTAGTTTCTTGAGAACTAAGCTTCATAATTTTTTTCCGGTTTGCTTTCTATGAGATTCTTCCAGTTTCATGACTTGGATCGCGAGTTTATCATGCTAACCCAAATTGACTTGGATCATATTTTTATTCTATTTTTAATTGATTTTTTTTTCAATTTCATTCTTCAATAATGGATTGATTGGAAATAAAGTTTCATAATTCATTTCGATTTATTTTTCATGGGGTTATCAAAATCTCATGATCAGGGTAACGACTTTAATTTATATCGATCCAATAATTTGTCATCCTAGTATTAAAAAAAAAAGACGTCATCTTGAGATTGTTTTAGTCAAACTATATTTTTATTGATTATCTGAATTATCTTTAAACTTGTCAAGTTAACCAGGTAACAATGAAACAACTAATGTTTGAGAGGCGTTTTTAGATTTTCATATTTTTTGTATAGTGTAATTACTGCATAGCCTATGGGATCAACTTTTTTTTTGCCTAAGGTCAAGGGGTACTTTCAATTTTTTAACCTTGGTTTTCTTGCAATTATCCTGTGGAGTCAAGGGTTTTTTGATCTTTCTATGATTCAACGAACAAGTGGCTGGCAAGAGGGAGGCGTCTGCGCCCTTTAAGCAGCCCGTGCGGCACCTCCTGATGGCCACTGGTAGCCTTATAGGGCAGCGTCCAAAGCAACACGTCACCCTCTACTGGTGGGGCGGCACATGTCTGCATCCATAGCATGAAGGAGCTTCGATAATAATTTTTCTCCTTCCCCGTCTTTTCTCTCTCATCCACCTCAAAAGGTGTGTTGACCTTGCAAAATGGTCCTCAATCTTTTAATTATATCGAATTTGATTTATTTATTTTTCAATTTCATTCCTTGAAATTTGATTTTTATGTTTTTTTAATCAAATTTGATACTCATTTTTATGATTTTTATTTATTTTGCTTTTAATCTTTTTCTGAATGGATTTTTTAAAATTCAAAATCATCATGGCTTTGTTTAACATAGAACCTCGTATAACTCTGCACACACCTCAATTTTCTAGTATAGAAATCCAGTTATTAGTTGTGAAATAGTCATTCCGCGGGTCGAATTAATTTTTTTAAATGTAAAAAAGATACTAACAGCTTGAAAAACTTTTTGACAGTGTTATTAAACCTGTCATATGGTTCAATCTTGAAACCTCCCGACACAACTCTTTGCCTAACTTAAATTTCAAATTAAATCTCATGGGAGCTAACTCGAATTAAATTGATCGATTTCATGGGTCCAAATACAATCTTGATAACTGGTAGAAACATGGTTTAGCTTTAAAAAAAAGTTCAAAATGATAACTTTTTTAAAAATATATATATTGAGACAATGATAAATTAAGTCAATCTCAGTCCCCCCGTGACCCGGGTCATGGAATCTATTGAGTTTAAGAACTTTTTTTATAAATTTTTTTTATTTAATTATATGATAAAAATATATGCTCATAAAATTGAGCACCAACCTAAAAATAGATGGTTATTTAAGACAATAATAACCCTATAGAAAGTAAACAAAAATAAAGCATGCATTTTATTTCTCAACCAATCAATATTGAATGATGAAATTAAAAAAAAAACAATTAAATGAAAGAAAAAAAAGCATATCCAATCAGTAGGTAAACTCGTTAAGCCTGAACTTGTGATCAATAATATATAACATTGACATCGCTGAACCACTGCGAATTTGACTGCACGCTAGAGGTTATCATTTTCGGTTCGGTTCGGTTTTTACATAAAAAAATTAACCAAACCGACATTATTAATTTTAAAATTTTAAAACCAAAGCCGAACCGACTGGTTTCGGTTTGGTTTTTGTTAGAGTTTTGAAACCTGGACCGGCCCAGTGGGTCGACCCGCGACCCGGCCGACCTGGGCCTGGGACCGGTCCGGGTGGAGGTATAAACCCGTTTGGGAGTTGGCCCGGTGAAACTCGGTTGACCCGGGTGTAACCCGGCTGTGTTTTCTTATATATATATAAGTAAAACGCCACCGTTACAAACCTTTTAAACCATGAAGAGTTGAAGACAGAAAACCTAATTTCTTCAATCTTCAAACCTATATCTGGTGCAAAGAAGAGCAGAGGAATTTAAGTTCAAGGCAGCTTGTTACTTGTTTGGCTCTCTTCAGTTCAGTTTTACGAATCAAGGTAAGATTAAGCTGCTGTTATCTCTTTAATTTTTTGTTTGCGATCTTCTATGCACAAAAACATGGATTCGCTCGGATTTTGAAGATCAAAATGCTCAGATTAACTTTCTCCCCTTCTGGTATGAGAAAGTAAGTTTTTAAATACAAAATTTTACCATCTACATATACAAGTGCTCTCAATCAAGCAATCTCATCCTGATATTAGAAAGCTGACAAGCTATATGTCTTTTACCCACAGGCCATTCATCATGCTTGCAAAGGCAAACGTTAAAAAGGAGGCAGCCATTGACATTTTCTTTTAACCAAACAAACAAAAAAAATAAAAAAACAAAATGCTTTCCTGATGTATTAAAGAATTATTGAAGAGTTTTAGCTATTTTCTGGCTGAAGCAATAAGGCCTGTAACTAGTCCGGCTGTCAAAAGTGACAGGGAGATACTCAAAGTCGATGTCAAATACTTGATGTTAGAGGATTTAGAGCATGAGAAGCATTTATGTTTACTTGTGTATGATTCTTAGTCCAGGTAGATGCAGAGCAATTACTATATTTCTTTGGCAGCCACAGGGAGGATTTTAATTGTCCTTCACCACTGCAGGCACAAATCTATGTACAGAATTACCTTTCAGTTGAAGAGGATCTGACAGAGTTTGTAGGCTCAGTACTTGTTGATCCAGATGAATATGGCACTGAAAATGCTGCACTATTTCTCCCAAATGACCATAGCTCACCAAGGTCATCAAGGAAAGCTTATGCCAAGGATAGCAATGACAGAACAACTTATCATGCCTATAGAGAGGTAATAAATAATCTCCAACAATCATTTTTAGCAACGTCTGATTCTCTCAGTAATTATTTAAGAGAATGCTAATGGGAGCATTGGAGAAATATGTAACTTACTCTTATTTCAATGCCACTGAAGACTTTCTTTTTAGAGTCGTGGAAGACCTTCAAGTGAAATGAAATTCTATGTTTTACAGAGTTCATGCACAGGTCAACCATTCTAGATTTGCTGCATTTCTAGGCCAGGAATCATTTTGTATTTCACGTGTATTCTTTGAGGACACTTGAAAATTTAACTTGTCCGTTCATATCTTTATGACAGTCTGCAAACTTGTATGGCCAACATTTTCAAGTCCTTAATTGCGAAGAAATCAATAATTAAAAAGCCAACAAGATTGATCACTTCTTTTAGCAGTCTATCTTCAACATGTGTAAGTTGTGGGGTTTTGGGATTTATGCTTTTTGACTTTTCCAGCACTTAGTTTTCTTCCACTCATGCAACTCCATCTCCTGTAAGTTTCATGCTTATTGTAAGCATGCAACTATTTGCTCCTGAACCAGTAAGGTTTTATAAGGTTTTTTTTTTTTTTGTTAACCCGGGTCAACCCATCTAACCCGTGACCCGATCATTATATCAGATCAATCATCGGGTTGGGTTTAAAAACTATGGTTTTTGTTGTTAAAAAACTGGTAAAACCGAAAGCAAATCTCAGTGACCAGTGCCCACAAACTACAAGCAAATCTCGATTTCTATTGTTCAGGAAAACAGATCTACCCTGTGCCCACAAACTACAAGCAAATCTCGATGTCCAGTGCCCATAAATTACAAGCAAATCTCGGTTTCTGTTGTTCAAGAAAACAGATCTGCCCACAAACTCCAAGCAAATTATAACTTAATAATAATAAAAATATCAACCCACAAGATGCAGAGATAAACTTGAAATGGAGTTAGAATCTTAATCATCAAAAAGCCATCTCTTTTTTTTATTTGCCTATGTAGTTTGATTAAAGTAAATGTTGATGCAGGGGTGAATTTAAAGAGATGAGAGATAGAGAGAAAGAGAGGGGGGGCTACGGGGAGTGATGAGAAGCAAAGAGAAAAGGAGAGAAAAAAGGGAGGGGGTTGTGAGAAGATGATGAGAGGCAAAGAAAAGAGAGGGGGATGATGAGAGGGAGAGAGAGGGGGGTTGTGAGAAGATGATGAGAGGCAAAGAAAAGAGAGGGGGATGATGAGAGGGAGAGAGAGGGGGGTTGTGAGAAGATGATGAGAAGGGGGGACGCGTCTGCTAAAAGTTAGTTTAGGTCTAGGGTTTTTCCTATTTATACTTGCTTTTTTTTTAAGTGCTGGTATGGTCGAACCAGTTCGGTTCTGTGCGGTTCAATCGATTTCGGACTTTAGAAACCAAAACCGAACCGAACAGGAATTTTTTTGTGATTTTTTAATCGGTTAATTTGGTTTTTTTTGTTCGGTTTTTTTCAGTCATTTTTTATCTGGTTTTTCCGGTTTAATCGTTTTTTTACTCACCTCTACTAGACGCGTTACCCCATCAACTACGTCTCCATTGGATGCTTCAGACGACATGATGGTTGGGAATTTTTTGCCACCGTATGACACAACATGTGTCGCCCGAAGAGCGCGGACAACATCCATTTGCTGGCACATGCATAGCACGCACCAACCACTTTTTTATTATTATTTTATTTGTTAAAACACTGATTTACCCCTATTTCAAATAAATTGTAATGAAAGAGCCATTATAAAAATATCATTTAAGGACAATAATGTCATCTAACCGTAAAAGTAAAAAAAAGAAAGGTGATGAACCATTATGAACACGATCAATTGTATAATGATAAATACATACCTTTAAAAATACCATTGTACCATTTGTTTTTTGGAATGGAGGGCAAAGAAATTATTGCAATTTAGTATTGGTAAAAGTAGAAATGTCAATGGAAGTACATAAAAATGGGAAATGTCTCAATAAAAGCCCTTCCAACTTCCAAATCTTCGTTTCCATTGGAGCCAATTCTCAGTCCTTTATTTACATCGTGTTCATATAATTTTTTATATATATCCAATTTCTATTAAATAAAGTATGCAGCCCGTTAAAAGAATAATTATTAGAAGAAAAAAGACTACAAAAATTATCTAGAATGGAGGCATACTTCTACCATCCACCGTATTTATATGGAACAGAATATATAGCTTATTAAAAACAAATTATCAAGGTTTTATTAAGGGTAATATATATATATATATATATATATATGAACAAACAAATAAATAAATAAAACATTTTTGCCAAACTCAACAAACAGTGTGATAAACGATCCAAAACACTGAAAAAACAATCTAAAAAATCTATTGAATTTGAAGTTAAAAAAAAAATCAAATTTTGATGGAAAACCAGTTAATCAGCAGCCATAAAGTGAGCCGATATCAATAAAAAGTAATCGTGTCCTTCAACTTTGAACAGAATATCTTATAAACATTCTTTATAATTTGGGGCTCGATAAATACTCACAAATTGACAAGAACACACCTTTTTTTTCCAGTTGCCATCAGGCGTTTTATTGAAACAATAAATCCGAACTACAAATTTCTCATTGATATTCAATGAGTTTCTTTATGCAAAAAATCAGATATCCAATTACAATGAAAAAATGACACGAGCTTGCCTCTCCCGGTAGAAAAGATCGAGGAAAAAGGAATGGCCCAGCAAGCAAAACTCGTCGTTAATGCAGCGTGTAATGAGATGGATGACAGAGTTGCGGTGTGGAAAAATATTATTCAGCCTTCTGAAAGGTTGCGGTGCGAGTAAATATTATTCAGCCTTCTGAAACAGTGATTTAGCTAATTGAAGGTTAGTTGAGTGAGAGAACTTGGGAGGTAATGTCATTAGTGGATCATCCCCACTTAGTTTTTGAAATGCCAACCCCAACGTGAATCCCAAGGCACGACCTACAGGAACTGCAACTGCATTTCCAATTTGACGATACCTGCAAAAAAGTTCAGAAGTTGGTCATATAAACACCATGCTCTATACTGCGGTCACTGCACGCCCGCGCATACATATACATAAGAGATTGAGAACAGGACAGTGTATACACTTTATAGGAGGTAGGAAATAGCAATTTCATCACTCAAAGAACCAGTTATGGAAACAAAATTCACTAGCCAAAACTAACAGGGCTGTGCAAACATCGATTGGACCTCTGCTCTAAAGCATATAAACAGGGCACAACTTTCAGCCTCGCTTTTATTCAAAACCTTTTGAGAAATCCAAAAGCAGTTGCTGCACAGCCGCTGTTTTGAAAACAGATTGGGTGATCAAGCAACGGGGTCAACTGGCAGGTAATTGGTCAACCCGCTTGTTTAACTATAAATTATTTGAGTTAAGCTAGCATCTAAACTATATGTATTAGCCTATAATTATGCCAAAGTAATGATAGATTGTTGATATATTAAATTTTTAAGTCCTTCATGAAATTTTAAAATAATAATAATAATAATAACTTCAATGGAAACATATAATAGGTATAACTAAAAACTTAAGTTCACATGTATTAGGAACAACCAAAGGAATATAACTAATACACATGCTAAATTAGTCTAATGTCAAGTGACAATTATCATTCTCCACAACTCTTATCCAAAGATTTTAGACTGGTGCCACTCGGACCAATCCAGTCAAACCAGATTGTTTTGACAAGCTTTCACTAGTTCTGATTGGGTTTCTGTTTCTTTCTTTCTGAACAGTTTCAATTTTCAAATGACCTGCTATGAGCACTAGGTCAGTTTCGAGGTGGTTCACTGGTTAAAAAATGTCTTCCTTTTCTTTTCAAAAGTATGCACACAGACGCTGTCAGATGTTTTTGAGAAGGAAAAAAAATAGAAATTTTCTGAAGAAATATACTCACCTTTGTTTAACTGTCCCGCAGAATCTATAATAATCAGGAAAACCTTGCAGCCTAGCACATTCTCGTATGGTGAGAACTCGATCTTGCTCTGGATGCATCACCGCCTACAAATGCATGAAGAGTTATTACAATAAAAAAATATATGATTATAAGCTTAAACAAGAGCAAGGAGGGACCTGGCTGTGAAGATCCGGAAAAGTAACAACAGTCGACACTGTTTCATCCCACCATAATCTCGCATATGGCCTAAACAGATACTCAGATCTTTAAAATGTTTGAAAAAAATTTATAAGAGAGGAAACAGGAGAAAAACTGTAACCTTCTAGACTTTCCTCCTTCGAAATTTAAGGCAAAATCAGGTACCTACAAGCAAATAAAACACAACTTAAATGAGTGCCAGTGCCCACTAAGCATGACATCAAAGTCCTAATTTACAACGGCCATAATGCAGTCCCTTTCACCCAGAAAACAAATTTCAATACTTTTTGGTCTGTTCCTGTTCCTTACAACAAGCTCGTTTTGTTTAACCACCTCCCAATAGCTTTATGAAATATTTTAGTACTTCAAATCCCATTTACCTTATCTGTTCTTTTCCCCCTTGTCCAAATCATTTTTTGTATGCTAAAGTATATTTCAGAAATAAACATGGGATTGATATGTTTTATTCTATTATTTCTTGGCCGCCAACAATAAGCAGGTATTTACTAAGTGCAGTTTGGATGTTTAGCTGAAAAGAGATCAATATATGACTGTTGATTTCCTTCCAAACGGTTATTAACGTAATGATCAGGTGGTTAGTCTTTAAATGTGAGTGATAGTTCTGGTTGAGGGAAAATATTTGTTTAATTTGGCAGGGACAAGACATGATCTTGAACCCAACTTGAAGCCATTAAAGTGTGTTTGGAGCTGGCTGCACAGAAAGGATTGATCAAGTATCAATGCTTTCTCTTCCATTGTTGAGGCCGGCTGCCAAATTGACTGCAAATTCCCTTCATTTTGTTGTTTAGAAGTATTCACGTATATATCTTGGAGCACAATGAATCTACAGAACTATTTAACTGTCTCTAGTTAACTTCTCTTATAACAGAATAAGTAAAGAGTTTAGGAGACAATAATTGTAAAACTATAGATCATTTCATTGTATAATTCAAAATGCAGGAAAATAAGTTAAAACATGCATTCCTATCTGCAATTTATTTCACAATCATTAACTGAAAAAAAGAGTCGATCTGTCAAAGGAAAATGCAATAAATCACTAACCAGGGGCTTTCCGGATGGCAACAACATTTGCTCTTTCGTTGGATCACGCCGGGCAACATTGTCAGCTCCTACAACCACACCAGGTAGGTCCCTGAAATTTGCTCCCTAAAAGAATTTCTACATGAGAAAGAAAATCAAGGAATGAATCTCAGCATACCAATCCACAGAATCCATATTTATCCAACCTTTTTTTTAGGAATTTGGCAAACTCGAGCAAAATCTTCTTCAGTTAATGAATAAGGACGATGGTCATATAGGAAATTGATCATTCTTGTTCCACTGAGCTCAGAACCAGTCATCTCTACAGAACCAGAAGAGAGAGATTAAAAAACAATTATGTAGTCAGCAATTAGCTTCATGAACTCTCCCAAAGTTTTAACTTATTTTTAAAATATACAAATGCATGTTTCACCAAATGTAAGGTCCAAAAGCTGACAACCTTAAATAGGAGAACGATTTTCATTCTTCCATCTGGCTTACACTCCAGTTTGGAAAGAACTCGTCAACTTGTGATAAAATTATATGAACAATATGGTAGTTTCTTGCATGAATACAATTGGGGAAAACATAGTTTTAAATCTTATCATTATTAACCGACAGCAAAACCTGCCATGAATCTTTATCTTTTTTCTCTGATGATGGATAAAAAAAATTAAGCATATTCCAGATGACACACTGTGACTTGAACTTTTTGTGGCAACAACTCTAGTAGATTAAAAAGAGCTTGAGTTAATTGAAAGTTGAATAGTGGGAAAGCAAACTAGAGTCCAAACTCAAAAGGGTTCAAATTAAGCAGAAACAAGTTTAATAAATGTATTGCAACTTTAGCAGCATATAGGAAAAGAAGGAGAATATGTTAACTTAAATGCATGCAAAGGAATTGATACTATTACTATTATGCAATGCAACAATTTAAACAAAAAGGATAGAGTATCATATCTATCTATAGCAATAGTAGATCTAAATGCAAAGAGAAGATGTACAGATCTATGGTTGAGCCACCTAAGAGTCCATTTTTCAGGTGCTCATGCAGTGTGGAAATAGAAACGAACTCGCCATATCATTAAATTTTACAAAAAATTCGTTCATGGACTACTTTTGATTGAGCTCCAAACCCATCAACTTTATCACAAGAATTTGTCACTACTTTATTGCCAGTATTTGTCATTATCTCTCACAATTTACAAGACTATAGGGTTGAGATTAAACAGTCACGTTAAGACAATGAAAGGCATAAGCTTGTTTGCAAAAAGCAACAAAGGAGTCAGACAACCACCAAACTCAAATATAGGTCTCATAAAATTCAAATTTGGCCCCAATGAAACATTGTTAGGATAAGGCTCCCTGCAATTTGAATAGATCTATACTGCTAAATTCTGAATCTTGACATGCATTTTGCTTTTCTTTCATTTAGCATGTAGAACTTTTGGCATGAAAGGTAAAGAGAACCAAGATGGTCAAGTATTTCTGTTTTGACACATTATTTTATTGGTTTATTGCCGAAGTTCTATAACTTCTCTAATGTGAAAATGTTCTAAAAGTTTAATTTATTTAATAACCCAAAAAATGGAGATGAAAAGTTTAATTTATTTCTTAGCTACCTCATTTTATTATATTTTTGGTAATGTTAAACATTTAGTACACACACTCATAATGAACGAGAACTCACAGGGACAGGATGTGGAATAAAAGAACAAAAAGTAAATCAAGGGGAAGTAAGAAAGAAGAGAATGGTCAAAAGAAACCATAAACATATTCAGTTGTTTGCTTTCTCATAGACCATTACTGTCTCTGCAGCTTCAGAGTAAATTATCCCAAGGAATATAAGCAATGAATTTGCAAATGCTTCTTAGAAATTGGCAGATGCTTGTTAGCTATAGAGTCAAAGCAAAACGGTTGAACTCCAGATGCACAACTAGATTACTATGTGACCTAAGAACCCACTAAGTTGGAAGTTTTCACCATTTGACCAATTATGCTTCTTACTAGAAATTGTCGGACATAATCATCATGTTCAATAAGCATAACTGAGATGGAAAATGGAACAGAACGAAGACAAGAAGGAATTGGATTACCATGAGAACCAATTGAAGATAAAAGAGGACCATTTGAGATGGTTTAGCCTATATCCAGCTTGAATGTAGAGAGGCACTGGTGTGGCCTTAAACAGTAAAAAACAAAAGATTTCCCATAGATGGAAGAAATTGTATACATAGGAACTTCAGCTTATTAAACTACCACTTAGTTAATTGAGTTGAGATGGATCCCTATAATACTGATATATAACTATATAATTTACAGATGGCTCTACTCTAGATAAGATAAGCTCAAAATCTAATTATGCAAGTCGCTTGTCATAGTAATACTAAAATTTCAATTATTTCATCACCCAAATTTAGACAGTGAACCGTATCCACATTTACATTTACAAAAGATAATATTGTGATGCCTCTGGTATAGTAATTCAGACTATTAATATTACCAAATTTTGCAATTTAAGAGTAATCACATTACCATTTCTTGTTGACCTTATGAATTGTTGAAAGTCAGTTTCTGGAGGCTTGTCGTATGCCATTTCCTCACGGGTTTCATGGCTTGTGACCTTTAACATCAAGTAAGATGAGAGTAAAATAGAATTACTAAAGTTGTCCATCAATAAATGGAAATACAGCATACAGTGAACCTACATCTGGAAGATCTGAAATGGCATCACGAAGAACTGTGGCTTTTTCTAGATCATCACGAGGTTGATCTTCATCATAGGCAACAGTGTTCCGCTGCAATAACCAATCAAATCATCAACTAACTATAGGCTGCAGATAAATGTGATTTCAGACCTTTGTGAAAGAAAACTGATACCTCAAACTCAGGTGGAGGCCAATATCTGACAATAACATCATGAGAAGGAAGTGGAAATTGAGGCAGTTTCTGCAGGGGAAAAGAAAGCAACAAAACAATTAGATGGTCATTTAACATCACAAAGAGAACAAGATATTCAAACTGTCATATATGCCTGATGAATGTTACGTCTTTTAGCAATTGAAATTTCATGTTGTCTTGACCAATGAAGATTACTTACATCACATAAGAATGGTTGTTCATTTTTTCTATTTTAAATGGTCTTCTTATAGACTTATTCTAAATACAAGTTTTGGGGAAATGAATGGGTCAAGCTCACTATAAAATATCATAATGATTGACACCATGAATTATGAAACTTGCCTCCTTGGGATGAGCTCCCCACAAGAAAACACGCAGCCGAAATTGTGGAAGACCATAACAACCAGCTGCAACAGTGCCAAGCCTTGCTTGGTATTTCATATGCACCAATCGGCTTAAAGCATATCTAGCAAACGAAGCCTTGTCAAATCTAAGGATGTCAACTACATTTTCCATCAGCACATATTTAGGTTTTAAGAACTGCACTATGTCCATGAAGACTACAATCTGAATATTTCTTTCATCAGCAAGTGGAGAATCAACATTTCTATAGCGATTATAGCCACTAATCCCTTGGCATGGAGGACCTCCACAAATCACATCAGCATCACCCTGGTACATATTGATTCATTAGGAAAATGCTGGTATAAAAGTTTAGACAGCATCCCAACTTGTAGCAACAGTGAACGAGAACTCACAGGAAGTGGCAAGATCTTGGATTTGAACCCCTCTCTTACAAAATCCCGTATAGAATGTTCACAGTTACTGAAAATTTTCAAATCAATAGGTAATATTGGACAGAGTCAAGCAGAAATATTGCATTCTAAAAAGCATACCTTAAGCCTTCAATTGGTTCCCATGAATCTTCACTGGTACTATAACCCTTCCAGTGCACCTAACGAAATAGCTATGAGTAGAAAATCATCTTCACCAAACTACAATATCAAACAAAAAAATGAATATGAATTATGACCCATGATGTTTAAGAGAAAACAAAGTTTCATTTATTTAAACGTGCAATTTCACGCCTTTTTTACCATTTATTTTAAACATGTTCTAATACTTGACCTCTAAAATTATTTAGGGAACATGCTTGTAGACTTAAGCAGAAAGTAGTCAAAACCCAAGTAAACTTCACTATTAAAAATTTGAGAGGAAAAAGGATAGGTACTTAAACACTAATTTTACTTATTAATGCTTTTATATCAATACAAAGTCCAAAATTCTTCTAATACAATATGTTCTATACTTTTGCAAACTTATCAGTTTATATTTTTAATGCTAAAAATGATATCAAGATCATCAGCTTGACTCTCAAAAGCGCGAGACAAGGACTTCCCTTAATAACAACCATTTGGAATCATTTATTTATTTAATGCGAATTGATCCTGAAAAGCAGTTATAAAAATTAACATCCCATTAATTATAAAGTTTGGGGTATGAAAGATGATGTCTTATGCAGTGAACCAACAGAAATTTAGAGAATGGCAATTGTCGTGAAGTACCTTAAATTTCAGCCCACGCTTTCCTCTCTTATCGGTCTTCCCATAACAAATGTCAACAAGCCTAGCGACTTCATATTCACCAGGAGCAATATCATCATCATTTGAAGAATTTTTATTTTGTTTTGACATACTTGATGCCATTGACCGTGACTTATGTGTCCTTCCTACATCATTGACCGCATACCGTTTGCATAGCTTTTGCCATTCCTTCAATAGTTCAAGAAAATCCTCGGCAGCTTCATTCCTAACCTATATTTAAGACCATCATATATCTCATACAATTCCATTTTTTTACAGAAGAACTAGCAGTGATCAAATGGTAGATCAGGCACACTCACATGTGTCTCCGGATGATTTAACTTCAAGCTTTGACATGCAGACTCATCACTGTCTAGCGCCCATCTCTAAAATAAAAGGGGAACAAAACTAAAAAACAATCATGTGTGTGCTTTACATGAAATTTCTTGACTTCAAGGAAGTAACATTACAAAATTTCAAGAAAGTACCGTCACAAGATCGACACAAGAAACTTTGGCACCAAGGCATAATCCAGTTGACATTCCACCACAGCCAGAGAAAAGATCTAGTAGTGTCAACTTTGCTTTGTAACTACCACAAGTGGACATGTTTTCCATTGAAATATCACTGGGAGTTGCAGAACGAGAATCACAGAAAGGCAGTGGTGATAACTCATGTCCCCTTAATGAACAATCTGGAGACAGAACATCAGATGTATAAGTGCCATGCCTGGTTCAAAGCTTTCATCTTTTCATTAGTCAGTTTTGTATATTTTATGGAACAAAAGGAGGAATTCAAGGTCATGCAAACACATGGTAATTACCAGGCTGTTCAAGAAAACCAAAAGCAGCAGGATGCCAAAAATAAAGTGAAAGTACCACTCAATCCTGAAACTTGTGAGATTCCAAAAAATGGTTTTTATTAGGCTCTTTTACACACTACTTTGAGTTAAAACCAATCCAGCTTGAAAATTGAAAAAAGCCCTCCACTATATTGTGCTTAAAAGAATAGGAGTGAGACTGATGACCACCACTTAAGGTCAACATTCCCAAATGGAGAAGCATCACGGCATAAAACAAAAGAAAGGACCACCTACTGAAACAGAACTATAAAGATTTGTTTGAAAAGAAATTGGAACAAATACAAGATGAATGTTTCCTACTTTTAGCCTGTGAAATATCAAAAAATAGATTAATAGAGTGCACAAGAAGATTGGTTAATTTATTTTTTTTTTTTGTTTTTTTGTTTTTCCTTCCTGAACAGAGCACTATAATATGAAAGTCCTAAGCCCTAGTTGCTGCACTGATTCAGATGCCTTTCTTAAAAGACAGCTGGGGCAACAAGAGCATTCCAAACTAGTTGGGGTTGGCTGTATGCATCCTTTTATGCCATTCAGCTGATGCAGAGTGAATGAACATAAATATGTTGACATGAATGTATCCATGCTAGAACGTATAAAAGGATGCGTATGAGAAATTCATTTAGTTGGAGAAAGATAAGAGACACCATTAATGGATGGACTATCTTAAAGATATAGTTAGATCAGATGCTATCAAATCCTGCTGTTTTTGAAAAGTGTGTTGTCTTCCCTACAAACACACCAGCCAGCATAATATCTGATCATTAAAGAGTCAAAAACAAACAAAAATACACAATAATGGCTTATATTTATAGCATTCAGACACTGCAATGAAACTGTCATCAACCAGCTCAAATTTTGTCTTACATACAAGTGTTATCTTCCCTTTTAGAATATGTTTTTTTTTGTTTCTCCGAGGTGGATAGATGGTGACAGTAATTCAAACAGTATATCATACTGATCAAGGATACTATTTTAGCTTCAACCTATGCACCTTTTTATCTAGGAAGAAAAGATTGGCAACAGATAAGCACCAGTAACCCACAATACCTAATTGCATACTGGAATAAACACTCTTATCACAATAGACTATCTTCCAGCTGATGCAAGTATTGGAGGAAAGAATAAAAGATCCAAAGGAACTATTTTCCACCATGTTGTCCTCCACACGCAAGACTCAGATTTGTGATACAGAATTGGTGGCATTAAGGGAGGTGATTTAATCAACTAATGCGTCAATATTTAATTTTATGTTTTTTGAATTAGAATGAAGCGAAGATATTGTTGAATTTGTCTCTTATTAGCTGTTCTTTCTCAGTATCCTAAGGTTCTTTCTTTCCCTCTCATCACCTACAAACCTAACAGTTGGGATCAAAATTTACTAAGCATGAAAAATGTGAAATTTGATGTTTGGGGCTTATCAAGCACCTTGGTTCCTGACCAATATCTCATGCCTTCCATTGAATGATGAAATTGTTCCTTCCCTTCCTCCATTTGACATGCAATTGCAGCAAGACTCAAACAGCAACTCGGTACCAGGAGTAGAATTTAAATTCTTACGAGTCAGCAAAGTTCGAAATGTCGAATAATCCACACAGTATTCCATGTCAAAGTAGAAGTCAGACGCTGGTGTTGAATGAAATTTTAAATGTACCTGATACAAGTTCCAATTTATTAAATAAGCATGCAAAATAAATTAATTAGGGCAAAAAAGGAAGAGATGCCATCAAAGCCTACAAAAACTTCAAAAGGCAGCCTTCCCGAAGATTATGGAAGTTGATAAAAATCTAGAAGTAAGACTGAACCTTACCCTAGGTGATTTCTGTACAACAGTGACTTTAGAAATAATGCAATCTATTGGATTATCATTCATCACTGTGGAATAAAATAACCGCTTATTGTCATGAAAATCAGCTGCTTCTTTCATCACCTGAGGAGACGGAAGAGTGAAGAATTCAATACAAAAATAAATAAATGATTCGATCCAACAAAATTTATGTACTCACCGTATCCTCAGCTCTGTAAAACCATTGGACCCTAAAATAATCTTCCCTGTCTGTTGTCTTGAAAAACTCTAAGATACTACCAATATGATTTTTTGCTCCTTCACCCTACAAATTGCTCCAATAGATAGATTAATGGTTCTGAAAAAACTCAAAACCGTTTTTCCTTCATAGTTTAGTAAAAGAAGTGTAGGCAATGCAATACTCCATTCTTGTGCCTAAGCTCTACTACGAAATAGGCTAATCCAAACTGTGCTAGCAACCATCCTGAAAAATCAATTTCAGAGGGGCAAGTGCAAAATAAAGAAATGCTGCATGATTAGGTAACAAAAAAAATAAAATATATAGAACTTGTTAATTAAAAATTTAGAGGATTAACATTTAGTCTGAATATCATCCCACATCTGAGTGTTTTCTTGCAAGCAAAATTGTAAGAGAGACAAACAATATACACATACCAAGCAAATGCTTGGTCAATTAAATGAGGCTGACAAGCTGAAATAAGCAATGGAGCAAAATACAGCTATTATGTAATGGAATTTTGAGTTCATATTATGTGACACCATATCGTTAACAAGAAGCTCGTACATAACATGCATAGAATAACAGCTTCTACCAAGGGTATGCGACTTGTGACCTCAAAAATATAGCCTAATCATAGGGTAGCAAAAGTATGAGTAGCATCAAAATAATGATGATTTAACCTGATAGGAAGATGAAATGGTAATGTTGCACATAAGAAAAGAAATATCCATCTTCAGTAGATTCTCATAAAAAATAGGTGCATTTACCTTTACATAGACACAATCTCCAAGATTAATGATGCGACCTTCAATATCAGCCTGAGTGTAATGGCATTCAACATTCCAAACAACCTTATCTTCATCATCATCACTGAACAAACGAGCATAAACAAAAATTGGCAAGCAAAAAACCATAAGAAGCTAAAACATTATTGAAATAGGATACATAAAACAACAAATACCAGACGGATAGAATAGCTCATAACTGATTGCTTACTCTAAAGCGAGTCTTGGATGCTTGGTTCTCTTACTCTGCAAACTCAAAGATGCCCGCCATGAATATTGGAATAATCAAAATCTTAAGGCAAATAGAATTAAAACAAGTAGCGTATGATTTACAGATAATTTCATGCACTAAAGTTATGGAGCATGTCGATAATTTCATGCACTAGAAGTTATGGAGCATGGAGCATGTCAAGTCACCACTTACTAGGAAGGATAAGATATCACTTGTTTGATCTGAAATCTTAATTAGCTAATACTACTAACTTGTTACAGGTGCAAAGGCCACATAACAAATCATTTTGGTAAGTTTGTTTTTTCAGTTTTAGCAGCAATGCAACTCCAGGAAACCAATTTTTTAAACTAATCTTTTTTCAATCTCTCGGAATTAGAGGTTTGAATCTTAAGATCCTAGAGGAGGTTTTTCTGACACAAAACTGTTGGTTAACAGACTGAGGCAGCATTCTTAGACATGCTGTTTATGTGATAATCTGGTCTGTTTGGTTGGAGGACAATTCTAGAATCTTCAACACAAGCAACCACTCTTATATATTATTTGGATAGTATAGTGTACTTCACTTCTTATATACATGCTATTTAGCAGGTCTATTTCAGGGGTTTTCCATAGCCAAGATGCAAGTTATAAGGGGGGTTACCTTATCATCTAAAGCTGCATGTTCTAGTTCTTAATTAAATTATGGCAGAAAAAGAAAAGAAAAACATCAAATTGACAATCATCTTTTGATATACATGTAAGATTGATGTTAGGCACAGGCCCTGCAGCATTAGAACCTATATAACCTATTAAGACACATGATTTCTGTGACAACCACATAGAAGAAAAACTGCAACCAGAAGTTACCTTGAAAATCAGTAATAGTTCGTGTTCTAGTGCAACAAACTCATTTACAGTTAATCAGGCATAATTGATATACATCTACCAGCAGGAGGAAGTACAGAATTCTGATGCCACGATGACCATCTAAAACGTTTGAATAATAAAATAACACAACACCAGATTATCTTAAGATTTGCAACAAGATCTTATATGGTTGCCAAATTTTCACGTGGCAACAATAAATTCACAGACAAAAGTCAGATGAACCAAGCACAAATATAGCTATTATCACCCAGTTAGATTGTTAGAGCCCCCCAAATTACCTAATACTGAAATAAAAGTGCAATAAAAAACAGTGCCAAATATGTACTGAAAATCAAGTTAAAGATAAAATAAATTTATAATGAAACAAGAATTTATTAGTCACCTTCATTTCATATCGCCAATGCCACCTTTCTTGAGCTTCATCATGGGGGACAGGATCTCCAATCAGGGAACAATTACCTCTGTGTTCCTTCTGCTTCTTCCCTGAAGAAGCCTTCTCCAAAGACCATTCTTTGCCAGAATTCTTCTTTGGAGATTGCTTCTTACCTGACTTGTTTTCCCCATTTTCAGTCACAACAATAGAGTTTGTCCTGGGAGACCGTCTCAAGAGCTTTTCATCTGACATTCCTGAAACAGAATTTTCTTCACAAATTTTAACCCTTTTAGAAGGGCATGCATCCTTCGAATAAAAAATCCCACTGGAACAAGATATCACTTCAAAATTCCCATTCCCATCCCCATCCCCATCCCCATCCAATGCCGAGGACCATTTACAAGATTTTATGGGAGACTCGTTAATAACAGCATTTTCATTTGCAAAATCAAAACTTGGAGACATCCTCAACGGCTCCTCCTCAAACACACTTGAGCCATCATCACATTTTACCATCCCAGTTTGACTCTCCTTATCTCCATGCCATGGAAGCAATAGCGGTTTGGCTTCAAACTCTCCCGAATCCCCTACTTCAGAGTCAGAAATTGTCAACAAAACAGACTGACAACCACGCTTTTCACAGCATCCCAGTTTAGCATTTGCTGAACTGCATGCTACAGGTGACCCCTTTGATAAGTCCTTACTCGAGCATTCTACTTTCAAACAATTTCTTTCATTCTCTTCGCTAAAAAACAAGCATGCATGAGCTAATTACTAACTACCAGCTATAAAATTAAAATTTAAAAAAAAAAACAGTAAAAAGTCGACCAAATAAATTTACTGTGTGATAAAATTATTACTTTACTATGAAGCGCGAGCAATTTTCACTCTGCAGAAAATCAAAAGCCCACTGTTAACATTGAAGTAAACACAAGTACGCAATCCATAACAAAAGAAAAAAAAATAACAGACTAAAGAGCGTGCAGAAGAGAAACGACACCTGAACTAAGGCAAACTGTACGTCCAATCGGCCGTTTTGATTTCTCGGTGACCTTGACATCTCGTCAGACACTCTCTTTCTCTTCAAGAAAGTCCTCACTTTACTGACCGCAACCTCCGCGTACCCATTTGCCAGCCTCGGGGACCTCCTCAAGCGCGCTGTATCCGCCAAAACAACTGAAGCGTTTCGTTCACTAACAACAATCTCCATGTCCGCACTTGACAGCCTCGGCGACCTCCTCAAAGCTGAAGAATCCAACAAAACTGTTCGGTTGGCGGCAACATTTTGCATGCGCGAATTCCCCACCCTTGAGGACCTCGACGGGATTTTGCGGTCAACAGAAACGTTTCGAGCAGCGCATTTCGTTTTAGAAACGTTTCGGCTGTGCTTTTTCCTCGTAACGCTTTGGGGAGAAGCAGGTGTGGGTTCAAGCCTCGGAGATCGTCTGAGGGAAATGTGAGTTGTTTTGGGTTTGTTAGATTTGGGGGTTTTTGAAGGTACATTGTTGTTTGGTGGAGCTAATCTTGGAGATCTTCTTGAGGTAGAAGTGGATTCGTACACCTGCAAAGGTGTTAATTTTGGTCTTGAATCCGTTGGTGATGATGACGATTTCATTGCATGAGATAAGATTTGAGAGGGGGGTTTGGGATTATTATTTTTAAAGGGCGTGTGGAGTGTGGAGTGTGGAGTGTGGAGTGTGGAGTGTGGATAGGTAGCAGAGTGTTCGAATCTTCGATTAACTAGAAATAGAGAGTTCTGAAAACAAGAGAGCGTTAATCTCTGACAGACACAGTCGTGGACGGAGCACTAAAGGGATGGACCAAGCTATTCTCGACAAGACTCCCCGAATTTGAGAAGCAAGTCTCCGCACTGAAGGGGATGGGAATTGATAATCTCACCGCAACCGGGATTTTAAAACAATTTAAATTAGATTTTTTTTTTTTTTTTTAATATGGGTGTTCGGGTCAACTTGCGCGCACCTTGATTCGCGTATCTCGATTAATTCTACAGGCCCTAAAGTTAACGACCATGTAAATCTCTAGTGGCCATCATATAAGCAACCACAGGACTCGAACCTGAAACTACAGAGGGAGCAAATCTTTTGATCCAAACTCTTATCACTAAACCACCATTTAAATGATTAATTTAAATTAGCTTTGAAGTAAGAAAAGTATTTTTTTATTTAATCAAGAAAACACTTTTTAAAATTTAAAAATAAAAAAAATAATGATTAAATATTTTTATTTTTATTATATATTTTATTTGAGATAATTTATAAAATTAGAATTTTTTAATTTTATTATCTTTCAATTTTTTAATATGTAAAATTTAATCTTTATTTATTTATTTTTAAAATAATTTAAGAAACTAAAAAAAATTAATTTTATTTTTTTAACTTTTTCATATGTTAGATTTGATTCTTATTCTTTTAGTTGTTATTTATTTTATTTGAAATAATTTATGAAATTATAATTTTTTTAATTTCATCATCCTTCAACTTTTTATCTATCAAATTTGGTCCTTATTTTTTTAATAAACTTGAAAAAAAAAATTATTAATAAATTATTTTTAAGTTTATTTTTCATGGCATTGTGAAACACTCATAACTATTTTCAATATATTTTTCATGACACTGTTAATTATTAAAAAATTATCAACTTTGCAGGAACCAATTTTTCATGAAAATTATTTTTCAACAAACAAGCGGGATCTAAATGTGTATTTAGTATTTTGATAGTTTTTACAATTACAGTTTGAAAAATAGGTTTAAAAAAAGTTATAAATTATAGTTTTTTGTAATCAATGTTTCAAAAAAAAATTTCAATTAGAATCCATGTAAAATTATGATGTGTGTTAATTACCTAATATTTCAAAACTATGTTTGGAGTAAATTACAATTCCAATCACATTATTAAATGAACTGCTGAAGGAATGGGTTAAAATTTTGATGAATAGTTTAGGTTTAAATAAAACTTTAAAAAATAAAGTTGTGTGTACATATTGTTATTCTTAATCCAAAGCTAATCTAAAATTTAATAATATCTTTAAAATTATAAAAACATTACACTTATACCATAGCTATATTATATAGAATTATAAATACAAAAATATAATGTGTGTTAATTAACTAAATATTTTCAAAACTTTGATTGAAGTAAAACACAATTTCAATTACACTACCAAATGAACTATTGAAGGAATGGGTTAGAAATTTTACGAATAGTTTAGTTTTAAATAAAACTTGAAAAAATAAAGTTGTGTATGGATATTGTTATTCTCAATCTATAACCAATCTAAAATTTAATAATATATTTAAAATTATAAAAAACAATTACACTTATACCATAGCTATATTATATATAATTATAAATACAAAAATATGGTATGTGTTAATTAACCAAATATTTTCAAAACTATAATTGGAGTAAAATACAATTTCAATTACATTACCAAATGAATTGCCGAAGAAATGAGTTAGAAATTTTATGAATAGTTTAAGTTTAAATAAAACTTAAAAAAATAAAGTTGTGTATGGATATTATTATTCTCAATCTAGACCCAATCTAAAATTTAATAATATCTTTAAAATTATATTAAAAAATTACACTTATACCATAGCTATATTATATATAATTATAAATACAAAAGGACAGGGGTGGTGAAAGTGAAATTCACTATTCAAAACATTATGGATTTCACCATTTATTTCTACAATGCCTGTATTGGTTATTCAACTTTATTTCTTTATATTTTATCATTTAAAGTTATATTAACATGTTTTTACATGTTGAGATTTATTTCACTATGCATGCTCTCATATATAAAAAATATAAATTAATAATTTCATGATAAATTAAAGATAAATGTTATGAAATAGAATTATAGGTTGTAGCTAAAAACATTAAGAGAAGAATGATCAAATTTAACAAAAAAATAAAATAGTTCTTTTTTTCATTTTAGAGTAAAACACTTCAATTTGGTCCTTACAATTTTAGTTTATGTATTTATTTGGTCCATGATGTTTTAAATTTTTATATTTTAATCTTAAACTCTTATTGTTTCATGTTCCAATCTT
>Ga0325404_1001103_pt1 | contig 28362 bp, 6 predicted proteins | sample PopdelMetagenome_18_FD_205664 | JGI IMG/M metagenome (GOLD analysis project Ga0325404, IMG submission 205664) | Populus deltoides microbial communities from Bellville, Georgia, United States - Xylem-Control-R1 | ecosystem: Host-associated > Plants > Phyllosphere > Stem > Wood/Secondary xylem...
TTTAAATATAAATCAATAAATCTCTCATTTTTCAAGACTGGTATTGAATTAAAATATCAATTGTAAATAAACATTTATTGACAATTAAAAGAAAATGTACAAGAAGATAAAAAGCAAAGATAACCTTTAATTTGAAAAGACACGATAAAAATAATGTTTTTCTTCTTTTAAACATAAACAAGCTTTTAATCTAGAAATGACATAAAACTTTTGTTTCTTTCCATTTAAAAAACAGTTTGCTTCACGTATTTTCTCTAAAACAATAAAAAAGAATTCCAATAGAACTCACATAAATGAAGGCACTAGCTAGCTAGCTACTTCCTTGAGAATGGGAGAAATATGAAGCAAAGCACGCTTGAACAAAAGACCAGAGATCCCATGAAGCAAAACCCATTAACAATCAAATCATTAAAGCTTTGAAATAGTTTTTTTTTTTTTTTAAGAACTCGAAATCAAAGAGTAACTAAAAATAGAAGGCAAATTGAAAATTTAACTCCTTCATAGGCTGGCATGAATACATTGTATAGCATTAGTAGCACTTTATTATTAAAAAAAAAAATTGAAAGAAAAAGATTACTTAATTTACCCCTTTTCAATTTGGCCCTTTCATCCAGTCATTTGCTCATGTACTGATGGTCTCACGATTCAAGCTGCTCCTTGTTTATGATGTGAAATTGAGTATTTTACATCATGCGATTGTTGATGGAGAGGGATGATCGACAAGGAAAAAAAAAACAAGAAGAAGAAAGTCGTAGATTGCTTTTATAGTTATATATCAAGATATTTTATCTCATAATATAAGGTTATTTATCTAATTATATTCAATGATTTTATTTATTAAAATTAATTTTTTTTTTATCTAACATAAAATTGATTGAATAAAATCAAAGAGAAACAAATATCATGTAAAGTTGTACATATTAGAAATATTAACCAAAAATAAATATTTTTTATTTTTAAAAATAAATTTCAAACATAAAAAATTATAGATAAATTATAACAATCTCTTTAAAAATTAAATATATGCAAAATAATTAAAAACAACCACTATTTTAAAATGAATAAATAAATAAAATAAAATAATCAGAAAAAATGGTGTTAATTTGAATATAAATTAAAAATATCATGTTAACAAAAGTATCAACTTAAAAAAATAATAATAATAAAGAGATCAGGTGCTGTTAAGTTTGCAAGCTATGTCAGCATGTTTGGCCCATTTGAGGGGCCCCCATGCATGGGACCTTATATTTAAAAAATAATTGATAGGGTAGACAACATGTCATTTATCCCAATTTGTTTAAAAAAATAAACTCAGATGACGCTTCGTTAGTTGAGTAGATAATGCATTATCTATTTTTTCATATTTAGCCACCATTGTGGCTGAAAAAATAAGGATGGTTTATTTTTTGTCTTGAAACCCAATTTTCAATCCATTATTTTTTACTCAAAACGCCTAAAAAATATTTTAGACACTTTAATAAACCCATGAATGGCCTTAAAAAAAACCTAAAACCCCGTATTAAAAACTAAAATCAACTCAAAACCAAAACTCTTCCCGAACTTAGATTTGGTTTTTTAGGCAGCCTGAATATATAAAAACACCTAAAATGAACTTTTATTATGAAATGAAATCTATTAACATCAAAATCGATCATTTTAATAGTCAGAATCGGTGTCAACACTGATTTTCTCTCTCTATCATTGGAATCTAGTGACTCTCTCTCCTCTCTAAAACCAGGAACTTAAAAATAAAATAAAAAATGAAGTTTTGTACTAAAATTGAATTTTTTTTTCATTCTAAAATTTGGAGGGATACAATATTTATAATTTGAAAAGTATGAGGATTACAATGTACATTTTGCCCAAAGTTAAAAAAAACCATTAATTTCCTCACTGTTTTTTACTTTGATCTTCAATCTTTCAATCTTAACCTCTCTTAGCAAATTAGCCTAAATTGACGTACAATTTGGTCTTAAATCGAATGAAAATGGACAGCAAAAAAAAAAAACATTGTGAATAGTGAGTCCCCGGTGTTTTATGAGGGGATTCACAATACATTTTGCACAATGAATTACTTACACCATTTAGATTTTTCTACTAGCTATTTGACCCCCGTTACGCCATGAATTAGATATTTTTTTCCAATAAAAAAAATTATATATGCAATTTTTTTCAATGCATATTTGTATATAAAAAAATTATAAGTGCAAATCGAAAACTTTATGCATAAATATAATCAAGTAAATCATGAAATATGTGTGTTAAAAAATGAAAAAAAAAAGATCATTAACAATAAATGAAGATGAAAATAAAAAAATTGATAGACATATAAAGATCAAGATATTTTACATAGCAATACGGGCTTTTAACTTCGTTGTTTTGAATGATTTTGTTTAATGTGTTGTTTAACAATAAGAAAACTATAAGAGAATTAATCTGATATGATCTAGTCAGCTTGAAAAATCTAAAGACAAATCGAATGACCAATAAAAATATAATTTGACTAAAAAAATCAAGATAATATTTAAAAACAATATTGAAACACCAATATATTAGATCAACTTAGATAAACTAGGGTTAACTTGTCAAATCTATTGCCCAGATCATGAGATCATAACAACCCTATAGAAAGCAAATAAAAAATAAATAAATTCAATTATCAATCAATCCAATGTTGAAGGATGAAATTGAAAACAAAATTTAACTAAAAAAGGATACAAAACCTTATTCAACCAACCTAACCCGCAAGTTGGGTTATAAGATCGTTATATCCCTATAAAAAATATAATTAAAAGAAACTCATGAAACTCAATTTTCAATCAATCCAATGTTAAATGATTAAATTGAAAAAAATCAAAAAACAAAAAAAACTAACTCGAATCAACTCAGGTTAACCTTTAAAACCTGGGTTAGGAAACCAAGATAGATAGAAAGCAAAAAAAAATTATAAATTTTAATTCTCGATCAATTTAATGTTGAATGATGAAATTAAAAAAAAATCAGCTGAGAAAAAAAAACAAGTCAACTTGGCTAACCTGTAAAACTTGCAACCTAGGTCATGAGACTGTAATAACCTCATAGAAAAAAAATCAAATAGACAATTATGAAATCCAATTCTCAATCAATCCAATATTAAAGGATGAAGTAAAAAACAATCTAATTAAAAAAATAACAAGAAAATAACCTGAGTCAACACATCTAACTCACAAAACTATCGATCTAGGTCATGAGACCATGATAACTTCATAAAAAAATTTAAACAAATTATGAAGTATAATATCTAATAAACTCAATATTAAATGATAAAATTAAAAAAAATACTAATTTTTTTAAAAAGTATTAAAAAAATTAAAGATTAAATTGAAAAATGCATTGACATTTCACTTTTAACAGTTACTTTGAAATGTCAAGGTCGTATATGTTAATTAATAATAATAATTCAAAGAGGCACCATCAATTTTTTTTTCTTGGCTGGTCAGACAAGATTAATGCATAAGAAGGTGTTTTCTAGGTATTTCTTCGTATAGATATAATAAAGTTTATAAAAATATGATTTTTATTTGTTTCCATGAAATATTTCAGTTTTTAATTAAGAATCATATTTTTATTAGAGAAAATAATTAATTATTAATTATCAACAAAAACTAAAAGAGGTGTTAGTCTTTTACATTTATGTTTTTCCCCTAATTTCACCATTTACATTTTGTTTAATGGAGATTGGTTTCATAATTTATTGTAGTTTGCTTTCCATGTAATTATTCTAGTCTCATTATCCATATCGCGGGTTTAATAGGTTAACCCAGTTAAATCGAGTTTTTTTTAATTAATATTTTTTTAATTTCATCCTTCAATATTTGGTTGATTAGGAATTAGGTTTTCTAATTTATTTTGATTTACTTTCTATGAGGTTATCTTGGTCTCATAACTTGGATCATAGATTTTGTACATTAACCAGGGTAGACTCAGTTTGTTTTACTATTTTAAATTAAATATTTTCCAATTTCATTATTCAACAATGGGTTAATTGATAATTAAGTTTCATAATTTATTTCAATTTACTTTCTATAGAGTTATCTTGGTCTCAAGACCTTGGTTGCAACTTTGGCAGGTTAATCGGGGTTAACTCGAGTTTTTTTTTCAGTTTATTTTCTATGAGATTATCTTAGTTTCATGACTTAGGTCATGGATGTGGCCCGGTTGACTCGATTCTTTTTTTATTGATGTTTTTTTTTTCAATTTCATCATTTAATATTGAATTGATTGAAAATTAGGCTTTATAATTTATTTTGATTTACTTTTTATAGTGTTACCTGATCTCATGACTTGGGTCGTAAGTTTGACAAATTAACTCAGGTAATTTTTTGTTGTTTTCTATTAATTCTTTTTTATTAATTTCATCATTCAATATTGATTTGATTGAGAGTTGAGCTTTATAATTTGTTTTGATTTGTTTTAAATAGAGTTATCATGATCTTATGACCTAAGTTGTGGATTTAGTAGGTTAACATTGGTTGATCTAAGTTGATCCAATATATTATCGTCTCAATATTAAAAAAAAAGATGTTTTCTTGATTTTTTTGAACCAAACTATATTTTTTACTAATTGTCTAAGTTGTCTTTAGACTTGCTAAGTTAATCGGGTCATGTTAGAATAACTCTCACACGGTTTAAATTTTTTTCTTACTAGAAAAACATTAGTAACATCCATTAAAAAAAATGGTTTGACCAATAAAATAGTACAAACCAATAATCTAGTTCAAACTAAACCACTCTAGTATTTATAACTAAGCTATATGAAAACTTCTGTAAAATTTTTCAAAGAGAAAAAGAAAAGGAAAAGAAAAACTAGTTTAGACTCGGGTCTTGATGATAAGTGTTTCATCAAGGTATTCTTTTACCTTCAAATTGCTTGAAAAAAATAAATGTGACCTTGAGAAGTTTTTCGGTTTGAAGTTGATTTTTCTTGGATCGTTTTTTTTGTTATTTGAAGTCATAAATAAGTTTATTTAGGTCTCTAAGGAGTTTTTTTAGATTCTTTGGATAAAAATAATTGAAAATAGATTTTTGGGTTTGAAACACTCCTAGCCTGACTTTCTAGTGACATTTAGTCGCTAAAATCTAGGTGAAGCAGGTGACACATCACTTGCTATTTTTTTTTTCAAAAACATCAAGGTCGCACGATGATGCACTCAAATTACTCTATATTTTTAATACTTTATTATTAGTCTTTTATACATGTTTTTATATCTTATAATAACTTACTTATTTGTACTTAATGATATTGTGGAGACACAAAGTGTAAAAGGAAGCTAAATGAAGCATTTTTAGCATAATTTTAAGAAAAAGGACTACAAAGAGCACATAGGTATCAATAATTGAACTAAGAAAATTCTAATTGCATTAGAAATCCAACTTGAACATTGAATCCTAATAGGATTAGGATTAGTCAAAGCAAATATATCAAGCTAGACCAGTATGTACCTTAAAGTAATCTGATTAGGAATTAGTTATTAACTAGTAGACTTCTCCACCTCCTGAACTCCACGTATAATCAATCCTAACCTCTAAAGAAAAAGGAATCATGTTTAGAATACAACATAGAAGAAGAAGGGATTTTATTGTTTTCAAAATTATGACTTTTTATATTTTTCTTCCTTGAATTTATGACAAGCTTAGTTTTTAATTTTGAGAGGTTAGTACTCTAGAGTTTAAAATTATCATAAGGATTTGTGCTTAAAATTATTTCATATTTGATTGTGATATATGAATATCTTATTTTTTTCTATGATTAAATTTAATGATTTATGACTTAAATTTTACATAATGCGCAACATATGTTTCTGGCTTCAAATCTATTGATAGTGATTAGTTTATGACGAATTCAAGACTAATTAACTAAAATAGAAAAAATATTTAATAGGTTGTAGTGGCAATAATTTTTTAAAACATTATGTTATATTAAAATTTATATTTAATCTTAAACAATGTTTTTTCCTGTTATCAATTTATTTTTGAACTTACTAAGTCAATTGTCTCATGTTAGAAAACTAAAAAGCAATTTAATTTGAAATATGGACTAGCCAAGGAGACAAGCTAGGAAATTTTGTTATTTGAACCTCTTCACGTAGACAAACTTTGTTTTTTTTTTAAGTGCAATTTTTTTAAAATGCAACATGACACATAACTATTTTTATTTTAATATTAGTAAGTGAGTTTTTTTTAAGAAACCTTGCATTATATTTTTCATTATATTTTTTTTATATTCTTAAATAAAAAATTAATTATAAGAAACAAAGTAACTAAACACAATAAACATGTGTAATCAAAGGCATAAGAATACTTTTTTTTTAGAACGGCTATGAAGGAGTTGAATAAATTATTTTTTGATTCATATATTTGTAAAATACTTTTTAAAATTTAATTTTTTAAAAAAACAAAGTTAAGTAAAAATACCAATTGAAAGTTTTTTATTTATTTATTATTTATCAATCATTATTATTAAAAATTATAGACTCCATAAAAAAACATATGAGTAGAAAAAAAACTTATCATCTATGTGAGATTTTTTTCTTGAAAATATATTAAAATAATATTTTTTTTATCTTTGATATCAACATATTAAAATAATCTAAAAACATAAAAAAATATTTTTATACACATTATTTTTTTCAAAAATTACCCAATCTCTATTTAAAAAACAATAGGATGTAATCAAAGGCATAGGAATATCTCGTTGAACTCTATAAACACGTGTCCAAGGGTTACCATGGTTAGATCCTTGCTACAATATCTAAATGTTGCTTACAAAATCGAATTCAACAATAATTAGTCCCATCTAAAAGTTGCTGGAACTAGGAAGGGCGGGCTGTCGGTGCTGCTGCTACTGTCAGCGGGTCTCCTGTTGGAGAAGAGAGTGAGGGCACGGGAGTGAGGGGGGAGGGAAGTTGACGGCTGGAAAGTAACCCAATCTCTATAACATTTAATGTATATCCATATATCTCTCTCTCTCTCTCTCTCTCTCTCTCTCTCTCTCTCTCTATATATATATATATATATATATATAATAACATTTAATGTTTATGGATATATTAGGATGAAGTTTAGATCCATAATTATATGTAATTACAAGTTATAATTTTATTTTTTTTAGATTTAAGCGGTTGGATATTGATTAAATTAATTTTTTTAAATATTATAGATACTCATGAGTTATATTTATATTATTAATTTTCGCAAATCCACGTTTATAGATATTCATTAATATAATTGTATCGAGTTTTAACTTATAATTATATCTAACCCAATTTATAATATTTTAAAAATTATAAATTCAATTCATTTATTTTTTTTAATTAAAGTAAGTTGAATATATCATGGTCGATTGAATTGTTTTTGTTGAAATTATAAATATCACGAGCTAAACTTATATTACTAATTTTTATGAGTTTGTATTTATTGGTAAATCTATAACATGAATAGTAGATGCCATGACACCCCGAATATCATGTCTATTTTTCATACATTTAACCACTATTCAATTCTAGCAATCTCTCCATCCCTTCTAGTAAAGAATTATTTTTTTTATTATATTAAAAAAATCTAATAGTAAGCAAACTAACAAAAACTTTAGAATCCAAACATTTCTAAATAATATAAAAATAAATATTTAATCTACAAATTATTAGATATAAAGACAAAAGGAATGTTGGATATATTGAACCTGTGATATTTAGTTTTTAGAGTTTTTGACTAACTATTATCTATAATATTTATATTATTAATTTTTTACAAATAAAATGAAATAAAATAATACAAACATTATAAATGAAACAATTTTTTTTTAACACTAGAGTGTAAATGTAATTTTTTGAAATTATTAAAGCATTTTAGATTAGGTTCGAATATAAGTAACCATTACGTAATATACTAAAAGGGCTTAGTGCCCCTGTTACTGTTTACATATATACAAAGCATTGTGGATTGGAGCAGTATAATGGCAGTCCAGCCCTTGACAAAAAGAGTTGCAATGGCAACAAGGAAGGGGTGGAGTTGTCTTTTCATTGGGATACATTTGACATTGAATAGATAGTTATGAAGAAAATTGTCAGACAAGTTTTGGTGGGGCTACAGGCCATGAGAAGCGAGCACTTGCGCTGACGCTGCCCTGCAAGGACAACTAGTGCTTTGGCTGCCCAACCCTTGCGCGTGGCAGACCGAGCGCCATATGGGGCATGAGCGGCCCTACCCTTACACGGGGCAGACCTGAGTGCGCACTTGGCGTTTGGTCGGCTCCAATACGCGGGGCGGACCCCGCGCCACCTGGCACTTAGGTCTTGACAAAAGGCTCGATTGGCTTGGGAAAACTCGAGCACCACCTGGTACTGGGGCACGCCCGAGCACCACTTGGCGCTTGGATCTTGGCAAAAGGCTCGATTGGCTATGGTAGCCCCACCGCCGGGGGCGGAGTTGAGATTATTTGATAGGGGGCCAAAAATAATATAACAAGGTATAAGTTTTTACATGTAAAGAAACTGATATATAAAAGCAAATCCAACATAAAAATAGGATTATTGGTTTCTAAAGAAGAAAACTTACACTGAATTAAAATTGAGTATGTGCTCTTCAAAGAACTCAATTTGGCTAGAAAGATTATGTCTAATTATTATGGGACCTCGTGATAATAAGGTACATGTAAGAAAAAATTGATAATTTTAACGGCTCTGCTAAAAATAAAACATAAAAAAATCCAAGTATAATCGAAACAAACCCATAAAATATATCCAACTAATTAGAAAAAACAACATTCACTATAATAAGAAATAATCAAAAATAGTAAAACCAGAGTGTCTGTGTGTGTAACAATCATAAAAAAAAAAGATTTTAAATTTGGGTTACAAATTATCTTGTTTTGATAAATAATGAATTAATTGGCAGCTTTGTTTTAACCTTTCCGTATTGTTTTGTATTATTATATTTTTTGGTTAGGGCTCTAGAGAAGGAAGACAAAGAAATAGTGAAGAAAGGTAATTAAATTAAAAAAATTGTTTGTTTTCTTTTTTACTTATAAGGAGAGATAACTTTAAATTTAAAGATAAGTAATAAAATAATAATTTATTATCAGAAAGCTCGTTACTTGTTATATTTAAATACTAAAAAAAATTTAAAATATTTTACAGGGGTGTTTTGCAGGGGCCCGGGCCCCTGCTTGCCACCCCTTGGTTCTGCCTTTGCCCATCGCCACATGGCGCTCAGGTCCGGACATGTCCGCGCTCAACTATATGTGTGTTTATATAATAATGTGTGTTATAAATATTATTATTTTTATTATAACTCAAAGTATTGATATAAAAAATATTATTATTTATACATGTGATATTTATTTTTAAAATTTTTTTGACTAACTATTATCTATAATATTTATATTATTAATTTTTTACAGATCAAATGAAGTAAAATAATACCAATATTATAAATGAAACTATTTTTTTAACACTAGAGTGTAAATGTAATTTTTTGAGATTATTAAAGCATTTTAGATTAGGTTCGGATATAACTAACCATATCAATCTAAAACTTTTTGACTTTGAGTTTTGTCGGAATCCGATCAAATAAATTTTTTTTCTAGCCATTCCGATGCTGAACGGATTTGGGCAGAAATTACCATCCCTAAACCCCAGAGTCTCAAGTGTCAAGAGTTACCAAGTTTTGTTGACAGGTCTGGTGTCCATCTCTGTCTCTCACACGCACACATTTGGTGTTGGTACGTGTGGTAGGTCTAGGACTCTGCCATCTTTCCACTGCAGTATATATTTATTTAATTGTATACATAAACACAGACAACCAAACCCAAACTCCAAAACAAAAGAAAATCACATTTCTTCCCTCCAAAAAGAATCAAACTTTTTTGAATACGATGAAGGGAAAGAGGAAGGCAACTACAAATCCAGTGTTGACTGATGCTGCAGAGGGCAGTAGTAGCAACTTATTTGAGACCCAAGTGAGGGAAGGGAATGTTGATGAAGAGGAGGAGAGAATTTGGGCTTATAATGGGGAGAATCGAGAAGAAACCGAAGGAGAAGAAGAAGAAGATGATGATGATGAAGAAGAAGAAGAGGAAGAGGACTCCAAAGGAGAACAAGAGAGAGACTATTTATTTGATGAAGAAAGGACAAAACTTGATGAGGGTTTCTTCGAAATCGAGGCTATTCGTCGAAAACGAGTTCGTAAGGTCTGATTCACATTTTTTTATAGGAAATTTCTGTGCCCCCATTTTTTAGAATCTTGTATTTAATTCTTTTGCCGGGACTTTTTGCTTCTTGGTGGGGAGGTTTAGAATACGGGACCAAGGAATACAACAAGGGGTTTATTTGGTGAATTGAAGTGAATTGTGTTTTTTCTTTGTTGTTGATGATTTTTTCCTGATTATTTGAGTGTGTTTGTCGTGCTAATTGTGGCTGATGATGATGGCAAATGACTCCCCAATTGTTGCAAAAATAGGGTCAGCTGCAGTATCTTATTAAATGGTAAGTGTATCTCTTATATCCTGTCAAGGCTTTACATTTTTCTGCTTCCGAATTGGTATTCAATTAGTTCTTATCTTATATGTCATTATGGTAGGGCTAATGTAAGGAGCTATTAATCCACTTTATTGATTCCAGGTAATTTCTTGACTGATATGCTCTATTTGTTTTAAAGGCGAGGATGGCCTGAAACAGCCAACACCTGGGAGCCTCTGGAGAATTTGCAGTCATGTGCTGATGTCATTGATGCATTTGAAGAGAGGTAGATTTCTTTTCTTCTTCTTATTTACACAAGCTTCTTTGATTGCTGACGACATCAATGCCAAAGAAAATTATGTTTTCAAACTTTCAGTTAGAGTTTTCTCAAGGTAACCCGAGTGATAAATGAGTTGTTTGCTTGGCTAGCTTCTTCTTTTTTTTGGTAGCAAATAAGAAGCAGAAAGAATAAATTTACAAACTTGATTTTCAAGTTAATTTATTTTCAGTATTCTTTTTTTTGGCAATCAAAATGAAGTTTAAAGTATATATTAATTCAATGGAGTTATCTATTTACTAACAATCACTGAATTTTCTTTCTTCTGTCCCTCTTTTCTCTTGTTTTTCTGTCGAGTTTCAAGCTTGCAATCTGGCAAATCTTTCCGAAAACGGAAACGCAAGCATGGGGGTCCTCATACTCAGTCAAAGAAGAAGCAATCACGTTCCTCTACTTCCTACAATGTATTGGATGTTGAAATAAGTATTGCGGATAAACATCTCCCTTCTGCTCCTCTTAGTAGCTCATTGCTTGGTGATCTTCCTTCACCCCTTCAATTCATCAGCTCAGATCCTGGAGGAGAGAGTAATGGAGAAGCAAACAATGTCAAAACATTCAAGCAAATCGATGAGAATGGATCCATGAATGGTTCAAAGCATATTTTTCCTAGGAAAGAGGACAATGAATATGATCCAAAGCTTAGCGAACTTAGAGGAACAATTCCTAACATTGATGTAAACACGAATAATCTCGCAATACATTTCCAAGAAGAAAAGACTTTAGAAGGTAATGGTCTGGCAAATGGGCTTCCCAAGGTTGATTATGATCCTGTTCAGAACAGTCAACGCACAGGTGCTAGGAAAAGAAAATCTGGTTGTGTGAAGAGGTTCAAAAAGGACTCTGTCAAGCCAGCTTTTTTACATAATTCATCTGCAAATTTCTCAGTTGGCTCTACTGGTGGAGTTGCACAACTAGGGATTGAAAATCCTAGCTTAACTTGGGGTAATTCAAGTCACATGCCAATGGCAGAAAATACCATTAATGCATTAGCTATCACCAAGATCCTCAAGCCTACAGGCTTTTCAGCTTCTGTGTTTGACAATGTCCAGGATGTGCTTATAACCTTTCGCGCATTAAGGTTTGTTTATCTTTTAACTTCAATTTCTTGCATCTATCTTGTATGATATTTAATGATTTCTATTTCTTGCATGCTTCTGTTTGTGGAACCAACATGTTGAGAGTAGCTGGATTTCATCGTGTATTCTAACCATCATTCACAAAGAATACACATCTTCCAAGATGTACCAAGCCAATTATCTATAATAATATTTCTTCATATTAAGTAATACCCTAGTTTTCATGTTGAGTAATTCCCTAGTTTTATTTTGGCTAGTTTGCATGAAATTGATTTGAAAGGAGAGGAGTGAAGTAGCTTGTTGAGACACTATTACATGTTTAACAAACAATGTTGGGCAACTTTGGATTTTGTCCCACAAAGTGTACATGTGAGCTAGGTTTAGAGAATTAGGGATTATAGAATAGAAATAAGCTGAGGGGCGTTTGGTATTAGGACATTCAGGATTACCTGGGGAAAGCAATTCAGATGTCAAGCATGCTTGCATTTGGTACGTCAATAAATCTTGAACTCTCAAGAATCTTGAATGTTCTATGATATTAGATTGCTCATAAATATGGGAATGCGATTTGTTTCTAAAATAAGGGGAATTGGAGATGCCAAAACATTCAATATTTTTTTTGACTTGAATACCTCCATTTTAATAATTAGATTGACTGGCATATCTCTTACTAATAACAACACAAATACTTTAGGTAACTAGTTTACACATATTTGCTAGGTATTGAATTTGGACACCTAATATATATTTTGTTGAGTTTAATCTAATAAGAAAATTATTAATATAACATATATGTTATATAAATTTTTACTAGATATATAAATTTATTTGATAGCTATAGGCACCAAAAGCTCTTCTAGTTCTAAACTAAGAAGGAAACAAAAAATCTAACAGAAAAATCCTAATTAATGTTCTAGTTCCTAAATAAGGTAAGATTTCTAAATAGTATTAATATTACTTAGACTAATTTTACATATAACATCAAAATATATAAAATTAAAGATTAAATAATTGTACTTTCTAAACTTGTCTCTCGTTGACTGCATTACAAAGTCTGTGTATGGACTGCAACAAGAGGGCTTTTGAGAAAAAAAATGTTTTCTTGGCCATCCGTGACCTTTATGTTGTCAGTCTTTAATTTGTTTATTTGGAATGGTTATATGGTTAAATTTTTTTTTTCTTTTGGTTCCATGGTCAACTTGTACAGTATCTGGGGTTGCCTACCAATGCTTTTATTTTATTTACCTACTATAAGAAATTATTTAACTATAGGGATGCATTTGTGCTAGAGATTAGTGAAATGAATTATTGTAAACAAGAAGAGAGAGGAAATTAATAAAACAGATGGAATGGGGTTAAAAAAGAGAGCAAAGAGCAGATGAAAAAGGAGCAACCAATGTCAATGGGACTTTAGGTAATGTTGATAGTGGTTTTTAATGTTAAAAATGGCATTTTGGAGGAGGCGAAATTAGAGTTCTCCTATTAGCTTTTGAAGGCACCACCTGGTGAAGAGTAGAGTTTTATTGGTATGATGCAGCCAATCAAGGAGAATTTTAGCTCGTTACTTTAGTTATAATGTTAGTTGCAGTTAATTAAGGTTATCTGTCATTTTGTTTTTTTTTTTTATCTAAATAAGGTTTGTATGCTAACAGAGCACCAATTCTGTCTACAGCCGGGGCTTTGATAATAGAATATGAGTATTGCATGTTCTCATCATCAAATATATAAATCTATCTCTGTATTTTTCAACTCTTTCTCCCCTAATTAAATCACTTACGCAGACCGTTGAATTCAATCTTAACTCACTGTCCAAATATTGCTGGATTCCTGACTTTGCCATTGCAAAGATTATTTTTCCCTCAAACTATTTATTCCCAACTAGATTCTAATTGCTTCGAGAATTCTTCTTTTTAGAGTTGAAGTTTCGTACCTCTAGAATTGGCTATTTTTTTTTATTTGTTCTTTTCCCATTTTGTGCTTTATATTTCTATCTTAGTTAATACTTAATTAAAGGGCATCACTTTCTTCGTAAAAAATAGTAATAATAACCTAACATTCCATTAAAAAAACATAAAAACCTTTCTGTTCAAAATTGCCCCCCCCCCACCCCTCTCACACACACAGACATGTGCACGTGTGCTCTTCCTCCTCCTGCCAACCTCAGTACTACCCATCACCCACTTCATTTCCAACGCTTTCTTTGAATTTCTCCTACAATGGCTTAACCCACTCAAATACCAGGCACAATATCATCTATTTGGTCTTTGATTCTGTCCACAAACTAATCGAAGTGTCAAACTGGTGAAGTTTGGGAAATTGGTTCTTGTTAGAATGAATTGATTTCAAATGAGTTCAGGATTTGTTTTATGTTTAATTCAAAGGTGATGTTATTCGTATTCTACCAATTCTTAATTGTATGTGACATCATTAATGAGTGACTAAACTAGCCTCACTTCATTTTTTAATCGCAATTGAAATTCAATAACATCAAATATAAAAATTCTCTTAAACCTAATGCAAAATGCTATAAAAGAAGGTAAATCTTGAAATTTAAAATTTATAAATAAAATTTTGATATTGTAGAATATTATGAAAATTAAACTGTTATATTATGGAAAATACATTTTACATTCCCAAATTTGATTGTAAAATTAACCTGCGGTTTTAGCAATGAGATACTATATTCTAGTTGGATAAAAAAGATGCTAACCCAACATAGTATTGTAAAAATATTCTCAATTAAGATTTTTATGATTTTAAGTATTTATGAACTTTAAACTAAATACTTCTAAATTTAGAAAATCTTAAAAACTTAGTGTAAGGAGTTCCACAATTGAATAAGACACTACGTGTATTACTAACAAATTGTGTCGGGCTTCTCTAAAAGAAATTATGCTGGCCTTATGACGTTTAGAGTTGATATAAATGAAATTTGACTAGTAATTAAAAGTGACAAGTTAATCTAAAAAAAGTGGTAACTAAAATGAAGGCTAATTTAGTTATTCTGTAGAAGTGTGGAATGGGATTAACGATTGGTAGAGTAGGAAGAACACCATCATGTCAAGTCAAAAGAAAGAAATGAAATGCTTTATTTAACTTTGTTGTGAATGCATAAAATGGATCTATTGTGTTAATAATATCAGCCTAAATCATAATCTATGTGAATTTACCATTGTTAAAATGGCAAAAGCTGGTATGGCATGCCTTGTGTCAATAATGCCTGCTTTTTTTCCTCTAGCGACGACTGCTATATTGGAAAAAACTGACAGCAAGGAGTTGATTCTAGAAAGAGAATTAGTAATTATTGAAGGGTAAATTCAGTACTTTGTAGTTGAGACTCCCTTTTCTAAAGCATCAACTTTGGGGATGATTTACATCTTAGGAATTTTTGTGAATAAACATACAACCCCGGATAAGGAAATAGTAGGAATGATGACAAAGTGAACAATCAGAATTCTTATGAATTGGTCTAAATGATGCATCCAAGGAAAAAGGAATTAGGAGCTGTGTTTTTTGTCCAATTCTTAATTTTAACAATTTTCCAATGATGGGTAAGTTTGATGCTCAATTGAGGCACTCTGTGTCATGTGATTTGTCAAGTTTAGTTCTTCAATTTAAGATATTTAAGTTTATTAACTTTTGACAACCAGTCCACCTCTTGCTGTTTATTAGACATTTTAAGATATTTTTGACTTCTGATTACAGAATTCCTAAATGCATACCACATAAACCCCATTCATTCCCCTGCAATAGCATCTTAAGTCGAGAAATCCCTTGGGTCACTGTTTACAGCATTCAAACAGCCTTCTATATCCTCCTTTTCTCATTAACTCCCCCCCCCCCTCGCGATTTCACCCCATCATCACACCCTACATACGCCATCAACAGTTATAACTCACTATGTTGTTGTAACAATGTTGCTGCCAAAGCCCTAATAAATTTTCAAACCTCTGCCTTTTCTCTAAATGATTAAATAACAGTCTAAAATTCTAAATACAGCAATCTGTCCTTAGCTGCCTTTAAAATCATCCTCGTACAGCTTTATCAAACAAATCTTACTTCAGTATGTCTTTATGCTTTCTCTCGTATAAATAGAGTTTAGGAGTCTGGAGCACATGAGTTCTCTTATTATGTATGGATTGTGTTTCATGCAATTTCAGATTTATGTATGTCTTCTGGTTGTGAAGTGTCATCTTTTTAAGTGGTTTCCCACATTGCAGGTCTGATGGACAAGAAGTAACAGTGGATAACAGGTTTCTCAAGGCTAATAATCCACATCTGGTAACTGATTATTATGTTGCTGATTATGTTTAGAGTTTATTCCCCATCCACACTGCACTGTCTTCAGCCTTCAAACTGCTCATGATTTTTTCAAAATATCTTTCATGATTTTTATTGTTGTATTTACTGTCTTTTCTTTTTCCTTCCATTTCAGTTAATCAACTTTTATGAGCAACATCTCAAATACAGTACATGATTGGATGGCAGTTTGTATATGGGGGATCTGCACCATTGTATGCTTGTCTGTGTACAGTGCTGTAATTCTGTAGTTGCAGGAGATAGTGCAGGACAATTAGTGTTGTCTTAGTTCTGTAATGCAAAACTGATTGATATAGCTTTAGTGCATCGGTATTTCAAACTTTTCCCCACATATGATTAGGTTTTTGGTATTCCATCTAACGACGGTTATCTAAATATTTTACATGACAAAGACTAGAACTATAGAAGTTCACTTAGTTTGTAATCGTGCTGTCATCTCTCTTTCTCTATCTACATGTCTGTTCCTTCCACAGCAAACTCTCTCTGTTGCTGTTGGATATGATTCTGTTGAATGATGTTTCTGAACATCAAATTACTCCCTTAGTATCAGTTTACTTGATCTCATTGGAAGCATCGAAGATAACCAATTGTCATTTTCAAAAGCTATTTTATTTATTGTCACTGAAGTAAACAAATGGTCCATAATTTGTTTTCATGTGGGATGACACCATGATGTCCTTGAAGAAGTTTAATTAATTTGTTTTGGGATTATTAGTTGGTTTGGTCAACCTTGGATATAATCACTGTTAAACCAAAAAGTGCAAAAAAATAAAATAAAAAATTCAGAGGTATATTTACGCAAGGAAGTTGCCATAGGTCAACTAATCATACTGGACCAAAGAAAAGAATCAGATTGTCATCTCTAACTACAACAAAAACCTCCAAGACGGAAGTCCTTGTGTATCCACTGAAACAGGAGAATCCAAAAGATTAGAGAGGAATGGGGATTCGAGGACCGTGCTCATAGTACCTTCTCCAATGATGGGAGTTCAGGGACTGATCATCCTTGGCCCTTCGATATTGTCACTTGCAGACTATGTACTGCCACTATTTCAAGCAGGTGATGAAGATGTTGCGTTCAACTACTGGGAGCTTCCTCTTTTACTGTGACTGCTTAAACACTTGCTTTCTTCATGCTTTCCCTACCGGGACAACAGGTACTCAAAACAGGGAAGTAGTAGCTCTAGCTATGATGCTGATGGATACGGTTTGGGATCCTTACCTTTTCTTGTGCTCTTTTTTGTTCTGTATAATGTTTGCTAACATGATTACAAAGTCTTTTGCTCTTTGTCTCACAAGAATTGGAGTTCTGTTTGGCTCATGAAGATGACTGTTACACTAGGATTGTGCATGCGCCTGTGTACTCTCCTTATCTTTTCTGCAAGTTTTTAAGAGACCAAAGAACTGTAAAATAGTAAAGGAAAAAGAAGAAACTCATGAAGCTACGGCGTTCTGCTAGTTGGTGCTCTAGTTTGTGGCCCTGTATAATGTTTTGGTGTCAAGATTAATCCTACCTAGATGTGCTATGTTTATTATATTTCGTCCAACCAAGAGCAGAAGCTAGCAACAAGAAAATAGCTAGAACGATATTCCGCCATGTACTTGCCTTTTGCAATTTGTACACTTACATACAAGACCAAAGTTTCATTTGACTTTTTCTCATTCGGAGATATAATTTTTTTTTCTCATTTAGTTCTTGAAAATAATTGGAGGTTTCTTATTTGATTATGTAATTAAAAAAATAGAAAAATTTAAATTGAACAAATTATTTTATAATACAAAATATAAAAGAACAACCATAAAAAAAATACAAATATGGTGCTTTCAAGACTTATGAAGATTAGCAGCTGCTAAGATTTTGATCATTTAATTATCTTTGATGATTTGAGAAAATTAGTTTAGATATATTCATAATCATCCAATTAGAATGATCATTTAATTATAGAATGGTATGCTAAGAAAGTATATATTTGTTATGTATGAAATATCACTCTTGTCATGGAATGAAATCTAATTAATATAACAAATATCTCACTAATATATTAAATATATATTGAGAATATTATTTGCTGTTAATGATATTCAAACAGAGAAGATAATTCCAGGCACATCTCAACAAAATAGTGTTGTTAAGTGCAAGAATAGAACTATCTAGAAGCATGAGGTTACATGTTGTGTTACCTTCAATATTTTGAGTAGAAGCAGTTAATAACTAGATCAACCAAGGACTTTTTGATACTTTTAATTTCAAAATTCTATAAGAGGCATGGACAAGAAAGAAGGTAAATCTTTCACATTTGAAAGTACTTGGTTGTGTTACTTATGTGCATATATAGACTTGGAATATAGACTTTAAAGCTAGAAGTAAGCTTGGATATAACACTAATGAGTTTGGATATTGATTTTAAGATGAGAAAAATAAAAAAATCATCAGAAGTAAAGATGCCATATTCAATAAGAAAGTGATGTACAAGGACAAGGAGACAACAAATTCTGGCAGGTCTGTACCAAAAATAAAAATTACCAAGGTGGTTAACATGGATGATGTTGTAGAAAGTATTGTGCAAACCAATGTTCATGGCAAATAAAATATTGATCCAAGTGGAGCTAAGTGCACTAGCAACGATTGTTAGAAGGTCTTTGAGGAATATCAGGCCTCTGTAATATTTCTCCCCATCACTAAATTATATTTTGTTTACATAAAATAATGAGCCTGAAAGTCTTGATGAAGCTATGCAAGCAGAAGAATCAAGTGGGTAAGAGTTAGCCATGAAAGATGAGATGATTTTCTTATCAAGGAATAAAACATAAAAGCTAACCGACCAACTTGTAGGAAAGACATACTTGCATAGTATTATTTAGGGAATGATGAATCAATCATTAATGTACTTATCATCACTTGTAATATTATTTTGGGCAAATGTTTAATTATGTAGAAAGATTTGAGTAATATATAATCAAAGTAAAGATTTTTGTCATTTAACCTGTTGAATGAAGATTTTAATTATTTATTAATGTAATGTGATGTGTGTATTAACTTTTGAAGTCTTTATCATATATATATATATATATATATTCTTAAATGTATATGGATGTCCTGATGATTGACTATGATTTGATGACTAGAATAACGTCTAAGGGGTTTTGGACCTATCATAACAATTTTATACAAATCAAACAATATTTGGAGTAGAAATTATAAATTTTAGGTTAGGATTTATGAAAATTTTTAGAGGAAATGTAAATTGATTATGAATCGACTTAATTGAGTAAATTAGTAGAAATTGAGGAAGAAAACATGGTAATTCTAAAGGCATTCATAGCTGGCCATGGGATACAAATTGATGTATGATAAAAATGGGTTTATTCAAGTGAATTGTGATCTATCAACTCATAGTCTTGTGTGTAAAATGATTTTAGGTAAGTTTAGTTACTTTGTCTAACTCGATTGAATTAATTATATCATTGTGAATCGAAACCTTAAGAATAGTTACAGAACTTAGAGATGAGAGTCGTTGTAATTGGTTGATTTTGTGTATAAGGAAGAATTAATGAAAAATATACTTTTTTTTTACCTGATTATGTTATTGTTACTGTGAATCATAATAAATATTTGTGATAAATTAAAAGTGTATATGACTATGCTAATATTGTGAAAGCTAAAATAAGTAGGTATTTCTATGATGAAAATATTCTTTCTTAAAATAGTTTTGATTATTTTAAATAGATGCAATTTAGGTGATAAGTTTTAGAAAGTTAATTTTAATGATATTCCAAAGTAAATGACATAGTAAGGATTATTTTGAAAGGTGAGAAATTAAATAAAACTATTCCGCTTATTATAAAACTACATATGGAAAAACTGGATAGCTTCATCTCTTGAAGTTCGAAGGAGATTAAGGCAAGAAAATGATAAAATTTGGGATAGGTTTCTTCATAGAAGTCATAGCCTGAGGTGTTAGCTTTTTAACGGGACTGGCCTTACTTAATTTGGAGTACTAAAACTTTAGATATGGGTCAAAATTTAAGAGTAGGTCAAGCTAAAAATTGTATTAAATAGTTTTGACAAATCACGAGAATAAGAGGTTTAGGTGCATTAATGAAAAACTGGACTTTCATTTCTTCATTAAAAATTTAGCTTGAAATCTTAGCTTTCACAAGAAACAAGCCGCATCCAAAACTGAATTTTTATAACTTTAAATATAATTAAAATAAGAAACTGTGTTTTAAAATGGTCAAAATGGATTGATCGAGGTTGGTTATCATTTATTTTGCTTAAGAGTTGTTATAATGTAAGAGCTAAATTGTTGTGGTGATAAAAGTGAATCGAGATATAATGGTGTATACCTGTTGTTACGGGAGAGGTCTCGGGAGTTGTGCAGTAGTAGGGAGATACGATGAAAGCTTTTATAGTGGGTAAGCGTCTAATACATTGACTCTTTTGTTTATTAAGTTTTTTTTTTAACTACCAATTTAGGATCTTAATTCATGAAATTTTTATTGAAGAGAAATGAATTAGCTTCCTGGTAATGAGACTAATGCTACAATAAGCAAAAGGACTAACTTTCTGGCAATGAGACTAATGCTCGGTTATGAGCAAAAGAACTAGCTTCCAGGTAATGAGACTAGGGCTTGGTGAAGAGCAAAGGAATTAGTTTTTTGGTAATGAGACTAGTGCTCGGTAAGGAGCGAAGAAGTTAACTTCATGGTAAAGGGACTAATGCTTGTAAATGAGCAAAAGAAACTAGTTTCCTTGTATTAGGACTAGTGCTCGGTGATGAACAAAGGAATTAGCTTTCCAGTGATGAAAGTAGTGCCCGAAAAATGGACAGAGAGACTTAATTTTCTAGTGATGGGTTATCTCCTGGATATGAAGGATGAAAATAAATACCTAAATGGGTGAATAAATTCTCGAAAAGGGGTCAGTAATTTAGAGTCAAAAGAGACTTTAACTCGTATTGTGTAATTGTTGATATGAACACAATATAGTTAAAATGAAAATGAAATTTTAAGGTTGGTTCTTTTGTTTAAATTTTATTTATTAAGTAACTTCACCTTACTTTATATTGAATTAATTTCAAGCACTTCACATCATTGAGTAGACAAATATAAGAACTCTTTTTTTCTTTTGTTAAATTTAATGATTATGTAATTCTATATTTCTTTTGTAATGTCAACTTGCATGTAAGGAATGAGAAATTCTCTTTTGTCTATTAAACTATTTAAATTAGAATATGTTAATCAACCTTTATGAATTATAAACTCTGTGTTGTGACATAATTATTAATGTATGCAAATGACTCATGATGCTTAATGATAACCTATATACTTGTTTATATATTTATATAATAAATAAACTATAATGATGAAAGTATTGGAATATAGCGTAAAAGTTAATCTAATTCATTTGATATGAGAATGTCCAGGATGATTAAGTTCACGTTGTATTTTGATGATAGTTGATTTAAGAACAAGTTCTAGTTGATAACTTGGGATCTCCTGATATAAGAGAGATTCTGTCGAAAATTCAGTAAATTTTATTTGCAATTGCGATTGTAAAAAAAATCATCTGAGAAACAGATTAATCATAAGAAAATTTTGTTTAAATGGTGTGTGAAAATTTGGATTTTTACAGCTAGTACATTGATGGGGTTGTTGCATTAATTGAGTCTGTTAGTTATTTTATTTGGTATTATTTTAATTTAGTTTTGAGTGTGTCTTTCAAATTCAGCCTTATTCATGTATTAGTTTCTTTAATTTCAATAAAAGTCCAAAAATAAAAGTGTAAATTATTTACAGCTAGTACATTGATGGGGTTGTTGCATTAATTGAGTCTGTTAGTTATTTTATTTGGTATTATTTTAATTTAGTTTTGAGTGTGTCTTTCAAATTCAACCTTATTCATGTATTAGTTTCTTTAATTTCAATAAAAGTCCAAAAATAAAAGTGTAAATTATTTATAGCTATTAATCCTCTTGAAATTATCATACAACTTTGTTTTGGTTTATTACAAAATGGTATTCAAGCACTATTCCTTAGCAATCATGGCTAATGGAACTTGAATATCTCATTTATTAGGTAAAGTGGTGAGTATGAAGACATAACTAGCAACAACAACATTCACGACAACATGTTTTAGAGGAGCTGATTCAACAACTATAAAATATTTCAGTTAAGGTTGATTAGTTAATTAAAGTGTAAGGTAAAATACTAGAATCACCACTAAACACTCTAATAACCTCTATCAATGCACATCACTAGGGGCCTTTAACAGTTAATTCAGGTAAGACTTTTTAAATTGAATTTTCCCAAGTTTAATAAAAAGATCCTTTGGGATGGGTTTACAAAGTGAGCCATTTCTTTAATTTTCATAACACTCCAACCTAACACAAATTATTCATTGGTAGTTTTCATATGGAAGGGAAGGATGTCTCATAGTTTTAAGAGATGGAAGAAATAAGATTATTAACCAGTTGGGATTCTTTTGTTAAGGCATTACATGTGCAACTTGGAGCTTCTTAATATGATGATACCATAAAGGCTCTCATTAGCCTAAAACAATAATAAAAAATGGAAGATTACAAAATGTAATCTGAGTTACTTTTAAATCGGGTTAGAGGCTTATCCAATACACACTAACTTGAATGTTTTTTAGAAGGTCTGAGGGATGAAATTAAATTCAGCGTATGTATGTTTAACCCTCCCAAATGTTTGGCAGGGTATGGGTTAACTCGTATATAGGACGAGAAATTGAGAAACATGAAGAGAAGTTGGAGATCTAGCACCACTACTGTATTTGAGAAGCCTAGTTTATCTAGACAATCCAAGAATAGAAATAAGCTGGGAGTGACTATTTAAAGGTTAACACCAACCCATATGAAAGAGTTATGTTTTAGGTGGAACAACAACTAGGGACTGGGGAAAAAGTATGGTGACCCCAAGTTATTTTTAATTGAAAAGCTAAAGATATGGTATCTATGAAATCATTAAAGGAGTTAGGTGATATAATTTATTTAAGGGTAGTTACAGAGTTGAAAGATAAAGTGGAGACTTCGTTGCATACAATGGTGGGAGACTTCATTGCATACAATGGTGGGAAATCCAAACCTTGAAACCATATAGTTAAAAGCAAAGATTAATAACTAGATTTGGTGGTATTAATCATTAAGCATATATAATTTTATTCATCTTATGGTGGCTAAGAAGGTTGGACTATAAATGTTAGCTGAAGATCTTATTTGTATTAAAATAGTGGATGGTACTATGCTACAAAGTGAAATAAGGTGCGCTGATTTTAGTCTTGAAATTCAAGGATAACAATTCACAACTCAAGCCCTGATGATTCAATTGGTTGGTTATGAAATGATGTTGGGTATATAATGGTTTAAGGGCTTAAGGCCTATTTTATGGAATTTATCTAAATTAATTATGGATTATAAGTTTAATAGGTTATTGGTCGAATAGTTTTTAGTTGTGGGAGAAGTGTTTTGTGTTGTGGTCAAATCTGATGGTTTTCTTTCATCTTATTTCTCACTTTGATTTCTCTACTCATGTCATCATATTTATTTGATTATCATATACTTGTTTGTATGTAAGAGGTATAAGAGTGATGATTTTATCATCTTTTACAATAATATATTGATTTTTAACCCCATCATGTGTTTCTTTCCTACTGAACTGTCATAGTCTTCCCAATAAGATATGACTTGCATACATTGGAACTACATCATATAGAACATCATTAACATACTTTCCAATAAAAATTGGAACCAAGACTTGCTTAGTTACTTTCACCTCACCACAATCATTTAACCATTACAATCTATAAGGTCTATAGTGCGTAATAGTACACAAGTTGAATTTAATAATAAGGGTAGTACTAACTATATTAGTATAACTTTCAGTATCTATAATCAAACTACATATCTTGTTTTGTACATCATTTGCTTATCAATATCATCTTTATTGACTTGAACCTAGAGGTGCGCCATATAATCAATGCCTCACTTTTAATCGTGTATGCAACCTCTTCATCAATACAATCCTTCAATGATGACATGTCTTTATAATTAGATCTTTATCACTTTCAGACTCTATGACTCCATTGTCTCTGATAACCATTATTCTCTTGTTTAAACACTTTGAAGCATAATGCCCAAGCCACTAAAACCTAAAACATTTAACATCATGAGTACATTTAGGCTAAGTATCATATATACCTTTGGAACCTACAAAGACATCAACCTTGACTTTAAGCGGTTCGGTTTTGGAGCCAGTGAAAGTTTTAGGTTGGGTACCCCCCTTTCTCTTAAAATCCAGTTTCCATGACGATGAAGAACTTGAATTGTAAGTTAGTCATACATTCCCTTTCCTTTTGAGTTGTCTTTTCACTTTAGTAACCATATGAATCATGTCCTCTAGCTCCACTTAGTGTTGTAGCTAAACAACACTGTCTAACTCTCTTTTCAGCTCATTAAGAAACCTAACCTATTAACTTCCCTATCTTCAACCTCATCAACCCTGATCATTGCAATTTTTATCTCATTGTGGTAATCTTCCACATGTTTTGGCCCTTGATGTAAACTCTACAATTTTAAAGAGCTCTTTGTAATAAAAGTTAAAAACAAATTGTTTTTTCATTATGGTTTTCATGTCATCTCATGAATCAATAAGCCTTTCTTTATTCCTTTTATTATTCAAAACAAGTTGATCCCACCATATTAGTGCATAATATGTAAACTTAATGACAACAAGTTTTACCTTTATTTGTTTTATGTAAAGATGACAATCAAAGATCCATTTAACCTTCTTTTCCCACTTTGGATATACCTTTAGATCATTCTTTCTTTGAAAAACATGTATTTTCAACTTAACCATGACTAACTCTCCAACTAAATCATTACGATGCCTAAAGTCCTAACAATTCTCCATCTGGCTAAATGTTCGACCCTGTTGAAACTAACATGCCTTCTAGCCCTGTTCGGCCCTACTCTATTCCCTTATCCTGCGGATGCAAAGTCATAATCATCATCATCCACAACTTAATGATGGCTAACTCTCCAACTAAATCATCGCAATGCCTAAAGTCCTAGCAATTCTCCATCTGGCTAAATGTTCGACCTTGTTGAAACTAACATGTCTCCTAACCCTTTTCGGCCCAACTCTATTCCCTTATCCCATGAATGCAAAGTTATAATCATCATCATCTACATCTGTGTTTTCATCAACAAAGTCAATTTTAACATTATAAATTGTTTTTCGAACAATGTTTCCTTTTTGATAACCCCCATCCTTAAACCATCCATCCCACTATTTTATTATCTCATCGAAGCCAATTCATCTTTTAGATCCTTCATCACCTTAACCAACAAATCAATTTGTTGAGTGAAAGCTTGAATCTGGAAAGTGGTATCCACTTTTGGTGTCGCAGACTTTTGTGTTTCACACAATTTAAGGGTTTTAACTTAATTGTTCTCACTATACCTTTTACCTCTTGACTCACTTTTTTACGATTCTTTCAAAACTCAAAATAAATGAACCAAAGTCAATGGTTGTCGTAACACAATCCAAATATATATAAAGTGACTCAATAATCAATAAGATATTAAAAACAAGTAAAACAAACTTACAATTATGATTTCATAAGTTGTAAACGAATTCGTACAAAATATGGACAATATGAAGACTCGAAATAAAACAAAAGTAAAAATTAATGAAAACACTTATTTGAATCCTTAATAACCCAAATATCTCCAAAGTAAATTGATTAGGTCAAAATAGATAGTAGTAAATATGTTTTTGAACGTTGATGTAAATTTGACTTGTTACATAATTTAAAACATCATAATTGAAGCCTGGACCAAATGATATTGGAATAACCTCAAATTTAATACATAGTATCCTTATGACCAATAAATAACATATCACAGTTTATAGGTCATTCTCTTATTTCAAGGTATCGAAAACTCGTGTATGATCAGTTTACGATATAATTTAACTTAGAATTGAAACCCCAATTAAATGATATCAAAAAAGACCAATTTAATATGTAGTGCAATTTCAACCCAAATAACCAATATATCAATTTTAAGGTGATTTCAAGATGGTTTGATTTGGCTTTTCTATTGTTTATGTTTTTGTGACAGAATTGAAACAAGCTTAAATAACATCTATTCTTTTCTTTGTTTTTTTTTTTACTTTTTATGCTATTGATATGTTTAAGGACAATAACAAAATGAAATAACACTTTTTTTTGTTCTAAGATGCCAAAAATACAAAGAGAAGAAGAAGACTGAAAACACAACTAAACTTATGGAACAAAAAAGAAAAAAGAAATTAGAAAGATATGACCTGATTTTGAAGCATGACTCTGATACCAACTAATGTGAATCTTGTGATCACATGGTTACACAACCCATAAAAAGATTGATAATAAATCCTGTAAAATAAAAACAAGTCTGATAGAAATGGGATACAATGAAAAATTATCTCAAGGCACCAACATTATTAGAATAAGAACCCCTACCTTATGAATACTAATTCACGAATGAGAAGTATAATAAAGATACCACAAAACCAGTTAATTTTCGATAAGTCAGTTTAGTTTGTTAAATAACTAAAGAATGTGAGAAATCCTCTTAACAATCAAGAACAATAGATCATAAATTGAATAAAAAGTGTTTCTTACAAGGAGTTTTTATACTCCAAACAAAAATACCCTAATGGATCTATCCTAGTGGACTGTTTTGAACTCACTTACAAAATTGATTCAAAATAGATGATTAAATCTGAAATTCTAAAGAAATTATTAGGTTCAAACATGTCTTGGGTTGTAGATAAAACTAATTCAAATCAAATATAAGTTAAGCCCAAACAATCCTGGACTGTAGCTAAAATAATCAAGACCAACTAAGCCCATAAAATAACAAAATCAATGTTTAAACAACTAAATATATCAAGACAAAAACCAAGGCCTAATGTCTTAATTTACCAAAACAATAATTAAATCCCATATAATAAGTTTATATAGGCTGTCAAATTTTAAAGAACAAAAAAGAAGCAAGAACAAGTAGATCCCTTGCTTAAATAATGAGTAGCAATCGTCCATTATTTCCTTAGAATCAAGAAAAAATTGTTACCTATAGTCTTCTTGGAATTGAGGGAGAATCTATCGTCTTTTGTTTCCTTGGAATTGAGGGAGAATCTACCACCAATGCATCTCCTTTTCTCTGCCATTTATTTATCCCCTAAGCACTAGAAAACTTGTTTGTAGCTAAACAATCATTGTAGAATAAGAATTGATGTTGACCTTTCTTGCTTGACAACTTTAGAATCCTTGTTGATCTTGTATTCCTTTTGGCATGTGGAATCATTTCAAAAATTTATAAGTACTATGCTGCCATATATTTATCCAAAAAAAATCCAAAAAAAAAAATCCTTGCCAAGTATAGAATCCAAAAATCACAAGGAAAGATAATTCCAAACCAATTAAAAAAATCATGCAATTTACATCTTGCAACTTCTAATCAATATCAAACTGTCTTATTGAACTTTGATTGACTTAAAATTTTACACCAATATAAAACAGCATCTTTAAAATTATCTGGTAAAGTTTCAACTCAATCCAATAATTATTTTGAAATTATGTTCAATATCATAAAACCAAATAGACAATAAAAAATATTAAACCCTAAACAACCTCTTTAGTCATTTTGGTTATTGAACTTGTAATGGACTTGATGAGCCCTCAATCAGATTTGTTGATGTCATAAGCTGATATGCATCAATATCCAACATTAAGGTCCATGTTAAGTTTATATTATACTTATTCTTACACCATTAGTGTACCCTTTTCACCTTGACATAATTAACTTAGCAACACATAATGAATGAAAGAAACATAAATAAACAAGGGAAGGAAATGAAAAGCATAAGCAAGAAATTAATATAAGCAAAACTTAAGCATTACAAAATATAAAGAGAGAGCAAAAGCATGATCTTGATCTAAACACCAAGATGCCTAAATACATGGCAAATGCCTCCTTTTATAGGCCAAAATTCAGAACTATTGATTTGTTGACTAATTGATGAGTGGGTGGCCACATCTTGACTTGGTGACAATTCTTATCTTCTT
>Ga0325404_1001106_pt1 | contig 28346 bp, 24 predicted proteins | sample PopdelMetagenome_18_FD_205664 | JGI IMG/M metagenome (GOLD analysis project Ga0325404, IMG submission 205664) | Populus deltoides microbial communities from Bellville, Georgia, United States - Xylem-Control-R1 | ecosystem: Host-associated > Plants > Phyllosphere > Stem > Wood/Secondary xylem...
CCCGTTACAATAATCCATCCTCCGCAATCCTTGGGGTGAATCTCGATACATCCATGAACGATCATCCATGATTTATATCGAACCTCTATAAAATTATGATGACATAATGTATTAATTAACTAAGTTAAGTAAATAAACTTGCAAAAATATTACTTTACCTCGAGATTATCCAATAAACCAATCACAACTTCTCATAAATATTAAATATTCATTATCATTTATCAACGTCCATACAAATTAAAATATATAAATTTACAGAAATTACCACTCCGCAATACCATTGACAAAACTTTAAACAGACCCATTAAGTAAGCTATTAATTATTTCAAAATAGCACATGTACTTCGGTAGTTCCATAAAGTTTTAATAGTTTACAAACAAATATAATCTTACAAAATCTAAAACAAACCATAACAGGTATAGAATTATACATTCATATACTACAAGTTTGTTTGAGAAATAACAATAAAACATGTACATTTGCTAACAAAATACATATACTAAAAAAATGATAAAATATAATTGACATTTAATTAAATATTAAAATTTAAAAAGAAAGAATTACTTACAAAAATTGATAAAATCCTTCAGTAAATCAGAACACGGATGCTATGACCACAAAACTTCAAGAAATATAACTTGTTGTACTGATATGAGGAAGACTTTTTTTTTTTTGGGAGGGGCGGCTGGTTGTTTGCAGATGGGGAGAGTTAGGATTAGGAAAGAAGAAGGAGAAATAGGGGAGGAGAGGGTCGGCCGAGCTGACATATATTAACTTTTATTGTGATCCTGACGGAAACATAGACACGTCACCGTACGGATCTGCCATTTCAAATCCCTCGGTGAGTCCGTCGGTAATGTAAACGGCGCACCGGTCACGTCACTATACAGGCTGTCATTTTTGAATCCGTCTGTGATGTCGTCGGCAAAAAATGACCCGCCAAAACCTCCACGTCAGCGACCCGCCTTTTTTTTAATTCGGAAACTTTTCCGTCCGTAATTCCATCGATAACTACCGACGGAAATATTCCATCGGTAGTTACCTACAGAATTACAGACGAAAAAGTTTTCGTCGGTAGTTACCGACTGAATTACGGACAGAAAAGTGTCCGTCGGTAATTCCGACCTCAAATTACCGACCGAAATATTCCGTCGGTAAATCCGTTGGTATTTAGCGAATTTCTGGTAGTGAAAAGACGAAGGGAACCTGCAGATCTGTTAACAAATATTGAAGCCAGATGACATCAGTAGTGCCGTCTTCTAAGGCTTTATACTCAGCCTCAGTAAATGAGCAAGCAACTGTGCGTTGCTTGCCTGACTTCCATGAGATCGGCGTCTAACAAAAAAGAAACAAGGTAACCACTTATAAACTTGCGATCATCAATACTACCAGCCCAATTTGCATCTGTAAAACCATGTAGAGTAAAGGAGGAACCTCGAGTGATAGGAAAACCATAAGATGTCGTACCTTTAAGGTAGCGTAGAATGCATTTAACGACGGCCTAATGAGAATCTGTAGAAGCATACATAAAGTGACAGAACCTGTTAACAACAAAGCATATATCTAGTCAGGTGAAGGGAAGGTACTAAAGAGCACCCATGATTTGAAGAAATCATGTGGGATTAGAGAATGGATTATCCGGCAGTATAGTAACTTTTGAAGGAGAAACTAGAGTATCAACAGGTTTGCAGGAAGTCATACTAGCCCGAGTGAGGATGTCAAAAATATATTTGTACTGGCACAACATCAAACCCATACCTGTAGAGTGAACTTCAATACACAAAAAGTAGTGAACCACGCCTAAGTCACGGAGCTTGAACTCAGAACTTAGTAACTATATTAGGCGATGAAGCATAGTAGAGTTTCTACCCGTAAGCAGAATATCATCAACATACACCAGGAAATAAAAGATATTAGTACCATCAGATAAGATAAATAGGGAGGTGTCAACCTTAGGGGAAAAAAACCAATGGAGAGCAGAAAGTCACTCAGACGAGTGTACCATACCCTCGGTACCTGTTTTAAACCATACAAGGACTTGTTCAATCTGCACACATGAAATGGAAGAGTAGAGTCAACAAAACCTGAAGGTTGTTTCATGTAGACCTCTTCAGTAAGAACATAATTGAGAAATGCATTATGAATATCGAGCTGATGAATCTTCCAATTGCGTGAAATCGCAATAAAGAATACAAATCTGATGGTGGTCTGCTTAATAACTGGACTGAAGGTTTCAGAATAATCAATGCCTTCCTACTGGGTAAAGCCTCTAGCAACTAGATGGGCTTTATAATGCTCAATGCTGCCATCAATACTACGTTTGATCCAATACACCCATATGTTGCCAACAACATTCATCGAAGGATGAAAGGGAACTAGAGACCAATGTGATTAGAATGCAACGCCTTGATCTCATTATACATAGCATCATGCCAAATGGCATACCTGTCAGCATCAAAGAAGGCAAGAGGTTTAGAGGAAGGAGAGAGCAGTACCCGGGTGGAAGCTGTATCAGTGGCAGTAGAAGCCACCAGATTTGCTGTCTTTGGCTACCGCGACCTAAGGACCATAAGATGGCGGCTGATCAGGGGCGGTGATGCAGGAGAAGATGGTGGCAAGGAGGTGTCCTGCTGCAGTGGATAAAAGGAGAAATTAACCACCAGATTCAGACCAGCTGAAGTGGCTGTGAGAGAATCTGCCGCAAGTAGAGGGCTAGCAGCAGCAACAGGGATGTCAGCAGAGGCAAACCCTGTAGGAACTTGGACACTGGCCAAATAAGAAGAAGCAGATGAGGAACCAGAGGGCGTCCCAACACCAGTAGAGGCGTCATGCTGGAGGGTAGGGGAGTCTAATTTGCAACCTGTACTTGCAGCAGAATGGTTAGATAAACATGCATGTGATGATGGGCAGGGGAAGGGTAGAGGCTGTGGCGTTTTGGTAGTGGGTGGTGGCAGAGCAGAGGTAGAGGAGGGATGGTGAGATGCTATATGGGTGGTGAACGATGGGGAATGAATCAGATTTGGGAGGAGGGTAGTGGCTGGTTGGGTAGGGGTTGTAGCCGAAACCTTTACAATCTGTTCAGAATTATCAAAGAGAAACACATGTTCATGAAAACGGACATGACAAGAGATATAAATGCGTTGAGATGCAATCTCAAAACAACGATAGCCAAGATGAGATGAGCTCTAACCAAAAAACACACATGGAGAGGAACAGAAATCTAATTTATGATTGTTATAGAGACACAAAAAAGGAAAGCAGAGACATCTAAAAGTACGCAAAAAACTGATAATCAGGAGACCGTTGAAACAAACAATCAAACGAGGATCGATTTGCAAGAACAAGAGTAGGCATGCGATTTATGAGATTGACTGAATGTGAAAAGCATAATTCCAAAACCGGAATGGTGCTTTACATTGTCCTAGAAGAGTAAGGCCAGTTTCCATAACATGCCTATGACGACGTTCTACTATGCCATTTTGTTCGCGAGTGAGGACAAATAAGATGATGATGAATACCAATGGTCTGAAAGAAAATGGATAGTTTGTGATATTCACTGCCCCAATTAGTTTGAATAGATTTTATTTGTAATGAAAATTGACGCTCAACAAGAGTTTGAAATCGGTGGAAAACAGAGTAAACATCAGACTTGGCAACAAGGGGATAATACCATATATATTTTGTGTTCGCATCAACAAAGATAACAAAATAACGATAGCCATCCAAAGAAAAAAGGGGAGCAGGACCCCATACATCACTAAAAATTAATTCAAGCGGAGCAGAAGTTTTGTGACCTATAGGTCCTAAAGACAAACGTGATGCTTTTTCTAATGGACAACTTTGACATTGAAAATTAAGATGTTTGTTGTTACAAATGATCTTATTTTTCAAGACTAACAATTGAAAAATACGAGAGGTAGGATGACCTAGTTGACGGTGCCATAAATCAGCAGAAGCAGAAATGCAGGGAGACCAATAGGCTTGAGCAACTGACGAGACGGAAGACCTGGACAAAGCATAAATACCATCTTTACTCTAACCTGAGAGGAGTACTTCATTGGTGTTGAGATCATTGGCATAAAACACAAATGGATGAAATTAAAAATAAACATTGTTATGGAGACAAAAATTTCTAAACAGAAAGCAAACATTTCGTGATTGCAGGAACATGAAGAACATTAGACAAAGTGAAAGAACAATGTGGTGTATATATTTTGGTATGACCGATATGAGATATGGGAAGTCCCTTGCCATCACCAACATGCAAATTATCATTACCAAGGTATGGTTCTGAAGTAGTCAAGGTTGCAAGGTCGGGTGTGACGTGTTGATTGGCACTACTTTTCAGAAACCATTTTGCAATACCTATGGGATTACACATTGCTAGATTTGCACTAGGTTGCTGTCCATAGCCTTAGTGCTGAAGCTGAGAGCAGTAAGGAGTAGTATGGACGATTGTTTGGCACAATTGGCAGCGTGGATTTTGCCCCCTACTGCGCTGCCATTTTCCCTGCCAGTTGCCTTGTTTGCCATCACCGGTGGAGGAGTTGTGGAAGCTGCGAAAGTCTGGTCTGGACATTGCAGATCTGTGCCCTCTGTGGCTGAACTGGTTTGGACGCCAACCTTCTTGAAAACAACCCCTATTGTGACTAAAGTGTGCAACAGACTGGCGTTGAGAGATAAGGGCTGAAGGAGGTGTGTTTGGCATGGGCAATAAAGGAGCATTGATGGCAGCAGACCCCATGGATGGATGGAATGATTTGTGAAAAAGATGACTAAATAGGTCTGCATACGGGAGAGGTTCTACCCTGGTCACAAGGCTTGTTACTAAGTCTTTAAACTCTCTGTGACGGCCACAAAACACATATAAATTGAAATTCTCCAGAGAAACAGGCCAGCCAGCAGCGATTAACTCATCAAATAGGGCCTTAGCTTATTGCATAAAGTGAGTTACCGACTCATCACCTTGTCGAAGGTGTTGAAAGGAGCCATGAAGTTGCATAATACAGGAATTGGATGTGAAAGCTAGAGCTTGCTCAAGTGTGCGCTAGATAGAACATGAGGTTTGGAAGTCAACAACAAGATGAAGAACTTCCATGGATAGTGAAGAAAACAGATCACTCAGAATGAGTTGGTCCTGTTGTTTCCAATGAAGAAAGAGTTGATTTACCTGAAGAGAGACACCATCGACAGCAAGAACATGTGGAGAGGGCATGAGTTAGAACCATCAACAAAGCCGAAAACTCCTTGGCTTAGAAGATACGACTTCATCTACATTCGCCAATATAGATAATTGGTGTTTGTTAATCTGAGGGAGATGACTTGGTTAATGTGGGAGAGGGAGACAATTGTAGTACCAAAGACTGTATCAGAAGAGGGTTGCAATAAAGGAGCATTACTGGGGTTGAAGAGAGCATGACCACCATTTATGAGTTGTGGCCACTACAGAACAGAAGCTGAGGAAGATAGTGGTGCTGCGGCAGGAGAGGAAGACGACATCGTGGGCGTTGCAAAGGGAGAGGTAGTAGGTGGCTGGGATGAGGAGTCCATTGCAGAGGGGAGAAGAGGTGTTTTAGTTTATTTACGGCTCTGATACCAATTCGAGAACAATAGAATGATTTAGGTTGTGTCTTAGCCAACCTTTTCTATTTATATATATGTGGCAGTACTCGGCAGTAATCGTATAGATAACAACAATGGAATAACCCTACATTAATTCCTATAAATATATATACATGCCATACATTCTATAATAAAGATGCACCACTAAATGACCACGGGCTCCCAGCTAAGCGCAACCAAGCCATCACTGCTACGACATTTCAATAATGAAACTGAATAAAACTGATGCAAAGTGCTACCCAGCTATGGAGAGTGATTGATAGCCAACCGAGATTTGAGAAAGAAAGAGAAGAAGCGTAAGAATTCAAAGGGAATCACGATATCCACTACTTGCTATAGATATTTTCAAGATTTTCAGGGGGAGGAATTTGAAATGCCAAGTGTTTTTTTTAATACTATTTCCTTCCAAATTTTTTTCGAAATTAAATATATTTTTGTTAATTAGATACATATATTTTCTATATTAAATTGATTAGCTTATATTTAATTTTATTAATAATAACATAAACATTTTAGGAATTTTGCCAAGTATTTGTTTACCGCTATTTCCTTCTAAAATAAAAGGAATTGAATGAGAAATTGTATGGTGATCAAGTTATAACTAGTGGTATTCTATTAGTTACTTATTGGGATCCACTTTTTAGAAATGAATAGATCCAAATACAAGAGAGAAATGCTAGGTGAAGATATTTTTATTATTATTGGTGGGTCGTGGATTTTATTCTCTCTCACTTCTGTATGTTTTTTTTTTCTTTTAAACATGGATCTCATTGATTAATTAATAGTGTCGCATGTGTGCGGCATCGCGCCGATCGTCCACTCTCACTTAGGTATTGTATCTGTCTAGCAAATGTGGGAAGATAAGGAATTATTATCTCTTATCTGTGGAAAAATAAAATGGGAGTTGCAACCTAGTATTTTGATCACTAGGAACCTTAACTGGTCTCAAAGATCGGGTACGGGGACTGGTTGTGTAAAGAAAATGTATTAGCACCCTAAATATGCCATACCTAAGGTAAACTACATTGTTTTATTGTCTAATATATGCTATGGTTGTATCGTATTTCTAATTGTTGGTCTATCTATGGTTTAAGAAAAGTCCTCCTCGGTAAGGAAATCCTTATCGGGGTAAAACCTAACCGTCCTATGTCAACAAAAGAAAATACCTTTTGAATATCAGGAATATGTTTTACATGTAAATTCATAATCTCAGATACTAAAACAAAACAAAATATTTTTTTGAGTTTTTTTTGAAATATTGGCCTAGTTCTCATGACTTTAATAATCTGGTTATTAAAGCCAAAATATATGCTAAAACATATTTTTTGAAGTTTTCTTTGATGTATGAAAATACAATATGAATTTTTTTTCGCTTTGAGAGACTTTGCCGTATGCATGAAAACAAAAACAATTTTTTTTAATGAAAACTAGGTATTTTAATAATGGATTTGTGTCCTTACGATATAAAAATACAAGCCGATATTAATCAAAATGGCGTAAAAAATTTACGCGGGGAATCACAAATGTTTTTTTAAAATATTTTTTAATTTTTTTTGGAACGGGCCAGACCCAACCTAAAAAGAAACTAGGCCAAGATTAACCCAAAATAAAATACAAACTATCTTATATTGGCTGAACTCAACCCTGCCGCGTGAACCGGGCTAATGATCCAAGTCGGATGCACAGTAACCAGTCCATATAATTAGCCGGTTACTATGCTCATGCACAGTAACCGGGTAATTATTTTTCCTTGCTAGCAGAAATGTGCACTGTGCACGTTCTGCATGCAAGAAGATGAATATGGGAAACAGAGACAGGGGAAGAGAATTACCTGGAATGGAGGAGCTCTGGGAGCTGGGTTGACGGTGGCTTGTGGTGGCGGTGGCGGTGGCTGCGAACTGGGGAGCTGAGAGCGGCCGCCCGATGTTTCTTCTTCTTCTTCTTCTTCTCTACTTCTCTGTTTTATTCTTTTTTCTTCGTTCCCTCCTCTTCTCTGATTCTTTCTTTGTTTCTGCGTGACTTCCTCTGTCTGTCCTTGTTTTTGCTTCTTCTTCTGTTTCTCACGGTGCAGGGGCTGTTATTGATGACGGGGAGTATGATGGCAGCTGGCGGTGATGATGATGGCGGTGGTGCTGCTGCTGCTACTTCAAATGGCGGAGAGAGAGATGCACAGGTTGCTGCAGTTTCTCCTTTCTACGCAAATGCACAGGTTTCTCCTTTTTTCTTCACGAGTGTTGCAGCGAAACTAGTAGGGGAAGAAGATGGGAAGAGGTTGAGGAAGAATGACGGTGGCGTTGGCAGTGCTGGGGGCGGTGGTGGTGGCGGTGGCAACTTTGGTGTTGCTCCTGCGGTGAACGTTGTTTCAAAGCTGAGGGAGGAGAAATGGTGGCTGGTGAGGAAGGTAGGCTGTGGCGCCCCCCTTTTTTTCCTTTTCCTCTATGTAATATTCTCCCTTGTCCCTCTGTTTCTTTGTTGGTTTCGGTTTTTTTTTTTATTCTTTCACTCTCCTTCCACCCTCAAAATCCCTCGGTTCGTTCCTCTATTTCTTACCAAAATTCCCCCCTTATCTCCATCCCCCCCCCCTCTAAAATTATAGGTGCAGGAAGAGAGGGGCACCTTACCACTGCCATGGTGCAGGGTAAGGCAACTACCCTGCCCATGTCTTGGAACAGGGTAGGGTGGCAGGAAAAGATTTAAAATCTACTTCTTCCCTGCCTCTGCATAGGCAAGGAAGAAGGAGAAAAGTGCCGTTCAAAACAACACTGTTTTGGTTTTTTTTTTTTTTTTAAGAAGAGGAAATGTAATTGGGAAGAACCTAAAAATGGATTATGACAAATAGATTGCCATTGTTTACAACTTGAGTACCATAATTGTTTTTTGAAAGAAATATGCCAATTTTTTTTTATTAGACACATATATTTTCTATATTTAACTTTATTAATAATAATAAAAATGTTTAAGGAAATTAATGTACATGTATTTGATAGGATTTAAACGTGGAGACTTTGATCTAGTACTAAAATAATTTAATATACTATTTCATTTTATAGTTATAATTTTATAAAGTTAAATTAATAATTTTATTTATTTAAATATATTATTTTTTAATACATGTTATATGGGTGTTTATACTAAAAAAATAAATATCTTATAATCAATTAACCAAAGCTAAGATTGAAAAACACTATAGCATGTAAGTGAAAACATTATTTACTAGAATAATGGTTTCATCATTTTTTTCTTCCCAATAAAATATGTTGAACTTGTTAATGGGGTAAGATAGTCATTTTACAGGGTCCATGGGTCATTATTTATTTGTATAGGGACATATTGGTCTTTACATTTTAAAAGTAAACAATTAAACGATTGTATTACCCTTAAAGTCAAATAAAAAATAACTTATATGGAAGAGTTTATTTTTTTAAATCATTTCCAATTACCATGCATAATAAAATTACTCCACTACCCTTTGAACCAAAATTTTGAAAACTATCATCGAGAGACTTATTGGACTTTTTACCTTGTATTTTTTTTTGTAATGACCAATGTGAATGATGGTTAGTTTGGTCTTTTATGTGTATTAAAAATAATTTTAAAAAAGCTATCACTTGAAAATCATGTACCAGTGTGTGAGGGAGGGTAGTCGCATTCAAATGGCGTGTGTGACCTCCTCTGTCAGCCAAAAATGTTCGACCACCGTGATTGTAGAATTACAGAGTGGAGGAGTTTCTAATGAGGTGACACATCCATGAGGGATTTTTTCTTTCCTCCTCTCTTTTCTTTCTCATATCCTTGAGATTCGCACTGACCCGACCATATTTAAAAGGAGTCCTTCTATTTGATTTGTATTTCAATTATAGTCATCATTCTCTTAATTGCTTTTTATTTGTTTTAATTTTTTTTTTGCATTTTCTTTTGAGTCTCATCCACTGGCAAAATTCAAAGGTGTCTTATTTTCTACTTATTTTAAATTATAATTCTCATTCTTTTAATTACTCCTTTTTTATTTCAAGTTCTTTTTTATTTTTATTTTTCTTTTCGATTCATCCATTGACATCGCAGGTTTACCATGTTAACTAGGATTGGTTCGGGGCTTTGAAATTATTTTTATTTTATCTTTATGTAATTTAATTTTCATGCTAACAAAAAACATGCACCTTCTTTAATTTTATTCTTTTGTTCTTTTTGAAAAATAAAATTAAGTCAGCCAACGCTAGCGTGTTTAGGTTCTTGTATGCTCGTGGCTCTTTTTTTTTTGGTTCATTGGTTTTGTTTTATTTTTTTTTATTTTTTTCCTTCCGATTTCATCTTTTGAATTTATTTTTTTGTTAGATTTTTCAGTAAAATTTAAACAATTCTTTTGTATTTTCTATGGTGTTTTCTAATTAGAATATTATTTAATTTAGTGTATATGGCCCATTTTATTTTAGTTTTTAAAAATTTGATGTGCTTTCAACCCCTTAAATTTTTTAAAAAACTAATTGTTTCATTTTTTGCTTTTTCTTTTTTAAGTTTTTTTTTTCTTATTTGACTTGAGATATAAAACCCTCCTTTTTGTTATCTAAATTTTTTTAAAAAACAAAAATAGAGCTTTTTTATTTTATTTCAATTTCATACACCATCCTTATTTTTTTTTGGAAAAAAGAAAATTACGTGTTTAGATGAAAAATAACTTTTAAAATAAAAAAAATTTCTAAAATCAAATGGAGTTCAGAACTTGGATCTTAGATTTAGCACATTAATTCCATTTTACTTTTTCTCTTTTTTCAATTAAATTTTCTTATTTTCAAATTTGCCCATCAACGTTTTTTGTTTGTTTGTTATAAAAAAAAGGTTTATAAGTTGTCACAATCTCATATCATATTGATTATTTTTATTTTTAAAAAATAAATTTTCTTGGGGTTTTCGTGATCATATTTTTTTAATTTGATAAATTTACTACCATCGTCTAATTTTTATTGTCTTATTAAAATAAAAACATCTTATTTTACCCAGTTAGATTTATAATTCAAATTACAGAAATTCTTTTTAAAAAAAAAATATAATTTCAATACCTGAAAATTATATATAAAAAAAACCTTATAACATAACGCACGGATACACTGACTGGAATATAATAGCTTTTGATTGCATAAACAACACATATAGTAAATTCTACCTCTAGCAAGAGATTAATAAAATAGTCATCATATAAGGATACATTTATTTTATTTTATTTTATTTTTATTTTATAAGTTTTTTACTTTCTTTGATTTGACAAAATATAACCTTTTTTGGCAGTAGATTTCATATTTCATTTTATATTGTCATGGATTCTTTTATAGAAGTTTAAAGAATGTCATACTTGATTTTAAACCTCTGTTTAATTTCTTAGTCTCGAGTGCTGTTTCTATTGTGCCTCTTTTACTGTCACAAGACTAATAAAGGTTTACTTTCCTTAAATGGTCCAAATTCTGATTATATAAACTGATCATAAACTACATTTTCTATTTGCAGTCCTTGCCACCATCTTCCTGGTTATTGAACATCTTCAATAAATCTTTACTTTCATAATAAATAAATAAATTTTAATTCATTTATGAATCCAACTTCATTGGTTTGGAGCATAAATTTAAAACTCAGCCCAACCCGTGGGTTAACTCGAGGTCCGGACAACCCGGGGCCTTGGTTAGGTTCCAAATGATCAAAACCCGTGCTTGTAATTAACTTGGTCAAACCTGGATAGCCTAATGAGTCAACTTAAAACTCGGGTGACCCGGCATAACTAAGGTGAGACCTGATTTTTTTTTGATAATTTTTTAATAAACACAAAATATAAAATTAATTTGTGAATAGTTAGCCTCATATATTTTTTTACATCCTACATTCTCATAAAATGTTTCTTAACTTTTTTATTTTTCATGTGGAATAATTATATTTGTAGCGTACATCCACATGGAACTTTTTTTAATTTTTTAATGTGATATATATATATATATATTGAAATGTTTCTTTACTTTTCTACGGTGAATAGACATGGATTATTTTTTAATTTTTTTATGGGATAGCTATATATATAGACTACATATATAGCTTGCATTTCCATAAAATATTTTTTAATTTTTTCATATGAGATATTAAAACTTTAAAATATTTTTTTTCTTCAGTTGACTAGATCTTCGTCCTCTTAATTAAGTCAATCCATGAGCCACGTTTAATAAAATATTGTTTGAAGCAGTGGCGGAAGTAGAAAATAAAATTAAGAGGGGCCAAGATTTTAATTGCTTTGCTACTTAAGCTAAAATTATAAATATCATTAAGGGAGGGGCTGGAAAAACAATTCCTGGACCGGGGCCCCTACCAGCCCCCCCAACCCGTGGGTTAACTCGAGGTCCGAACGACCCGGGGCCTTGGTTAGGTTCTAAATGATCAAAACCTGTGCTTGTAATTAACTTGGTCAAACCTGGATAGCCTAATGAGTCAGCTTGAAATTCGGGTGACCCGGCATAACTAAGGTGAGACCTGATTTTTTTTTTGATATTTTTTTAATAAACACAAAATATAAAATTAATTTGTGAATAGTTAGCCTCATATATTTTTTTACATCTTACATTCTCATAAAATGTTTCTTAACTTTTTTATTTTTCATGTGGAATAATTATATTTGTAGCGTACATCCACATGGAATGTTTTTTTAATTTTTTAATGTGTGTGTCTGTATTTATATATATATATATATTGAAATGTTTCTTTACTTTTCTACATGGATTATTTTTTAATTTTTTTTATGGAATAGCTATATATATAGACTACATATATAACTTGCATTTACATAAAATATTTTTTAATTTTTTCATATAAAATATTAAAACTTTAAAATATTTTTTTTCTTTCAGTTGACTAGATCTTCGTCCTCTTAATTAAGTCAATCCATGAGCCACGTTTAATAAAATATTGTTTGAAGCAGTGGCGGAAGTAGAAAATAAAATTAAGAGGGCCAAGATTTTAATCACTTTGCTACTTAAGCTAAAATTATAAATATCATTAAGGGAGGGGCTGGAACACCCCCCCCCCCCCCCGGGTTTGAAGGTAACAGTTTTGAAATGGAAAGTTCAGGATTGGTGGAGTTTTGAGATACAACACCAGTCACTTCTCATATATTTTTTCTTCTTTAGCTAGTATTATAAATTCTAATGAAGTGAAAGTTCTTGCAATCAAAAGGCATTTCTAGCACAATCGACGATATTGGAATCAAATATTATAAGATTTTAATTTTAATTAATTTTTATTTTTATTACTCAATTTATGTTTAATTAATACTGAATATTACATGACTCTTTGGTTGCATATATAATATAAAGACATCATAAATAAAGCTAAAAGAATTCTAAACTAAATACTAAATATGAAAAGAAAGAAGTTTTAATCTATACATTTGGGTATGTATGTTAGGATTGGAATCCTCTTGTCTCACTCCCAATATAATCAAGTCATGCAACACGCAATCAGTTTAGAAATTTGTTGAGACCTTAATTGGTAATGTAGAGAGGGAAAAAGCCGAAGTGAGTCAAAGAAAGATAAGCCTACCATGTTCACATATGGGACTTCGCAGATATAAATATAAAAGTAAATTTCTTTTGGTTTATGTACTTTCATATGTATCCTTCTTTTGATTTCAATGGCAAGAGTATCTCCGAATAGACTTCCATACATTAAGAATAAATCTCTCTATGAATGCATTTTACGTATGATATCCACATGATTAAGGAATTAAGTAATTGTTATTGTCTTCTTGAGGCGAATTCCCTTCTAGCAGGCATCATTATGAATTCATTAATTAAAATCATAACAACTTTCGGAATGCGTAAATGCAAATTTTATTGGAATTATATTGTGAAAGGCTACGAAAAGACATTAAATATGTCTTTCAATTGTTCTTACAGTCACAATATCTTATTCTCTGACTGCTTATTAGACAATCGTCTTCTCCATCAGAGCTGGGCATGATTGATATCGTAAGCATCAGAATCATCAAACTTCAGCTTAACTAGTTCGCTGATATCATATGGATAAGCGTCCTTTGGTGACTGACGTTTATATGCTCTTTTTCCAAAGGCCCAAGCTTTAGCTTCAGTAAAATGGGCTCCATCCCAGTACACATAGTCACTCCTGTTTCTACATGGGAAGGAGAGAGATTTACATGGGAGTTGGGACTGAACCAGGTTCTACCTCGCAACAGCTCTTACGGGTATGTGTAAAACCTGCAACCAAGAAAAAATAATTTTGGTATCACAAAAAAGTCGCCTTCAACCGTGAGAGAAAGAGAGCAAGGGAGGGAGGGGATTCGTACCTGTATTCGTCTGATCATCAGAATCAATTTCGTAAGAGTTTATGTAGGTAAACACAGCATCAGTATGCCTCTTATTAAGTTTTCTGAGCAGTTCTTGAAGCTTGTCGTTGAAAATTTGAACATCGTCGTTGAGCTTGTAAGCACATGAAGATGCATCTAGTTTGTCGCACCCGACATCGCAGCGACCTTAAAAATTTAATTCTTTGGAAAAGAACAGATTTCTGACATCCTATTCTTTAATGGTGATATTCTTTGTTTAAGGAGTCGCCACCTAGTATTATGGTCACTAGGAACCCTAACTGGTCAACAGAGATTCTATGGTACGGGACTGGTTACGCAAAAGGGAAGATACTATCACCCCTTAAACGTCCTGCCTGAGGCAGGCTGCATTGCTGGTTTTGTCATAAATAGCTAACATTTTGTCGGTTTATGTTATGATGGTTTGCGTGTAATATTCCTGACTCTGGCGCCAGTAAATATTTAACTACGGATATTTCCAACTCTGACGTTGGTAAATATTATGTAGGTATGAAAATAAATAAATTTGAATTATTATTTTTTTATTCCTGACTCTGGCGTCAGTGAATAAACAATTAAAATCAATTTAATTTTTTTACGCAATCGCATTATTTTTATTTTTATGTAGCTAAAAAATAAAATAAAACAAAATAAAATAAAATAAATTTACATTAGTATCTTTATTCCTGACTCTGGCGTCAGTGAATAAACCAATAACTTTACTTTATTTTATTTTATTTTTGCATGCATATTTTTTATGTAATTTAAATAAAATGCAATGAAATAAATTTGAATCAATAGTTTTATTCTGACTTTGGCGTCAATGAATAAAAACAATAAATTCATATTTATTTTTTTATTTGTACATACACATTTTTTTTTATTATGTATTTTTTTATTTTTTATCTTTTTATTTTTTTTAATTTACATTTTTGGGCTGGGCCCAGCTCAGCCCACATGGGCTGGGCTAGACCCTGCCAGCCCGGCCCGGTCACTGGCCCAAGCCAGTGACCCGGCTGGGCAAAAAAAAAAAAAAAGGCACGTGTGACTTGTTCACGCGTGCACGAACACTGGTGAAGGTAATTAAATTACCTTCACACAGTGTTCTTGCAACATTGAATTATTTTTGTTTTGAAATGAAGATGCAAAGGGGAAGAAGTCATACCTGCGTCTGGAGATCGAAGATGCTGCTCCTGGAGACCGAAGATGCTTGCAGCGTTGATGATGATTATCGCCTACTACTTCCTCTGGTTTTCCTTCCGTGATCACTTGTCTGTGCTTCTCTTCTTTTTATATTTTTTTTTTTTGTGTTTTGTGTGCTCTGTATTTCCGGGTTGATTGCTGCTGGGTGCTGTGGGTTGTTTCCGGGTTGATTGCTGCTGGGTGCTGTGGGTTGCTCTGTTTTTGGGTCCCCTCCTTCTGGGTTTTGCTTGAGTCTTTGTTTCCGTTTTTTATTCAATCTCCTCCGTCGCTGTGTTTTTTTTTTCTCTGTTCTTTCCCCTCTGCCTGTGTTTTCGTTCTTCTCTCTGTCCCCTGCATTCGAGAAGATGGTGATGTTAACGTTGGTCCTCTGGTTTTTTTATTGCGTTTGTCTCTGTTTTTCTTTGTTTCAGTCCCCTGTGTTATTCGTCTCCCACCCCTGTTGCTGGTTTTTTATCTGATTTTTCGTCCCAGAAGACCCCCCTGGAGCTGGGTTTCTTATCCCTTTTATAAGGACAGAGATCTTCAGAAACCGTCTCCTCCACAACCGGGATCGTGGCAGAAGACATGGTCACGATTGGGATCGGATGCACTGTGATTTTCCTGTTGAATCGGCTGCCCTGTCAAAATGGACGGGATGATGAACAGTATTGCAAACGGCACCGTTAAACTATTTTCAATTTGGTCCCTAAACGTTTTAAATTCAACAATTTGGATCTCAATCAGTAATAATTAATTTCTAATTATGCCCTTGGATTACTTTCAATTGAACCCTCAGTTATAGTACCATTTACACAACAGTCCTGGATTTCTGGACTATTTAATTTGGTCCTTGAACTTTAATTTCCTAGCAATTTTTCTTTGTATGAGCTCCAAATTTTGGTGTTTCTTCAATTGAACCCTTGATTCCTTTAATTAATTAAATCAAAGTTTAATTAAGTACTCAAACTCATCAATTCTTTAATTAAGCTCATGTTTTCATTAATTAAACTAATCCAAATTTTAATTAAATTCTCAAACTTATTAATTCCTTAATTTCTGACCAATTGACTCTCAAATTTTAAAAATTTCAACATTGAACTGTGAATTTGTGTTGTCTTAACCCAATTCTCAACTATTATCATTTTTTTTTAATATTTATTCAAAAATTGAATTATGACATAGTTCATTGGGATTTTTTTGTATGTTGGACGGCATACATCCTACCCGAAGAAGTCCGAACACAGCTATCTTTCTTGCTCCTGAGCAAAACAGTTTCTGGCAGCAAGGGAAAAAAAAACGGAATGAAGTGGGGGTCTTTGTTAGTTTCCAATCGCGTCAAACATTAATTGTTGTTTTACAAGAGACATTAAGTAGGGCTGACCTCCAGCTGAGTTTCATAAGTTTCAATGAGAAGTTGAGCATATTCTTCAGGAGTATATTTCGAGCTGCTATCGTAGTCGTCCAAGAAATAATTGTTGAGGTAGTCGTTATGACCCATATCAGACACATAGATGCATTGGCTTAAGTACTTCCTAGCAACTTCCTCGCTTCCCAAGATCTTGGCAATTCGTGAAACCGTGATATTGTGATTATATAACTGAATATTCATGGTATATAGTTCTCCCTTCATACACACAAAAGAATCATATGAATAGTTAGCGTTGCCAAAGCATACAAGATTCATAGAACTGGATAGTATAAGGTTTTAGTTATGAGAGGCATATGATCAGCAATCACCGTAAGATAGCCAGTTAAATCAAGGATGCCAGCTCCATTCGATCCATAATTTACACCATCTAGAAAATTGGTTAAACTTCCGACACCAAAGTCCGAAATGTAACTGTCGAAACCTAATTGTTCAGCTGAAACAAAAAATAATAATAATAATTAAGACCATAACTGTCCACAATATCTTAAACTCCATTAAAGTGATAGATCTTCATAATAGAATATAAAAACAATAACAATAATCACAGCTATCTAATTGTAATTTAATAAAACGGTCACAACTATCTTTTATTTTTCATCCTAATCATCCTTCTTCTAATTTCAGCAACAAAAACATTAGTACCAGACTTAGCATGATTTCTAATTTTAATTTAATACAACGGTCACAACTATCTAGTGAGAACATATTTATTTTCCATTAAAGAAAACTAAAACACTATATTTAATTTGTAATATAAGGGAGGGGAGCAAACTGCAGACCAATGGTGTCAGCTATGTTGAGACCGTTGCTGCACCTTCCTGAAGCCCCAGTATCAAAGTCGATCCCATAAGGAAGGTAATTAACTTTAGCTGGAGTGTTAAGGTAGTTATTGTTTCCGTTATCAAAGAGGGAATCTCCAAAGACGAAGTAGCAAGGAACTTGAGGTACAGCCTTTCCATAAGTCCAGTGTTGCCAGTTTGACACCAGCAAAACCACAGACAACACCCACAATGCCTTAAGCCTACTTTCCATTAACAAATAAAATGAAAGAAGGAAACTGTCGCACCCGATATCACGGTAACTCTAAAAATAATTCTTGATTATTATGGAAAAAGAACAGATTTTTGGTATTTTGTTCTTTTAGGGGAAAAGGTTTTGTTTGAGGAGTCGTCACCTAGTATTATAGTCACTAGAAACCCTAACTGGTCAATAGAAATTCTATGGCTTGGGATTGGTTACGTAAAAGGAAAGATATTATCACTCTTTAAACGTTCTGTCTAAGGCAGACTACATTGCTGGTTTTGTCTTCAATTGCTAAATGTTTATTAGTTTATGATATGATGATTTTTTTTATAATATTCATGACTCTGGCGCCAGTGAATATTCGGTCTTGAATAATTCCAACTCTGACATTGGTAAAAATTCCACCATGAATAATTCGAACTCTAGCATTGGTAAAAATTCATAGCTACGAAAAAAATCAGTATATATATATTTTTTATCCTGATATCAGTGAATAAATTGACAAAAATTAAATTTTTTAAGAAAAGAAAACTATACTTTTTTTATGTTTTATGTTTTTTATTTTTTTTAGAACTAAGCTTCACACGTGCATGCACAAACCGGTAAGAAGTGAATTAAATTGGCCTATGTACAGTACCCATGCAATTATAATTTCAAAGGAAAGGGAAATGAAGAACTTACCTATGCAGGAGGTGAAGTCGAAGACAGTGGCTTGCTTTGGATCCCTCGGTTTCTCCTCCCTCCTCTGATTCTTCTTGTCTTTCAACTTTCTTGGGTCGCCTGTTCTCTCATGTATTTTTCTCTCTGCGTCTGTGTTTGTTCTTCTTCGTTCGGCCCCCTATGTTGTTCCTCCTGTTTTGTTATCTGGTTTCCTCTATTCATCCGCTGGTTCTCTCAGTTTTCTTCCATTTTCCCCCCTCTGTTAGTCTGCTGGTTCTCTCGGTTTTCTTCTGTTTTCCTTCTTTCTCCTCTGTTTTGGTCATCTATTGTGGTTCTCCTCTGGAGAGCTCAGGTTCTGGTGCAGCTGTTGCTGAAGATGGAGACCTGGCATACTCAGAGTGCTGGACCGAAGGAAGGAAGCTTGCTGCTGTAGCTGTGGTCCGCGGCTGCTGAAAATAGCGGCTAACACACAGGAGATGAACATGCAGCTGTTTGTTTGCATTGCTGAAAGAGGACCATCAATTTGCGAGGGTCACGATGCTGTGGAGAACAAATGAAACAAAAGAAGCTGCGCTGGTGGACTGCTGGCAGAACTGTCAGCCTGAGGAAGAAGCAGTTCGTAGACTGGATGAGATGATGTTGTTGACATGAGGAAGAGCTGACGGTTTGATCAGCTGTGCATTGTAAGGAAGCATTCCCTTTTGGCTGCCCTGGCTGGGAATGTCGTTGTTGATGGATGATTGTCAATTATGTAGTCTATGGGGGGAAGGGAAGACGAGGGTTTCTTCTGGCGACACTGGAGAAAATGATGGTGGAAGGAGAAGGTGAAACACTATGCTTTTTTTGTGTGTGTGAGGATGAGGTGTGATGAGGTGTGGCTGTGCACAATGATGTTCCCCATGTGATGTGCTCTTTCTCGACGAGGAGTTGCAGCTCCTAGGGGTTGAGATTAAGGAGTGAAAAGTGTCTGATGGGAGAAGAAAAGCCAAAAAAAGCCTGAAAGGGGGCGACGGCTGGTATAGGGTTCGCCGCCCCCTTTGTTTTTTTTTTTATGTGTTTTCTCCTCTCCCTTTTCTCTTTTTTTCTCTGTAATGTCTTCTTTTTTTTTGTTTCCTTCCTCTTCCCTTTTTATCTCTTGGCTGCCCCTTGTTAATGCCTCTGCGCTGAAACATAAATATTCTCTGTAACCGTCGAAATCGAAGCTGAAATGGGCGCGCAGTGAACAATTTATCCAAGAAACGGCTCCGTTTTCGATTCCAATTGCTATTTTTGATGCGGTCCTTGAAGTTTTGAACTTTTTGTAAGCAAACCCCTGGGTAAACTTTCACAGGACCCCTGCATTTCAGCACATTTTACGAAACAGTCCTTGGTTTCAGAACATATCAATTCAGCCCTTAATTGACTCTTCAAACTTTGGTATTTCTTTAATTAAGTCCCTGATTCATTAATTAAATTAATTCTAAGTTCAATTAAATCTCAAAACTTATCAATTCTGCAATTAAACCCTTGATTGGATAAATTAAATTAATTCCAAGCTTAATTAAGTCTCAAAACTTATCAATTCTCCAATTAAACCCTTGATTGGATGAATTAAATTAATTTCAAGCTTAATTAAGTCTAAATATTTATTAATTCTCCAATTAAACCCTTAATTGGATTAATTAAATTAATTCCAAGCTTAATTAGATTAATTTCAAAGTTTAATTAAACCCCAAAACTTCCAATAATTTTGCCCTTAACCCAAATTTTAATTCATTCTTCATCTATTTCATTTTACTTGTTTTTCCATCATTATTATTATTATTATTATTATTTCATCATTATTTTTTTATCATTTTTAATAAATAAAATAATTAAAAAAATGATAAAAAATTGGATTATGACAGAAATAAAAACAGTAAATATAGAAAGAAGGAAGAAGTGCGTAGCTAGAGAAGATCGAGTGGTTTGAATAAGTAGAACGAACCAGGCTTATTTATAGAGTGGAGATCTAGCTATCAGCTTGTAAATGTGTTGTTCTAATGTAAGCCACGTGATTTTTTCAATCTAATTAGTTTACAATGCCTTATAGACCTGATTTTTTAATTCAACGTAACAGTAAGTATCCTTAAATCTTGTCACTTGTAGTATTTCCTCCTAATAGTTAGGATTGTGTGGCTTCTTAGGAGTTTGCTTTCTGCTCCTTCTAATTAACATCAATTATCTCATATATACATTCCATACATTTTCTTGATATCAAATGAGTACTTTTCTACTCACTTTAATCAATTTTGTATGTATGGATATGAATTAAAGATTCCAATTGCAAAGAAATAAAACTTTTATAAAAAATTAAGAAAAAAAATTAAAAATTAAAAAATAATCAAAATAGAAGTATAAAAAACCAAGAAGATCAATCTTCTTTCCTAGTAGGCATATTAGTCTCTTTTAGCTTTCTTAATGCAATAATTTTGAACGATTTTTCTTTTTGAGTTCTATGATCAATATAAATTGTTGTTGCTTTACTTTTTCAAACTTATCTTACGAATCAAGATCAGTAATTGAATAGGCAATTACACTTTCTTCAAATAGCCAACTAGATACATCCTTCCTTCTTAGTGGTTTTTTTGCTTGTTTATTTTTCAAAAATATTTTTGTATTGAGTAACATCATCTTTACACAGAATCGGGGCTCTTTGAAGACGACGAGGACGATCAAGGTGATGCTCCGATGAGAGATACACTGTCCCACAGAGCTACAGGACAAGGTGCAGAATTTGAATTTGATCTCATTGCTGCGTTGGGTAATAATAATCTGCTTGACAGTGCACTCACCGAGCATGTCATGCCACCTATGTACCTATATCCAGAAATCACGGAGCCATGCAAACAAGCAGCTTTAGCCGAGGAGAGCGTGTATGAAGTTGATAACTGTTTAGCACTAGTACGATATGACTATGCCAAGGTGGCTGCAGCTGATTATAGGACTGTAGTTGGGCAGCCCGTTGTCTATCTTTCTGAGGGAGAAGAATTGGATCAAGAGGGGGGCTATACTAGTGGAGAGCCTAAGCAAACGGGCCGAAAGCAAAGGCAGAAACAACCCATTGTAGGCCTAACAACAATGGCTACTTCAACAGACACTGGGCCATCTTTTGCAAACTTCATAAAACCCATTGCTGACTCATCTGAGCTTTCCATCCTTGAATTAAGAAATAAGAAATCGCAGAAACACAGAGCAAAGAGGATCAAACGCAAAACTCACTCTCTTTCGAGAAGGAAATCGCGCAAACTGGCAAACCACATGCCAAAGCAATTTGAGACAGCAGTCATAGAGTATTCAGTGTCGGACAATGGCATTAAGAATAAAGATGCAATTATTTGTTCTGGGAAGGAACAGGCGGGTGATGATGAGGCCAGTAGCTCACTCTATCGATCCCCTGCAACTCATGGTAGCCAAGCTGCTGACACTTTACTGTCCGGCTCGTGGGAGGAAGCTAATGCTTGCTAGGAAGTGGGGAAAGCCATCCTTCAAGAGCATGATGATAATCGCCTGATGACACAAACACTGCAGGGATTTATAGAAAAAGAGCAGAAGGAGTGGCTATGAAGGAAAAAGGAGTAAGCTAATTATCTTATCCAGTCTGACGGTATGGTTCTTTCAACTCATTTTTATGGGTAGTATTGTTGTTTGGAATGTTTGTGGTTTAGGGGGTAGAGATAAGAAAAGATGCGTGAGGAATTTGGGTAGGAAATTTTCTATTGATGTTCTGGGTTTATTAGAAACAAAAATGGAAAATATTACTGATAGTATTATTAGCTCTGTCTGGGGTCGGCATGCTAGAGACTGGTATGCAGTTCCCTCATTAGGCCTCTCTGGAGGGATTTTATGTATATGGAATCCAGCTTCGTTTTGTGTATCTAGATGTTCAATTGCTATAAATGGGCGTATTTTACATGTTGAAGGTACCTTTACTCGTTACAATTTGAATTGCATGGTCTCCTTTATCTATGCTCCGATTGATGGTATCCTGAAGAAGGAATTATGGGATTACTTGATTAATTTCAAAGATAGTGTCAGCACCCCCATGGTGTCTTGCAGGTGATTTTAATGAAACTTTGTCACCCTCGGATAGAAAAGGTGGTTCAAAAGTTTTTGCTTCTATGACAATATTCAAGCACTGCATTGATGGCTGCGAACTTATTGATCTCCCCTTAAATGGAAAAAGATTTACATGGTCCAGAGGTAACGCGGCGAGTCGCATTGACAGAATTTTCATATCAGGTGATTGGCTGCAGTTTCTTCTAGCCTCTACTTTATTCGGTCTCCCAAGGTTATTTTCTGATCATAGACCCCTGCAGCTATTGTTAGACTCTATAAATTGGGGACCAAAACCATTTCGGTTCATGAACTGCTGGTGGCTGGTGGCTGACTTCAGGCAGATGATACAAAACTTCTGGAACTCAATTCTAGTCTCATCAACTAATAGAAGGAATATGGTCTCAGCTTTCAAGATGTTAAGAGAGAGATGTAAGCACTGGAATAAAGATGTTGTGGGCAATATGTCTGACCAAATCAAGGAGCTGGAGCTGGAAGCTGACTCCCTCGACCATCTTAAAGAATGCAGAGACCTGTCAGCTGTTGAATTGATTAGAAGCAATAGCATTGCCACTAAACTAAGAACTTTGTATAGAATGCAAGAGTCTGTTTGGCAACAGAAGTCAAGGGTGCAATGGTGCAAGCTTGGAGACATGAACACACATTTTTTTTCATTTAGCTGTAACAATAAGACAGAAAAGGAACTAGATGTTATCCCTAGAGGTTGACGACAAGATATTGTCTAATCCTGTAGATATGAAGATTCTTCAACTTCTTCCGTAACTTATATTCCCATCATGACAGACCAAGGCCCTCACGTTATCATCTGGAATTTCAAATGTTGCAGCCCTTATCCTCGGCTGCTCTAGAATGCCCGTTCTCTGCAGAAGAAATCAAAGCTGCGGTTTGGAACTGTGAAGGAAATAAGGCACCAGGTCCTGATGGTGTTAATTTTTTCTTTATCAAAAAAGCTTGGAGTACTATAGGCGGGGACATTACCCGAATGGTTGAAGAATTTTATCAATCTAACGTTCTCCCATTAGGCATCAACAGCTCCTTTGTGACCCTCATCCCGAAGATAAATTATGCTATAAAGTTAGCGGATTTCAGACCTATCAGTTTGGTGGGAAGCTTGTACAAGATTATATCAAAGATGCTGGCAATCAGACTGAAACATGTTATGCCAGAAGTTATTACAGATAATCAAACTGCTTTCATCAAAGGGAGGCAAATACTTGACAGTGTATTGATTGCAAATGAGGCTATTGCTTACATCAAGGCAAAACAGAGTAAAGCTTATCTCTTCAAACTTTACTTTCACAAAGCATTTGATTCTGTTCGATAGGAATACATTAATGAAGTCATGCTAGTATGGGTTTTGGAACTAGATGGCGAGGGTGGATTATGCAATGTATTTCCACAGCAAAGATGGCTGTTCTTGTTAATGGCTCTCCCACAAAGGAATTCAGTTTGGAAAAAGGATTATGCCAAGGAGATCCTCTCTCTCCTTTTCTCTTTAATATTGCAGTTCAGGGATTGAGTTGTATGCTGCAGCGTGGTTGTGGTATGTGACTGATTGAGGGACTAAATTTTAGCAAGACTGGTCCTGCCCTATCTCACCTGCAGTTTGCCGATGATACCCTTATATTCAGTTCAGCTTCCCTATCTAGTTTACAGAACATAAAGCATATCCTTTTGTGCTTTGAACTTATATCGGGGTTGAAAGTTAACTTCTTTAAAAGCAGTATTATTGGAGTGGGTATTGAAGATCATGTATGTCGCCACTCAGCGTAGATCCTTAGATGCAAGCAGGAACAACTTCCCATCACATATCTTGGTCTCCCCAACGGTGCAAATATGAACAGAATTTCAATGTGGAAGCCTATTATCCACAACATCAGCTGCAGGTTGGCTGCATGGAAAGGCAGATTCTTATCCATTGGGGGCAGACTGTGTCTACTTAAATCTGTCCTAAGTAACCTGCCCATCTACTATTTATCTCTATTTCCCTTTCCTGCAACAGTTGCAACAACAATTGAGAGGAAGTTCAGAGCCTTTCTGTGGTCCGGAAAAAAGGAAAGCAAGAAATTATGCAACGTCAGCTGGACAATAGTTACTCTTCCGAAAAGGATTGTGGGTCTTAGGATTGGATCTTTAAGGGATAAAACAAAGCTCTGCTGTATAAATGGCTATGGAGGTTAGGCTCGGAGGACACAAGCCTGTGGAAGGAAGTGGTCAAATTCATACACAACATTAACTGCTCTAGTTTCCTGCCGCAAGCCCCTATTTCAGGAGTTGGAAGCACATGGACGCGTATGATCAACCATTACATTAAAGACAACAGGTTACAAGAGATTGTGTCTCATCAATCTATGGTTCTTATTGGAAATGGCAAAAGGACAGTGTTTTGGCATGATACTTGGCTTGCCAATTACTGTCTTGCAGATCGTTTCCCTACTCTTTACCATTTATCCAATGATAAAGATGCCAGCATTGACAAGATGGGAATGTGGGATGGTTTTGAATGGACATGGTTCTTTTCCTGGATAAGACCTTTGAGGGGTCGAAACATTGGCTTGTTAGAACAACTATATGTTGTTCTCTCAACGGTGCTCTTAGACAACGAGGCAGAGGATAGACTAATATGGAAGGACAACAAATCAGGAAGATTCTCCGTTAAATCTCTATGTGGGCTGTTAAGTCCCACTCATTATCCTAACAATGGCTTCTCTTTTGCTGGGATCTGGAAAGGTGTAGTCCCTCCTAAAATGGAGATCTTTTGCTGGATGGCTATTATTATCAGACTCAACACCCGAGGTGTGCTGGTTAGAAGAGGTGTTTTGGATATCTCAGACTCTAACTGTCCTATTTGTTTAGTTAAGGAAGAGTCGATTGATCATTTAATTTTACATTGCCATCAGCATTGGATTATCTGGTCCAAAATCATTAAGTGGTGGGGATTATCATGGTGTTGCCCAAAGAATTTGTCAGGCTTATTCTCTTAGTGGACTTTCATGGTCCATGGTAAATTTCAGAAGAAAGCATGGTTGATGTTGTTTTTCTCAGTGGCGTGGTCCCTTTGGCTTCTTCGAAATGACCTGATCTTTCAACAAAAGTCACCGAACTATGATTAAGTTTTCTTCCTTATCATCACTCGGCTATGCTTATGGTTGAAAGCACTTCATCCTGACTTTCCTTACTCCCCTTCAGACCTGTTAAGATCGGTAGAAGGTCTGATTCGTTGGTCCAATGTTCAGATTACCAGAACCGGTGTGATATGGTCTCCTCCAACCATTGACAGCTTCAAGTGGAACGTGGATGGCTATTCTCTTGGAAAGCCTGGACTCTCAGGTATAGGTGGTGTCCTGCGAAACCACCATGGTTATCTCCTTGGTATTTTTTCCTTGCCAGTAGGGATACTAGATTCGAATATAGCTGAACTGAGAGCTGTTGTCAAAGCTGTTGAGCTCTCAACCTCAAATTGTCTTCTTCATCATAAACATATAACTATTGAATCTGATTCTGCCAATGTAATCAGCTGGATGCACAATTCTCATAACAGGCCATGGATGCATCGAGAGCTCTTCTCCACAGTTCAGAGATTGACTAGATTTTTTGGCTCAATTACTTTTTCTCATGTGTACCGTGAGAGCAATAGTCTGGCATATTGTATGGATAAGCAGGGAGTGCGAAGATCCAGTGATTTCATTGCTTGGTTTTGATCAATCTCTCAGCTTATGTCTATCAGGCTGCTAAAAGTGCTCCATTTCAGAGGTTCAGATTCACTAGAGAGATGAACTGGAGACTCTTGGAAGTTTCCCCTGGATTTTGTTGTGATGGTTATCTTGTGTAGATTCCACTGTTACTTTCTTAGGCTATATCTGTTGTTTTGTCCTCTTTATATGGACCTTGTTTCGTTTGGTAGTTCCTGCAAAATTGATATGCTGCAGGCTCTGTAATTTCACATGCCGCCAGGTTATGGCATTCAATGAAATCATATACTTCTCAAAAAAATAATAATATGTATAAGGGTAATCTAAAAAAATAGAGCTTATAGTTTGTTCCATGCACCATGTCCATTATTAGCGTTGTTATATTCTTGACCTCGCATATTGAGGATATGCAAGTTATATCAAGCGAGCATATTAAGAATTTTTTTTATGGTGTTGGTTTAAATATTGTATCTGTTAATTTAATATTTTGGATGATGGTTTAACAATTTTTTTTTGAGAGATTTAGCTTTCAATTTGCAATTGATATTTGGCAATAGCTACAAGTAAAGCAGTCCAACTAAAATTCAAATTTATTAGTTTCTAAAATCTAATTTCTATTAGAAGTTTCAGTTCTTATTATTGTTGTGTGCGGATCTGAGTGTCCTTTTGATTAACCAATGATAGATTTATTATATAATTAAAATGCAGATTAAATTCAACAGAACCATATGACATTCAATTCCAGCTTCTTTTAAATTAATAAGTCATAATATAATGATTAAGTTCCTATATTAACAATAAAAGAAGGTAGATAGGCTTATGGTTTAGGCCTTGTTTAGAACTTTTTTTATGAGATATTTTTTTATGCTTACCCTTTTATACAAAAAAAATTATAAAAAAACAAAAAAAAAACAAAAATGTGGTTTTGTATGTGCATATGACCATATCCTAAATAAAAATGTTTGTGCATTTTTAACAAAAAAATATAAAAATAAAAATGATTTTTTTATGTTTCAAAAATACAACAAATAAATTTGTGTTTTCTTGTATTTGTGGATTTATTATAATCATTGATGAATTTACATACTGATAAGTTTTTTTCATGGTATATTAATCAATAATTATATTAACAATGAAATAAAAATTACCTACAATATATATTTGGATGATATTTCTCATTTGTTATTATGTTAGTAAGTGTTATTTTGATGGAATCAAGAACACCGATAAAATCAAGCTTTAAATCAATCAGTATATTCATTGTATATTAGAGCTACGACGTATTGCTACACTGCAAACACACTACCAAAATCTTAATTCAAAAAAAAATAATAATACAAGGCGTTCAATACAAAGGAAAAAGGGCTATTTTTAAGAGAAATTTTATTCATTGGTTGTGGATGCATTATTATAAGTGGCGTTTATCAATCACATATAGCGCGATAAGGCGCCGGGGGCCACATATTAGGATCTCCATGTTTTAGAATATTCGCGTATTAAAATATCTTTGGCACTACTTGATTTCTTATCCCATTTGCCTTGCAGTTTTCCATTTCTCTTTCCATATTGAAGACATTAATTCACCATATTTCCAAGAATTATAGTCCGGTTGTTTTTGTATTAGTAAAATTAACTGGATTATATCGATCAATTTTTATATAATTTAAAATTTTTTTCCACTACAAAAAATAAAAACACATTAGAAACATCTAAATGCTTTTTTTATTACATTCAATAAAATATTCATCTGATCCATTGACATGACCAAAAGATTGATGTCTTTTCCCAAGTGTAGGAGTGTCGAAGTAATAAATAACCCGGCAAGACCGGGATCGAACCACAGGGAGGTTAATTGTATAAATTATAGTAACACAATAACAACAACAATAATAGTAATAATAATAGTAGTAGTAGTAATAATAATAATAATAATAATAATAATAATAATAATAAATAAATAAGAAGAAGAAGTTGAAGTTGAAGTTGATGAGAACTTTGAGATGAAAGATCAATATGAGAATTAAACAATGATAAAAACAAATGTTAAGGTTAGAGGATCCACTAATGGTATTTCAAACAAGTATAGTATAAACTCTTATTATTCAATTGGAAACCACACACAAAGGAGGTTCCAATCAGATTATAAATTGTTAACATGATTACATTAATTATCTTATTCGAATAATGCTAATACTTGTAAATGTTGTCAGGCATTCATGATTATAACTTATGTTAACAACAAATCAAGTTCCTTTCATAGCTCAAGTGTCGGTTATACCATACAGTATGGGCTAT
>Ga0325404_1001110_pt1 | contig 28254 bp, 30 predicted proteins | sample PopdelMetagenome_18_FD_205664 | JGI IMG/M metagenome (GOLD analysis project Ga0325404, IMG submission 205664) | Populus deltoides microbial communities from Bellville, Georgia, United States - Xylem-Control-R1 | ecosystem: Host-associated > Plants > Phyllosphere > Stem > Wood/Secondary xylem...
GTGGCTAGCCTGTAGCCATCTGTTGTTTTATGTTTCTGTTATCATTGTAAATCTGGGGTATGCCCCTTATAATGTTTGTATCTTCTTCTTTTAATACATACGTCAACTTACCAAAAAAAAAAAAAGGAACAAAAACAACAAAAAGAAAGCAAATGTCAAAAGTTGACGCAAAATAGACTCGTTTACGATGAGTTAAGTTCGAATCTAGAATCTAAAGTAAATGATGTCCAATTGAGCTAACAATTCACATATAGTGCGATATCAACTCAAATAGACAGAATATAAAGTTTGAGCAATTTACGATAAGTTTTGACATACTGACGCAAAAATATTATGAATAAGACCTGATTAGACCAAAATTGAAAACCAAAGCAAACGATATCCAATTGACAGAAAATTAAAATGTGGTCTGATTATGACCATAGAAATCTGAGTATCCAATGTGAGCTAATTCTGAGTTGATTTGATCCAATTTTTCCTTGTTTAGTTTTCTGCGGCAGAAACTATTAAACATCTTTTTAAACTATTGTTTTTTTCTTTTTTATGCTACTCATATATTTTGGACAGTAATAGAATGAAAAAAAAAACAAAATTTTTATTTGTTTTTTCTTGATATGCTACAAAATCAAGAAGAAGAAGAAATTGGATACTAAGGAAGTTTTTTTTTTTTTGTGGAAACAACAAGAACAAAAATTTCAGAAGGATATAACCTGATTAATAGAGCCAAGCTCTGAAACCAAATAACTTGGTCACACAACCCACATGCAAAGATATCAATTCCCGGAAAGTCAAGTAAATCAGGTTTGATAGGAGTGGAACACAAAGATAACTTGTACCTAGGCACCGCACTATTGAAAATTGAAAACTCCCACCCAATGAATATTGATTCACGAACGAGAAGTATAAAGATGATGCAACCAAGATAATTGTTCTTCGATAGGTCATTTTTCAGTTCTTTAGATAACCATGGAAGGGAGATTATCTCACCGACACTCACACACAATGTGCGGCAAACAAGAAGTTTTATTAATATGAATTGTCTAACCTTCATGTCTGGTTATGCCTTTATTTATACTAACTCTAGACTTAAATAAACCCTAATAGACCCCCCTTAGGTGGACTTATATGAGGCCCACTTAGAATTGACCCAAATAAGTAATAAAAATAATAAAAATAATTGACCCAAAGACTAAGAAGAAAATAATAAAAATTCAAAAATTACTATCCTTAATGTGCTAGAATCAGATTTGTCACCATTAAGAAGTCCCAAATAGATTGGGAAATCTGATTTGAAGGTAGAATTAATTCTGAAGTTTTCATTCCTTATTGTAGCTAGGATAAGTAAGGAATGCTTGTACGAAAAGGATTCTGAAACATTTATGAATTCTTACCACACTTGAAAACTATGTTGCAACCTATTAAAGATCTTTGTATAAGTAGGAGATTCCTAAAATACGCTGTCACATCCTTTTAGGAAAAGAATCCTAGCCAAATAGAAAGTTCACAAGTCAAAATGAAGTAAATAATAAATTCATACAGCCTCTGATGACTAGTATTGCGGTACCGTTAGAACTTTGATTGACCTAAAATTTTAACCCCAGGTAGGACAACATGTCAGAATATCCCATGTAAATTTGCATCCCGATCCAACGGTTGGATTTAGAAATATAACTATTGCTGTAAAACTGGATAGTTGGACATTTTACATCAAAATCCGAATTTGACCTTGCATGGATCGTATCAAAACCCCTTACCAAAGGACTAAACATTGTCATTTTAGTTGTTTTAAGAAATGTTAGATTCTAAGATTTCTAAAAATCATTACTCAATTTCATTGAATCCAGTTTATGTAATGGCCTTGTTTCTTTTGATTGTTACTCAAATCTTACTATATCCTTCAAAGACAAAAACATCCTACAAAGCATGATCTTACAAATAAAAACTCATAATGACAACATGCTTGAAGGATCAATCCCTGTAGCATTGATCTTTAAGATCCATTACAAAGCCCTGTTTTTTTGCTTTTTCTAGAAAACATAAATTTCAATCCCAAAAAGATGAAACCTTACTTCTCCACACAGACATTTTCAAATGAAACATAGTTGCATCTAAATCTATACAACGAAAAAATGTTACCCTACCAGAAAAATGGATCCTCAAAGGTGCCACTCAGCCTAAGCCTATCCATCACAAACAAATATTGAACTCAAACACACAACCTATAACGATGGCAACATTAAACTATCCTTCCATAAATGATCAACTAGCTCTAGATTCTCAGACGAATCTTCTACATCAAGTACAATAAATCTTAGAAGAATTTTTGAGATTGCATCAGTTATAAATATGCCTTACCACACAAACACAAACCCATCTAGGAAATCGACCTCTGATATTCCTTGCACTAGTTTGCAAAATGTTGATTATACCACAAACATACCAAAACCATTATATTCAAACACTGACAACCTTCTCCTCTAACCTCTCGAATGTTCTCATCTATAACTGAAAACATCCATAATGAGTTGAACGTTCTTGAAGCAAATTTTGTTGTAAATAAAAAATATTTTGTTAATGATTTTTATAGCAACTATAACTTTGAGAAAAGATCTTGGTTTTTCAAAACTTTCATAAAAGAAAGACATGAAAAATAAAAATGTTTTTATAATTTCATTACATTACATAAAGTTTAAATTTTGTTTTTTGACTGGTTTGAATCATTTTATATAGCTGAACATCATATTGCATATCCATTTGCAAAACATGCATGTCCCATAACCCCATAACATCTACAAGTAAAACTCCTGTTTTGAAACTTGCTAATGGGACTTCCATCGAGTCTAAACATCTACCTTTAAGAAACCTCAAAATCCCACATAATAGTCAGACTATAGATGTTGCCCTTTACAAAAACCCAAGTGATGATATCACCACGAACACAAAACATATTATCCAGCATAACCACTTCACCAATACCAACCTCAATACCATAGAAAAACAATTGACCAAAATAGAAAAATAAATCCAAAGAACTATTGTTTCTCTTGTTGAGGGTTACAAAATCCATAGACCAGAAACTAAAAAACTCAATATTCAAGCCATACCAAATCACAAAACCGAGTCTAATTTCATCCTTGACCCTGATTACTCTTGACACCCTACAAGTCAACAATGATCCCCACACCTCCACGAGCCATATAAACACTATCCAAAATTATCAAACCTAAACCTTTGATGAAGAAGCATTTCAGGAAGAAACTTCTGATATCAATAATATTTAGAGGAATCCTACTTCTAAAAAAACCATTGCTCTTGATATAGCCACCCATAATGAACTAGCGATTATAAACCAACACAAAATCAATGTCTCTTCCCTATATGAATGGAACATAGATGGAATGTTTGAATACAATATCCTAAACACCTTACAACAAATGACCATGACATCTAATGCCCATAAAACTCAAATTGGAACCTTAGACAAAGCTATAGTTGAGAGCTCCTTATAGCTTGATTTTCTAGGCAGTTAAGGATAGTGGGGTTACTATCTCATTGAAACATAACTCCTTGAGATCCTTAATTCCATCTAGATAACTAAAGACCAAATACCTATCCTTGACTCTAATGGAAACACCACCCAAAATGCAGTCTCAACTTTTATTTTAACCATTTCTCTATATTTTGTAAAAGATCCTTCCCATCTCAAAGACTAAAAATGATAAACGTCTTTCCAATCTTAGATGTAAAAAACTCAATGACTTCTAATAGTAAAAAAAAAACACTTTCCTCGTTCGTGTCATTCTCCGAGAAGATTCAAACCCACCTTTCTGGAAAGAAAAATTCATTATTGGATTGTCAACCCTTCTAGGAGAAAGGGTTAGGAACAAAATTAAAATACTTCTGTCTCCAAAACAGTCCCTTATGGCTAATTAACATATGGGGAACTTGTTAGTTTTACCCAAAAAGAAGCTCTTAAGATTTGTCAAGACCTTAAACTTCAAAAACACCTCAAGTGGGAGATGAGAAGAACTCGATAAGATCTAGGTAGCTTTTGTCAATAATTTGATTTGTCCTTACCAAATCTAACCTGTAATGGTTTATGCTCCAAACCTACCACTTTAAAGCCAAATAAGCCACTTCATAAAAGAATAGCCCATAAATATAGAAAACATTTCTATAGCAAAACCAAGCCTTACTACATAAAGACTACTAAAATACCCACAAAACCTTTCTAGTTAAAATCAAAACACAAGCCAAGATTTGACCCAGAAAACATTACTTGTTATACATTCTGTTGGATCGATACAAAATTGCATGAACTACATTTAGAAGAGGTAGTCATCCATCATATCCAAAGGCTTTTGATTGAGACATTTGATTCTGAATCCAACCCATCAGATCCTTCTGAAGAGCTTTTCCAAATAGATGAGTTAGCAACATCCAGTTCTGACTCAGAAACATCAAACCACACAACTTCAAAATAAATACATGTTCTAACCCAAGATTAAGAGTTTATTCTTGATGGCCTTCAGCTACAAAAACCTACCTAAACAAACTCCTAAGTTCTTTCAATAGTTTAGAAACACCATGGCTTGTCTGAAGACTAGCCCAATTGTCATCAACCAATACAAACACCTATGACTTTACCAAAATTCTCAATAAAAGGAAGAAACCCAAACCTATTGTTACTATCCCAAATCTACAATCTAAAATCAAAACCATTAAGACTGAATTACAAAACCTCAAACAACTCCAACAAAAAGATTATTATTTTACAACACCTTCTCTCAAAATTAGAAAACTAATATGATTCTGAACCACAGACAAAAGACCAAACCCTAGAAAATCATGCATTATCAAACATTAAGCATGTTCCTGAAGATTTTCTGCATGTTTTAGCTCAAATTACTTTATATATATATATATATATATATATATATATATTCATTAATAGAAGTTGAAGGCAAGATTCTAGAAATGGTCTCACTAATGACGTTATCTAACTATAAAAACCTTATGTACATGATAGGAAATAGACCTGGTTGCAACATAACATGAATCATGGCTAATCAAGTGTAATTTAATCTCTCAAATTGCATCCTTTTTATCGTTTACCGTTGATAACTTTTTTGGGCAAAGGCTTGACTTTAGGAAACATAAAATGCGAATTAACCATCATCTTTCCACTTATTAAGTTGCAATTCATTTTTTTTTTCAAGTTCAGGTTCGATTGCATTGTCACTGATAGAGAAGATGTCACAAACTTTCATACAGTTAGGAAAATCGCTGAAAATTTCTTAGGGTTGTCGGCATACCACTTCGCCTACGACAAGGGCTATATTAATGCATCCATTCTTGCACCTTCAATGACTGAAAAGCTTAACAAGCCTTTCATTTTCCAACTGCATTTTGGAGCCTTCAGATAAGTCATGAATAGATGTGATACCATCGTCACAAACGTATTTGATGATGACTCAGAAGAGGGCCTAGTCGATAGCAACCACATCGATGCAGAAAAACCTCTCACAGCAACTTCGACAAGCTTGGAACTCCAGCGCTCCTCCACTAACCCCATCATCTCCAGCAATCCTTGACCAGGCTTGCACTGATCCAACAACTTCAATAAGTGAACCACCAGCTGCATCAATCTGTACCACTCCTCCTTCACCGAGCCCAGCAACACCAGCAATCCTTAGCCCACCTTGCGCTGATCCAGCATCTTCTTCACAACAGCAGCAGTCCTCACCGCTCCATGACATCCTCCAAATTATCTGTACCTCCCCTCCTTTTACTCAAAATCAGATTAGATGCAAAATCAACTTTTCTACACTTGCCTTTGTTTGAGTTAACAAGCTTTGTTTATCAGAGAAGCAATTGATGTGATGCTAGCTTTAATTAATAAGAAAACTCATAATATATTTGCATAAACAAAAAGGAACTAAAGTAAGGAAAACATGGATTGGTCAGTTTGTAAGGATGTAATGTAACATTCTCACCACTTTACATTACCCTGATGTAGGTTCTTTAGAAATCAATAACGGACCCTTATATTATATATCTATTCACATTTTGTGTCAGCCCTTTATTCCTGCTATTGTCAATGAGAAAAAAAATCCATGCAAACAAGTTAAATATATTCACCTTTTCCTTTTTTTTCTAGGATTAATGAGCTGTATGAAAGGCTATAAATAAGTCTTGAATCAGTTCTACAATAATTGCTTTCCTTCCTTTCTTCTCACGGCAGAACATGGATTTATCATGGGCTTTATTTTATTTTGTTAGCTACACCCCAAGACTTATTTGGGCTTAATTAATATTTTATTTTCAGTTAGGATCCAAGGCTTGTTTAGATCAGGTTATAGGCCTTTTGGTTTAGGGTTTTTGGATCAATTTTTAAGTGAGTCAAATCAATCTACTAGAGTAGATCCATTAGGGTTATATTTTCATAAGTATTAAAACCTCTGTAAAACCTATTGATGAGACCTTTTTTTTATCAATAAGAGTTCATAATTTTTTAAAAAATAACTTGTGTGAGAGTAATCCTTATATTTTCAATTCTTGAACGAATTGAATCTGACTTATTGAAGAATAACTGGCTTGGCGGTATCCTTCAACTTCATTCCAATAGTGTTGGTGTCTTGGGATTAGTTTTCATTGTGTCAAACTCCTATCAGATCTATTTCAGCTTTCCAAAATCATATTTAAATCTTGATTGTGTTGCATGATCACGAGATTTGTATCAGTTGGTATTAGAGTTAAGCTCTAAAACAAAGTCATATCCTTCTATTATTTTTGTTTTCTTAGTGTTCCTTTTATGTTTTTCAATGTTTGCGTATTTCATCTTCTTCTTTGTGTCTCCGGCATCTAAACAAAAAAAAGAAGAAGTAATATTTCATCTTGTTACTGTCTCTAATCATATCAGTAGCATAAAAAAAGGGAAAAAAGGAAAAAGATTAGATGAAATTTGAAGGTTGATAAACACGTATCTTAGTGACCCATATGCAAACCACCTCATAATCAGTTGAAAATTCCTATTTTATCTACTGGGGGTGAGATTACATGATTTAAAATTGGTCTTATTTTCATATCATTTGCTTGAGGTTTTACTTCAAGCTTCATTTTGTCGCAAATTGATCATATAAGGGGTGTTCCTACCTAGACGTAAGAGAACAACCTATAAAATGAGAAGTGTACTTTAATTGATATCAGAATACCAAATATTGACTTTGCGATCATTCCGATATTGTTTGGTCTGGGTTTCAGTTCTGGAACGTAAAAATTACGTAACAAGTCAAATTTGTGTCAAGTTCCAAAACATCTTTACTGTTTGTTTTCATCCAAATCTTTATGTTTCTATTATAATAAGGTTATATAGGAGTTAAGTAATTGTTTTTTCTATTTTTATTTCGTATCTTTAACTCATCCACAATTTGTACGAATTTCCAATTGGGTTATTTAGGAGTTAAGTAATTGTTTTTGCGTAACTGCTACTTATGGAATCATAATCGTAGTTTTGTTTTACTTTGTTTTCAGTATATTTATTGATTTTTGAGTCAGAAAATGATAATTGAATTGCATAGTGAATACAAGTTGTGAGCTAAAAGGTGTAGTGAGCTTATTAAAGTGAAAAACCTTGATTTTTGTGTGAAATATGAGAGGTGTGAGGATGTATTTTGTGCTACGAACCAAATTTTATAGATTCAAAGAATGTTTGAAAACAACAAATTAGCGACACAAAAAGCTAACGTCGCTTTCCAATTGCGAGCCATAAGCCAACTACTCAAACTCATGTTTAGTATGTACAAGGATCAGAAAGATGAGGTGAATTCAATAAAGCAGCAATGCAAATTCATACGAATTGTGGATGAAACAAAGATGCGAAATAAAACAAAAAAAATTTAATGAAGACATTTATTTGACTTCTAAATAACCCCAATATAATAGAAACAAATTGATTTAGTCAAAACAAATATAAGACAAACATGTTTTGGGACTTGATGCAAATCTTACCTGTTATGTAATCTTAAAGCACCAGAATTGAAACTAAGACCTAACAATATCATAATGACTTATTGGAATGTGACAAAATAGAAACTTGTCCTAAGACAATAACATTATTGGAATGAAGTCGAATGACACCAGAAAGCCAGTTAATCTTCAATAAGTTAGATTCAGTTCGTTCAAGAACCAAATAATACTCTAATCTCTCTCAAACGTTAAAACTGAAAAATTCAGAATTGTTATTCATCAATGACTACTGAAACTTAGGTTTACAAGAGTTTAAGTACTTCTGAAAAACTAACCCTAATGAATATACCCTTACTGATGTGAACCTCGTGATCACTTGGTCACGCAACCCACACTCAAAGACACCAATTCCCGGAAAGCCAAGTAAATCAGGTTTGATAGGAGTGTGACACAAAGATAACTTGTACCTATGCACCAACACTATTGGAAACAGAAACCCCCACCCAATGAATATTGATTCGCGAACGAGAAGTATAAGGATGACGTCACGAAGATAGTTGTTCTTCGATAAGTCGTTTTTCAGTTCATTAGAGAACCATTGAAGGGAGATTATCTCACCAACACACACACACAAAGTGCGGCAAACAAGAAGTTTTATTAATTTGAATTGTCTAACCTTATATGTCTGGTTATGCCCTTATTTATAGTGACTTCAAACTAAAATAAACCTTAACGGACCCCTTATCCACTTATATGATGCCCATTTACAATTAAACCCAAATAATATAAATAAACCCTAAACTAAGAAGAAAATAGTAATAACAATAATAAATCCAAATTTAATATTTTACATATAATAGGATCAGATTTGTTACCCTTTAGAAGTCTCATATAAGCTAGGAGAACCAAATCTGAAGGTAGAATTAATTCTAAAATCTTCTTTCCTTTTTTTGTAGCTAGGATGAATAAGGAATCCTAGTAAAAAAAAAGGATTCTGAAACATTTATGAATCCTTGCCACACTTGGAAACTATGTTGCAGCCCATTAAAGATCTTTGTAGAATTAGAAGATTTCCAAAATAAGCTTCCACATCCTTGTAGGAAAAGAATCCTAGTCAAATAGGAAGTCCACAAGTCAAAAGGAAGTAAATAACAAAATCCATACAGCCTCTGTTGACCCGTGTTTAGATGCCTTTCTGAACTTCAATTTATTTGAAATTTTAACCCAAGGTAAGACAACATGTCAAAAGATTCCTTGTGAAATTTCAGCCCGATCCAACGATCGGATTGAGAATTATGACTGTTGTCGTTAAAATGGATAGGTGCACATTTTACATCAAAATTCGAATTTGACTTTTCCTGGATCAAATCACTTACAGGCTGAATCTTACAAAACTGACCCAAAACCTTTACTAGTAAGCCCAAATCCTGAATCATACAAGCCTTCAATCTTAGGTGAAAACAAAGTATTAATTAAGTTCAAACAAGCCCTGACTACAACTAAAATAATAAAAATAAAACCCATAAGCTAATCCTCTAATGTTGTTGTGAGAAGAGAAGAAGAAAATCAAACAATACAAGCCTACAATTGATGTGAACCTCTTGATCACATGATCAAGCAAACTCCAACGAAAATGATACTTCCCCAAAAAAGCTAAGAATCAGGTTTGAGAAGTGTGACACAATGAAAACTTGTTGCGTCAGATTTGATTTTTTCCCAGCAAAGATAATGTGTTGCATCATGCAAAACACAATTTTATTCTATAAATTCATTGGCTTATACTTTTCAGCATACATAAAACTTATATAACGTTTCAAATAACCCTAATGAATCCCATATGTGGGCTGATTTGAACCCACTTATAAAATTAACCCAAATAAGTAATAATAAACCAAAGATTTAGAAGAAAATAATAAAAATCCAAAATTAATATCCTAGATATGCTTTAAATCAGATTTGCCACCCATAAGAAGTCTCAAATAGACTAGGAAATCTGGTATGAATGTGGAATGTATTGTAAAGTCTTCTTTCCTTGTTATGCTTAGTTTCCTTGTTTTACTTGGACAATTAATGAAGAAAATCTGCCTCTTTTATACATGTCAATTTAGTTTCCTTCCTGGACTAGGAGAATCATTAATTAATCAAATCTGGCAGCCCCTTAGCAACCTTTATTGACTAGGAAACTTTCTTCTTTGTTGATAAATATTCTCCTAAAAATACCGAATGCATCCCTACGTGCCATCATGAAAAAACCCCAAGGTTGAACCATATACTGAACCATATCAACAACCAATCTCAAACACATAATCGAATGCTTACTATAAGGAATCTAAGGCTAAACCTGAAACGTATCAAAAATGCTGCCCCAATGATCCTAGAACCAATATGTCATTAAATACCACCAACCCTTCTTTCCATGTGTAGCTAAGATAAATAAAAAATTCTTGTAAAAAAAGGATTTTGGAACACTAATGAATTCTTGCCACACTTGGAAATTATGTTGCATCCAAACATCCTTCTAGAATTAGGAAATTTCTAAAACAAGCTGCCACATCCTCGTAGGAAAATGATTCTTGCCATCATAAGTAAAAAAGAAGTCAGTAAATAACAAGACTCGTATGCCTATTTTGTCATATATCTCAAGTCCGTCTCAAACTCTAATTCACCTGAATGTTTACACTAACATAGAAAAATACCTTTAGAATATTCTAGTAAAGTTTCAGCTCAATCCAACAATTTAATTTGAAGTTTTGCTCAACAATATAAAATTGATAGGTAAAAAATTTTATGCCACAATCCGAATCTAACCTTACTTGGATCGTATCACCTATGCTTCCCTTACCAAAGAAAATGAATGTTCGATGTTATTTTTATAGCTTATGCCACTACTATTCATGCATATTGAATTTATTTTGCACTTGCGCAACAAGAATCATGCACTATTGGCAATAACATTCTTCTCCGATGCCCATAAACTTTTGTCTTTATGTCTAACCTTCATAATGCAATGCTTTTCCACTTGCTTTGTCTATTGTCATTCACAACATAACATTCTTCTCCGATGCCCATAAACTTTTGTCTTTTGCTTTGCACAATAAGAATCATGCACCATTTGTTGAATGAATTGGACTTTGGCAACTGATTTTCAAACATTTTAGTGTCTTTGCTTTTGAGATCTTCTTTGTGGATGATTATTGCAAACAAGAACAACAACAACAATAATGCAGCAGCACACCTGCTTCTGTGGATCCCTTCCCATTTCAATTGTCATTCCTACAAATAACGTTTCACTTTCAACAGATCAGGGAACCCTTTCCAAAACCGAACCATTTGGACAGCTTACAGATCATCCCCCTTGACCTTCTACATATTAAAATATGTAAAGGGTCAAGGAGGATGATATGTAGAAAATACTACGCAGTCCTATTGCCTGGAACAAACTCTAATAATGATCTTCAAACAATCAAAATCTACTTTTTTTTTTCTTCTACTTCTGTGTTCGATATGCAACTAAAGCTAATCACACTTTTTTTTATCGATTTGGTTCACCTTTACTCTCTTTGTAACATACTGCTTTTATCTACCATCTTATTCAAGCCGCTTCAATCTTCTCCTGAGTACTTGACTTAATTGCTAAAATCTCCATCTAACTGCAACCTATGAACTGCTCCCACCATTTTTTCCCAGGACTCAAGAACCTTTTTTGCATTGCTTTCCACATGGTTGGAAGCTCCACAACATCAATATTTTCATCTCCAATCATTAACAGATGAGTCCTCCAAGTAGAGTTGCTTAGTACTTGACCATTTGTTTTTTGTTGCCTAAAAAAATGTTTGCTTATTATGAATGACACTGTCAAAATTGAAACTCTCTCTTCCATGTAAATTCTTATGCAACAATTTATTTCCTAAAAAGTTGTTTGCTAATAACACTGTCTCAACTCAAAATAAACCATCTTTCATGTAAATTCTAGTATAACAATCAAAGCATTTTCCATGCACCAAACATTTCACTTGCATTTCATATATTTCTTTCCCCTTATGGTTCATTTGCAAAACCTCACTTTACTCATGGAAAAGGTTACTCGCAGCATCGCATAAGCACCTAACTAGTATATTATTATTACACATATCTCAAGTATATAGATATTATTATTTTATTTTAAATTAAATAATAAATAATTTTAGTTAATAGATACTAGTATAAATACTTAAAAATTGATTGATAAAGTATAAATACATAAATTTCTTATTTATTGGGCAATAAATAAAATATGCATATAATAGAAACTCGCCCACTAATACTCATTAACATCCCCACTCCTTTTGGGTCATTGCGATAATTATTCTGAGTTGTTTGACCCTAAAAATCATTTATACTTGATAATTTGGACCTTCTATAAGTACAACCAATCATAACAGTTCGAGAAAATTGAATGGTTAAAATAATAATGCTAGACCAAAACATGTATTTAACCCACTTAGGCTATTAAGCAAACCAATTGATACGATCCAAGTAAGGTTAGATTCGGATTTTGTCGTAAAAATTTTTTTATCCTGTTTTATGCTTTTAAGCATAACTCCAAATTCAACCATTGAAGCGAGCTGAAACTTGACTTGAAGATTCCAAAGGTATTGGTTTATGTTGGGGTAAAGTTTCAAGTGAATCAAAGTTCGAGAAGGACTTGTAATATAGGTTAGAACATGTATTAATTAATATTCTAGAATCATTTTCTTACAAGAAAGAAGGGTTGGTGGTATTTAATGACATATTAATTATTTTTATTATTTTCTTTCATGTTTGCTCTTAATTCATATTTTATTTTCATCTAGAATCCAAGTCTTGTTTGGATCAAGTTATTTTTTTGGTAAGTTGACAGATATATTAAAAGAAGAATATACAAAGAATATAAGGGGCATACCCCAGATTTACAATGTGCACGAAAACATAAAACAGCAAATGGCTACAGGAAGCCACAAAGCAGAACACTTCGACTTAAATAGACTTGTTAGGGATACCAATACAACCAGCTAAATATCAATTTAAGAGTCTATATTATTGACCCTCCAAGCGCTTTAGATCCTTATGTTTTCATCTGTTGGGAGAGCGTTCCTCATCAAATCAAGCTTTTCACGAATGATACATTCTATTTGATCCAAGACCAAATTTGGAGTTCTAGACATTTCCTGCAAATATCCTTGCATTCCGTTCTTGCCAGATATAATACACTGTAGCCGCGAAACCCAATTTACGAGAAAAATTGATGAAAATTTTACCATGCCACGTAATAGTTGCCCATCGAATCCATTCCTCCCACCCTTTCGTCATTTTTGGAATGTCGCATGTGTCACAAACATGCCACCATATCGCTTTAGTATAGGAGCATTCAAAGAACAGGTGGTTATGATCTTCATTTTTGCGGTGATAGAGTGAGCATTGATTGGGACGATGTATACCAAACCGATGAAGTCTATCCTATGTTGTGAGCTTTTGTTGGATAACCACCCATAGAAGAAAGGAATGTCTTGGAACAACATTCTTGAACCACACAATGTCATGCCATTCAACAACCTGATTATGAAATCTTAGTTGCTCCCAAGCTACTTTGACCGAGAATCTATGATTTGGTGAATCCAACCACACAATCTCATCCTTCTGCCCCATCTTAGGATTGGAAGGAATAGCTTCTATAATGGGGTGCCAGCCAATAGATTGAGTGGTAAGGACTCTCCATTCTGAGTTACTAATCAGCACATTTACCCTCGCGTTATTTCTCATACCTGAATCGTAGATGAATCTTTCACCGTAAGAATTCGCCAGGGGGCTGTGAGGATGCCAATTGTCAAACCATAGAGAGGTTGTCATGCCATCTCCTATGATGTACTGCATCTTTGGCCATGCTCTAATGATCTGAGCTTTAGGATCTTTCCCGCAAGCCCAAGAGCAATTCTCCGGCGCCTTGATTGTCTAGAAATTCCTACCTCGCAACAGATTGGATCTAATCCAAGTAGACTAGATTGAGCCATCTGAGTCATTGCACAGGTTCCATGTGTGTTTCAACAAAGCAATCTTGTTCCATTCTGTTATCCTTTTTATTCCTAGCCCCCCCTCCTTTTTTGAAAGACATACCTGTTCCCAAGCCACTTTAGCCCTAGTAGTTCTGATATCTGAACCTAACCAAAGAAAGGATCTCATAATTTGCTCAACACTTTTTATTACTTGCCCAGGTAAGAGGAAAAGAGATGCCCAATAGACCTGGATGGAAAATAAAACTGAATTAATAAGTTGTACTCATCCTGCATACGAGAGAGTTCTACAAGTCCAGTGTTGAACTTTAGAGGTGAGTCGATCCACGAGGCCCTTACAATAGACAGCCTTCAGTCTGGATGAGATAAGAGATATCCCAAATATTTCATAGGAAACTCCCCCTTTCTAAACCCAAGAATATGAATAATCTGTTCTTTCTCAACATCTAACAGACCATTCAAGAAGATGTCACTTTTGTTTGGATTTGGATACAGACCTGATGGATCTTGAAACTCAGTGAGTACAGTTTTGATCATATGAATTGAGTTTACATCCCCTTTGCTAAAAATCATCAAGTCGTCTACAAAACAAAGATGAGAAATTTTGTCCTTCTTGCATCTCCAGTGGAACTGAAAGTTTTGATCGGCACTCATCTTGCGGAGCAGCCCCAAAAGGATTTCCATACATAGAACAAACAAATATGGAGATAGTGGGTCACCTTGTCTCAGCCCTCTCCCCCCTTGAAAGTAACTTGCAAGCTCACCATTGATGTTGATAGAGAATTGACATGATGTAACATAGATCATGATCCAATCAGTTACTGTTCGAGGAAATCCCATTTTTATTAACATGGCATCAACGAAATCCCACCAGATAGAGTCATAAGCCTTCATCAGATTTACCTTCATAGCACAACGAGCAGGTCCCGTAGATTTATGATAGCCTTTCATTAGTTCCTGAGATAAAAGAATGTTATCACTGATTCTCCGTCCTGAGATAAAAGCAGTCTGATATGGACCAACTAAGGATGGCAAAACACCTTTGATTCTCCCAGTTAGAATCTTAGCGATGCATTTGTACACTGTATTGCAGCAAGATATAGGATGAAAATCTGTCAACCTTATAGGATTAGCAACTTTAGAAATAAGGGCAATGGATGTAGCATTCATTTCTTTAAGCATTCTACAATTCTGAAAGAAGGATCTAACAGCGTTGATTACATCTTCCTCAACTATGTGCCACATTCTTTTGAAGAAACCTACGTTAAGCCATCCGGACCAGGGGCTTTGTTGTTCTTTAAACTAAACATAGCATGTTTAATCTCCTCCCTTGTTACATCTTGTGTGAGTACATGCTGTTGCGTTGAAGACAGTTTCAAGTTAATTGTTGATTCCATCACTTCCTCGTTCAGAACCCTAGGCATCTGATCCACTCCTAACACACGATGGAAGTATGCAATTACTTCTGATGTGACTACCTCGTGTCCTTCGACAACCTCTTCATCCTTCTTGTAAGTGATAGAAGCTTATTTCTATTCTGTCTTCCATTTACTGATTTGTGAAAGTAGCTAGTATTCTGATCCCCCAAGCTAAGCCATTGTATCCATACCTGAATACCGAAGATCATCTACTTTCGCTTCTCGAATACATGTATCCAATCTGTCCATAGTACCAGCCCACGTAGTAGACCCTCCTAACCTGTCCGACTGGTTGCGGATAGCATTAAAGTCACCCATAAGAATCCACGGGGTTGACTCCCATCCATCACTACGACTCACTATATCAGACCATAATGCCTTACGTAAGGAAGCATTATTGTCTCCATAAATAATTGAAGTATTGAAACTGATATTGGTTGCTAATATAGTGACAGAAACATGAATAGCCTGGTTTGACATTCCGAAAACATCCACCTTCACCGTATCAGCATTTCAACAAACCCAAATACGACCACAACAAGAGAAATCATAATTATACAAGAAGGACCAAGAACACAGAAGAAGTTGAGAAACATGATCTTTATTCTTGTCTTTAACTCGAGTTTCAACCAGACCAAAAAGAGCTATCCTCTTTTGGTGGATGAGCCGACGCAATTCTGAATGCTTTATAGGATCATTCAAACCTCTAATATTCCAACATCAATTATACAAGAAGGACCAAGAACACAGAAGAAGTTGAGAAACATGATCTTTATTCTTGTCTTTAACTCGAGTTTCAACCAGACCAAAAAGAGCTATCCTCTTTTGGTGGATGAGCCGACGCAATTCTGAATGCTTTATAGGATCATTCAAACCTCTAATATTCCAACATCCAATAATCATAGGAAAATAGAGAGGAGTACAAACCTCTGATATTGGTAGCTAATATAGCATTGGTTCGTTCCCCATCTGTATCACCTCCCATTGCGTCCATATCTTGATCTAAAGCAGTACTTGCAGCCCCTTGCTCCTGTTTCATGTCTTCTCGTAAACTTTTCAAGACAAGAGGAGAGGAAGGATTTTCATTTTCATGACAAGCAGCATTGCGCACATCTGATGTCGCATGATCATTCATATTACAATCAGACATATGTATACCAGATGTTGAACAACCATTCTCATTACAATTACCCACTTTAGATGCCAAGGGAGCATTCTCCCCACTCATAGAACCCTTTTTTCGTTTACCAACTACCTGCCACTGAAACTGATTCTGCTTGTTACCACAGATTTAGAGTTCATAGCTCCTAGATTCCTCTTATCCTTTGCCACCACTTTGAGATTATCAATGTTATTAGTAGCACATAGCGCTGTGGTGTGACCAAAGACATTGCAATTACTGCACTTCGACGGTATCCATTCGTACTCAGCTGAAATTGTTATGAATAACCCATTTGGACAATGAAGATCATATTCCTTAACCAACGTCTTCGAAGCATCTATCTCAACGCAAACTCTTGCGTAACTAAGCCTTTTAATAGTCCAATACTCGAGAGGGACATTATACAGCCTAACCCATACCGGAACTCTGGCCAAATCATCTTTCAAAAATTGCATGTTCGGTTGCCAACGTTTAAGCACCAAAGGCATGTTTGCCATGTGCCACGGGGCTCTTTCCAGCACATTAGTGGCATGATCGACAAAATCAAAAGTGAAGATGAAGAAACCATTATCCAAAGACAAAACTTCTAATAGACCGTAGGAGCCCCGTATTCTTTTGGCAATAGAATTAACCACGGGATACGGTAATTTCTGCCCCACAAAATGACCAACTAGGGTGGATTTCCAAAATTCACAGCCATCTTTAGACACATCAAGTGTAGGAGTTACTGTCACATGACCATCAATCATAGTAGGGGGAGCAAAGTGCAGATTACGGACTGAACTAATGCTAAGAGCCCCATATTCTTTTTGCAATAGAATTAACCACGGGATATGATAATTTCTGCCCCACAAAATGACCAACTAGGGTGGATTTCCAAAATTCACAGCCATCTTCAAACACATCAAGTGGAGGAGCTACTGTCACACGACCATTAGTCATAGTAGGGGGAGCAAAGTGCAGATTACGGACTGAACTAATGCCAAGGGTCTTGCTACCCTCATTGTCATCAACATCAGAACCCTTCAAAGCATTTAAAAAATCCAATTTGGGTCTAAGTTTTAGTTGTTCTTGTTGATGAGACCCTACCTTCACCTCATCAACTTTAGAACCCAACACATGGTTCATTTCTGGAAAAACATTAGAAGCTTGGACAATAGAGTGTTTCTCTATGCTAACATCAGAATCAGCTTGAAACTGAGAAATCCTCATCCCATGGCTATTCAACATATCTTGCAGTTCTAATCTTAATGTATGTCCAGACTTAACTTGATTGTGTTGTTCAATGTTAGAGCTAACCATTGGAACATTTTCCACAGAAGAACATAGAGACATTATGGTAGCATAGAAATACTAGAGAGAACAAAATTTTAAGAAGATAAACTGAGTCCAAGAAGCAACCTAAGCTCAGAAATAACAGCAACTAATCTTATAAACAACAAGATGCAGATTAGTTCATGAAGGACGAAGAGAATTACAGAATTACGAGGCCATTATCTCCCAGCACACTGATTGTAACAATGATCCGTTCGGTCAAGATGTAGAGTAGGTTCCGAAGAACAACATACTCAAAAATGGTACGATCCAACGGTGAACAAAGGAGATCAAGCTACAACAAACCACTCTGAAACTAGCAAGAAAAATGAAACTTTTTCCAAAGAACTATGATTTAATCTTCACATATGGCAAAGGCCTTCATGTCTATAACAGCCATAAGAGAAATGATGAAGAAAATCCATTCACTATGCTGCAACTTCACCACTTCTCCATAGTTCCAAAACTGAAAATGCAGAATAGTAGAAATATTGCGAGATCAATATCTCTTACTTGTTGATTGGATAACAGATCCGTTCAGTCAATGTTGAGAGAAGGTTGGAAGGAACAAATAGTCAGAAATGAGAACAATCCAACGGTGGACGGAGTAGATGTAGCTCCGCAGCACCACACTCTCTCTCTTTCTCTCTTTTCTCTCTCTCTCCTCAAATCTGGTTTTGCCACACGTAATCTTGTGCGGCAATAGATTGAAAAGAGAAACCGTGTGTATGGGACCAAAGCCCATAAGGGGGCGCAATCATGTTGTCTTTCAGCCTCGCAATTGGGTTTTGGGTGTATATGCGCAAGGAGAGATTTTCGGCCCATAGAAAATCAAAGCTACAGCCATAAGGAGATGGGCCATTTCAGATTAAGCCAAACCCTTTCCTCTCCCAAAGTAGCAGAGCCACTAACACCTTCCTTTTTTGACCATAACCAGGACCTCCATCTCTCCCTTTTTCATCACTTTAGTTACCTAAAAACACTTGAAACCATAAAATCAAAACAAAACATACAAGATAACCTTTCTCTCCTCACGATCTCTAACTATCATTAGCCACTCCTCAATAGCTTCACCATCAGCAAAACAGTAACTAAGACAACACAACAACTTCCTCTTACTTCTCTTTTCCTTGTGGCAGCATCGTCAGCCTCTCATCACCCATGAGGCAACAACGACATCAACGTCGCCTCCTTTCACTAGACTCACAGCATAGCTCACGGTCTCTCCTCTCTTAACTGACCAAAACAATAACCACCATTAACTATCTCCACCATCCACGACAACTTCCTTACTTCTCTCAGCACCATCTCATTCCATTGCACCTTTTTTCTATTATTGGTTGTTGAAACAACCAAAAAGTTTTTTAAAAAAAAACTATGAAAGAGACCCATAAAGAGAAAAAAAATCAATTGTTTCTTACGTTTTATTCCTTTTACAGGTGACAATGATATTCACCAAAAACACAGGAAGAAAAAGGAGGAAATATCGCTCAGATCCACCTATTTTTGTCTCTACCAGTGATGGCTGCGTGTGGTGGAAACCTGCGGCCACTGTTTCAGTAGTCCCAAAATTCCAGTATGCCTTTTGAGTTCCCAGCAATCTCTCCAACCTATTTCCAACCTTTGAAAGGACCATTTCACAAGTTTTTGAATTTTGTGTGTGTTTGTGTTTTTAAATAATTGCTAAATTTTAAATTTATATGGTTTGTAAACATGTAATTCTAGGATGTGTGAGTAAAATATTGTAAAAAAAATGCAACTTACCCTAAGTTTGGTTGATATGGTTCAGCCTTGTGATACGAACCAAGCAAGGTCAGATTCGGATTTTGACGTAAAATTTTATACCATTCAATTTTACGCTATTAAGCATAACTTCAAATCCAATCGTTGGATCGAGCTGAAACATTACCAGAAGATTCCAGAGTTGTTTGTCTATGTTGGGGTACATTATTAGGAGAATCCACATTCAGAAAGGACTTGCAATATAGGTCCGAACAGGCTATACGAATTCTGTTATTTACTTCCTTTTGACTTGTGGACTTCTTATTTGGCAAAGATCCTTTTCTTACAAGGATGTGGGAGCTTGTTTTAGGAATTTCCTAGTTCCACAAGGATCTTTAATAAGCTGCAATATAATTTCCAAGTGTGGCAAGGATTCATTAATGTTTCAGAATCCTTTTCTTATAAGGATTCCTTATTAATCCTAGCTACATAAGGAAAGAAGGGTCGGTGGTATTTAATGACGAGTTAGTCATTTTTATTATTTTCTTTTATGTTTGGGCTTAATGAATACTTTGTTTTCAGTTAGGATCTAAGACTTGTTTGGAATAAGTTATGAGCTTTTTAGTTTAGAGTTTTGGGTCAGTTTTGAGTGGAGCTCATATAAGTCCACATAAGGGGTCCATTAGGGTTAATTTTTCAAGAACTATTTTGATAGGTCCCAATTAAAGCTATTTAAAGAAAAGTGTAAAATATACTCTGCTTGAGGTGAGAATAAACCTTGTAATTCTTTTCTTATTCCTTGCTTACTGGAAACAAAGTTTAAATACAAAAAAAGACTCAACTACTTCCCTAATTAAAAGGGAGTGGAACGGCTAGTTGACAATAAAATAGCCATTACTAATGGAATTATTCTTTCTAACTTATTGACCGATTCCTAGGCAAAATAACAGCAATAACAACTAATGCAAATCTTAAGTCATAATCTCCAGGTCACACGCTGATGTCCCATGCAAACTGATCCTTGTTTAACCCCCATATCTTGGATTTTTGATAGGCACTCTATTTGATCTTCTTGGTTTATCATTGCTCCCATCTTTAAGTAGAACCTTGTCCTCAATGTTCAAGTTTATATACTTATCTCGCCGTTCCTGTGTACTTTCCCAAGTTGCATCTTCTTTTGGAAGTTTTTTCCACTGAAGAAGGCTTTCTTCAACAAAACTAGACCCTTTCCTCACCCATCTAGTATCTAAAATAGCTTCACGTTCCATAACAATCTCACCATCATCATTTATGGGCGGCAGGTCAATGCTAGAGGTATTGGACTCCCCTACTTGCCTCTTAAGCAGTGAAACATGAAAAACAGGGTGAAGTCGAGCACCTGCAGGTAATTGGAGTTTGTAAGCTACCTTTCCCACCTTTTCTTCAATTTTGTACGGACCATAAAAATGACTAGCCAACTTCTGATATGGTCTCCTAAACATAGATTGCTGGCGATAAGGATGGAGTTTAAGGAAGACCAAATCCCCCACTTGAAAGTCCACGTCCCTTCCTTTTGAATCAGCCACTTGTTTCATTCGATTAACTGCTGCATGTAAATTTATTTTGAGCTGTTGTAAAATGGTATTGCGAGATATGATTGTTTGGTCCACCTCATTCACAGAAGATGCTCCAACTTGATAATTCGGAATACTCGGTGGTGGTCTCCCATAGATAGCTTGAAAAGCTGTCATCCCAATAGACGAGTGGTATGTAGTGTTGTACCAAAATTCTGCCCAAGAAAGAAAAGAATTCCATTTGCGAGGTTGTTGAGAAACAAAACATCAAAGATATTGCTCAACACACTTGTTAACCACCTCAGATTGACCGTCGGTTTGGGGATGATAGGCGGAGCTCATGTGCAGCGTTGTACCTGACATTTTGAAGAATTCACGCCAAAAATGACTTATGAAAATAGGATCTCTATCACTAATAATTGACTTTGGCATGCCATGAAGTTTGACAACTCCTTCCACAAATTTTTCAGCTACCATTTTTGCCGTGTAAGGATGCGATAAAGCCAAAAAATGAGCTGATTTACTTAAGCGGTCTACGACCACAAAAATAGTGCTTTTACAGTTAGATGGCGGTAACCCTTTAATAAAATCCATGGTGATGTCATCCCATACTTGACAAGGAATGGGCAATGGTGATAAAGTGTCGGCTTTATTCTTTTGGCAAATAGTGCAAGAGGCTACATATTGTTGAATCACCTTATGCATTGATGGCCAATAGAATTGTTGTGCCAATCGCTTGTATGTTCTTAATACCCCAGAATGGCCTCCATATGGTGAATCATGGAATTCCTGTAATAGTTGTTGGACAAGAGAGGAATTAGGAGGAATGATTACACGGTTGTTGTAACATACCTAACCATTCGGCCATTTATAGGGAGCTCCCGGATGTTCAATTACAAGCTTGCCAATTCGGACCATGTATGGATGCTGGTTGGCTTCATCCTTGAGTGCCTGCATCAAAGATGTTTGAGGAACAAAAAGAGTATTGAGGCTAGGGTTGCCGATTACCCTTGATAAAGCATCAGTAACGGAATTCTCCCTTCCCGGTTTGTAAATTATCTCATAATCGTACCTCAATAATTTGGACACCCACTTCTGTTGTTCTGGTGTCACTATGCGCTGCTCCATCAAATACTTAAGGCTGCAGTGGTCAGTGTGGATATAGAATTTTCTGCCAAACAAGTAAGGACGCCAAGTGCGAATATCTTGAATAATGGCAAACATTTCTTTAGCATAGGTAGACCATGATTGCTTAGTGATCCCCAATGCTTGGCTCATGAATGCGATGGGTCTCCCTTGCTGAGTTAACACTGCCCCAATGCCAGCACCTGAAGCATCAGATTCAATGACAAATGGTTCATGAAAATTAGGCATAGCAAGTGTAGGAGTAGAAGTCATTGCTTGCTTTAAAGCATTGAATGTCGCATCTGCTTCATCTGTCCATCTAAAGAGTCCCTTTTTAAAAAGGTTGGTGAGTGGCTGAACTATGATTCCATAATTGCGGACAAACTTTCTGTAATAACCTGTAAGGCAAGTCAGAAACGGTAGTGGGTCGAGGCCAATTAAGCATAGTCTGAATTTTCCCTTAGTCAGCCTTGACACCTTGGGAAGTTACAATGTGACCCAAGTATTCAACTTCATGTTGGCCAAATACACATTTGCTAAGCTTGAGGAACAATTTATGATGCCGTAATATTTCAAAAGCTTTTTTAACATGTTTAAGATGCATGATCCAATTGGGGCTATAGATTAAAATATCATCAAAAAACACTAACACAAATTTGCGAAGATATGGGCGAAATATGGAATTCATAACAGCCTGAACTGTTAAAGGGGCATTACATAAGCCAAACAACATAAATAAATATTCATAATGACCATTATATGTACGAAAGGCAGTTTTGTGAATGTCTAATGGATCTACCCGTACATGGTGATAACCGGATCTTAAATCAAGTTTAGTAAAGAAAGATGCCCCATATAGTTCATCAAGCATATCATCCACGGTAGGAATAGGAAATCTATCCTTGATGGTGACAACATTAAGGGCTTTATAGTCGGTACAGAAACGCCAACTTCCATCTTTTTTTTTTAACTAACAAAACAGGATAAGAGAATGGACTTGTGGTAGACCTTATTAGCCCTAATTTTAACATGTCATGAACTTGTTTTTCCATTTCAGCTTTTTGAAAGTAGGCATACCTGTATGGCCGGACATCAATTGGCTTAGTCCCCTCTTTAAGATTGATGTGGTAAGCTATTTCCCTTTGTGGTGGAAGCTGCTTTGGTTCCTGATAGATGTCCTCAAATTCTTGTAACAATTGCTGCATGTCTGGTTGAGTGCTTTGAGGCATATCTTCCCTGGCCGCTTGTAGACAAACAGCAAATATTGAATTGCCATGTTTCATCTCTTTTGAAATTGCTTTAAATTTTATCAGCTGAATTGGTTGGTTGTCAATTCCTTCTAATTGATGATGCTGGTTCTTCCACAAAAATGCCATTGTCATTCTTTCCAATCACAAACCACCGTACCCAATTGTTCAAGCCAATGAACTCCCAACACCATATCCAACCCAATCAGTGGTAATGAATAAAGAGTTAAGGTAAATGGGATACCTTGCAATAAGACTTGAACATTCTCAAATCTCCCTTGGCACTTTAGAGGATCACCATTAGCCACTTTCACATTAAAGGGTTCAGTTGGCACCACTGGCAATTGCAATACTTCAGCTATCCTGTCATTGATGAAATTATAGGTTGATCCACTATCAATAAGAACAATTAGTTCATGAAGTCCTTTGGCCGAGACACGCATGGTTATGGCTATTGACTACCCTGTGAGAGCATAGAGTGAAATTTCAGGCTCTCCTTAAAAGATGGTTTGAGCTCCCTCGTTATCTATATCTTCTTCCTCATAACTGCCTTCTAGCAACAACAACTGCGGTCCTTTGCATTTGTGCCCTAATACAAACCTCTCATCACAGTTAAAGCAAAGGCCTTGAGCACGCCAGCTTTGCATCTCAGACCAAGTTAGTCTTTTCATTGGTGATGCAGACTTCATTTTTTTATGATGAAGAGACATCAATGGTTTTACTGAATGGACGATTAGAGACGTTAGTGGTCCTATTGAATGGACGATGAGTCTGCTCTTGACGGTTCAGCTGCTCATCTCGCATCCTCGCCAAACTGATGGCTTCCTTCAAGGATTTTATCTTAAACATCCGAATTCTATCTGCAATTTCAGGTTTAAGACCTCCCCATAAAGGTGCCCACTAATGCCTTTGGAGTCCACCCTTGCACTCTATTCACTTAAAGATCTTGTTTGTCTTATTTTTTATAAAGACTCGTCAAAATCTTCACAATCCGTAGGACTAAAACGAGACCATAATTCTTCCACAAAAATATCCCACGACACCTCTTTTCTTTCCTCATGATAAGCCTTACGTAACCACTGCGACCATTGATTTACTTCTCCTTCCAAATGAAAGGAAGCCAAAGACACCTTTTGTGTTTCCAAAGTGCCCTGGTATTCGAAGAATTGGTTGACACGCGTGAACCATTCAGTTGGGTCATTACCAAAATACTTGGGAAATTCGAGCTTAGCCAATTTAAAGAAAAACATTGAGCGACCCCCTTCTATGTTTTCACGAGAACGCGCACCGAAGGATTGTCCGTTATGTTCGTTGACATTGCTAGAGGACGGTTCTTGCCTTGTAAGAAAAACTTCAGATATCTTGCTAAGAGCAATCTCTAGCTGTTGTAGTTTATCGGTAACACCCATCTCCATTCTGCTGAAATCAGCTTGAAGTCCCCCAAGAGCCGCTTCTAAATTCTCGATTCTTTCTTTATTGGTAGTCATAATGTAAAGGCTCTGATACCAATGATAGGTCCCAATCAAAGCTATTTAAAGAAAAGTGTAAAATATACTCTGCTTGAGGTGAGAATAAACCTTGTAATTCTTTTCTTATTCCTTGCTTACTGGAAATAGAGTTTAAATACAAAAAAAAGACTCAACTACTTTCCTAATTAAAAGGGAGTGGAGTGGCTAGTTGACAATAAAATAGCCATCACTAATGGAATTATTCTTTCTAACTTATTGACCGATTCCTAGGTAAAATAACAGCAATAACAACTAATGCAAATCTTAAGTCATAATCTCCAGGTCATACGCTAATGTCCCATGTAAACTGATCCTTGCTTAACCCCCATATCTTGGATTCTTGATAGGCACTCTATTTCATCTTCTTGGTTTATCATACTTAAACTCATGTAAGCCAAAATTTCAGCAACTTTGAGGATAATTACTTCAGTTTTAACGTGTGAGAGTAATTCTTGCATTCTTCAGTTCTTGAACGAACTGAATCTGACTTATCAAAGATTAACTGGCTTCGTGGCGTCATTTTACTCAATCCAATAGTGTTGGTGCCTTGGGGTAGGTTTCCATTGTCACACCTCTATCAGACTTATTTCAGATTTCCAGGATTAGATCTCAATCTTGATTGTGGGTTGCATGACCACGTGATCACGAGGTTCGCATCATTGGTGCATTAAGGATGGTGTGTCATTTCCTTGCACAACTAATCCTCTTACTCAAACTCTTGCAGACTATTAGGTTTTCTAGTGACCATATTATTAGGTGATGACTCATAAACTCTATAATCATAACTTTATGATTAAATCCAAACACCACTGGTTTCCAAGAGACAACTCTGCCATTTGAGGTCGTACACGTCATGACAACTGTAAAAATTGGTTTTGACCCTGACATATTGATTTTGATCAATTTTGACCCAGCAAACATGGTTTTGACCTAAAAATGATTGTTTTAGCTAATCTTGAAAGAAATCTTAATTTTTGATTTGGCAACTTATTTTTTTTTAATTCCTTTTACCTCAAAAATCAGTTTTTAGGTTTGGAAAATAAATATTATTTCTTCTTTAGGTCACAGTACAAAAAATGGTTTACAACAACAATAATCAATAATAATATTATTCAATTATTTGAATGACCACAATTGACTTGTAACTTCAACACCACTTTTACTGCCTCTACAATCCCACAAACATTATATCATCACTCTGTTATTGTCATCACCATCATTATCCCATCATTGCAACACATTATTTTCCTCCTTTACCTATAAAATATTTTTTTTTCATTTGTTAAATATTTAAATCAAAATATATAACCTCTTTCAAAGTGAATTTAAAAGTTAAGAGTCACTTGAGCATCAATCTCCCACTTAACAAAAAGCTCCAAAAATAAGTAAGATATATTTGTCAATTATATTTTATGGAATAAAAATTATCTCTACTTCATGAAATATCCAAATATAAAATGAGCACGCTATATATATATATATATATATATATATATATATATATATGTTTCTTAAATATTTTATAAAATCTTATTTATAATTTTGCTCATCCCATTATTCACCTTAAATGGACTTTTAGCCGTTTAATCTTTGAAAGACAAGGATACGCGGATGCGGATCCCGCTAGATCAAACGACGAGCAGTAGCATACAATCACAACGAGTGACCCAGCGCCGTGGCCTTAACAATTTAGATCTGTCAGCAGTCATCGGAACCCGATCACCAGTTTCCTCCCTCCCTATTCTAGATTTTAAAAAAAAAAGGAAGAAAAAAGCAGACTTTTCGATGAGCTTTGTGGTAAACAAGTGTAGCTCAACAGATCTGCAATTTCCTTTGTAAAAAAGTTCAAAACCCTAAATTCATCTTCTAATGGAGATAACAGAAAACGGACAAGAGACGTCATCGACGGTTACGAGTCTTCTTCTCCTTCACTCTCGATCGCCTCCACAACTATTGAGAAAGCTATTTGGGAAAGCTAACTGAGATTATGTTATTATTAGTGGTTGAAAAAGGAACCAGAGTTACTTTGGGTAGATTCGGAGAGAATTCAAAGGCAAATGCAGGAGGTAGCGGTAGGGAATAACCGCGCCTTTATTTTCTGCTATTGATCCTTTGCTTGCTATTCGACACCAAGTTTCCTCCATGGATAACCACCTTCAATCTCTAGCACTCCATTCGCTTCATTTTAGTTCATGCAATCTGAAGTGATCAATGATAATTTTGTGATTTCATTAGTATTTTTCACTACTATGGTTACTGTTCAAGTATCAATAGATAATGCAGGTTGATACATGATGTTGAAGATGCTAGGAGAGAAAGAGAGTCGGGTATTCCTAATTAAAATTAGTAGTGATTTAAAGTTTTTTTTTATTTAGAAATATATTAAAATAATATTTTTTTATTTTTTAAAAATTATTTTTTATATCAACATATTAAAATGATCTGAAAATATAAAAAATATAATTTATAGTAAAAAAAATTCAAAATTTAAAGAAACGCGTTTTACACTGTATTTTCAAAGAAGCCCTTAGTATTTGATAAGGTGATGAGTCCGTATACCTCGCTAGTACTGGAAGGTTTTTTTTAATTAAGGTAGCGTTTGGAACACCATTTTTTTAATTTAGTATCTTTTATTTAAAATTATATTTTTTATATATTTCTGAATCGTTTTTATGTATTGATATTAAAAATAATTTTTTTAAAATAAAAAAAAATATTTTTAATATATTTTCAAGCAAAAAAAAATCTTGTAAAGGTTGTTACCGTCTTTCTAAACACACTTTTAAAGTAAGGTTTTTAATAAATCTCATAAGCTTTTTATGCTATAGTATTTGTTGAATATGGTATTATTAACTTTTAATAGGCTATTTGGAAAGGTGACAAGTTTTGGGTTGTTTGAAACCAATTCTATTGTAGTTTTAATTTTAATTTAATTTTTTTTGGTAAGTTGACGTATGTATTAAAAGAAGAGGATACAAACATTATAAGGGGCATACCCCAGATTTACAATGATAACAGAAACATAAAACAACAGATGGCTACAGGCTAGCCACCGACCCTAAAACTGAAACCTCACTAGATTCGGGAGGGAAACCAATACAACCAGCTAACTAACAAATTAAGAATCTATGGTATTCACCCTCCAAGCTCGTTGGATCCTTTTGTTTTCATTTGTTGGTACGACATTCCTCATCAAATCAAGCTTATCACG
>Ga0325404_1001112_pt1 | contig 28229 bp, 17 predicted proteins | sample PopdelMetagenome_18_FD_205664 | JGI IMG/M metagenome (GOLD analysis project Ga0325404, IMG submission 205664) | Populus deltoides microbial communities from Bellville, Georgia, United States - Xylem-Control-R1 | ecosystem: Host-associated > Plants > Phyllosphere > Stem > Wood/Secondary xylem...
TATCCTTCTATTTTCTTTTTCTTTTTTTAATATCAAAAGTGTGAGAAAGTCATTGTAAAATGGCAAAAGCAAGACAAAGTCATTGATGACTATATTTTAGCCATGAAAAACAGTTATTATTATTATTTTTAATATTTTTTTGTCTCCAGGAGGCGTAGCGTGATGACAAAGGGCTTGAGATCTGCACAGCAGGTCTCGAGTTTGAGTCAGGGCGTGCATCTCTTGTAAAAACCTGGGACAGCTGGGGTTTTACTCGCTCACCTGAGCCTACAAAGTACCCTTTCTAGAGGGTGAGATTTCCTCAAATTCAAAAAAAAAAAAGAGTTGTTTTTTCATTTTTATGTTGTCTGAAAAAGTAAATTAAGGTTAAGAGATGATTTTTTCATGATTTGAATATATTTTAAAACAGATTTTAAGGTGCTTTGAGTTTTAAGATTGATTTATTAAGATGATAAGGATTTTTATTAAGTATTTTAATGTAAAAATTAATTAAACTGAAAAAAAATTGAAGTACAAAAAACCCCAACTCAAGTTTTTGATTATCTCTTCTCAGAAACTAGTCAGGTAGACTATATGCAGTTTGCCTTTATTTTAAAAAAATAAAATTAGATAACAACCCCTGTTTCAAAAAAAAAGGGGTCATGCGGGCTTGCCCTTGCAGGCTCCTATGCGTGACTTTGTTTTTTATTAGGCTAGATGCTCTAGGACTAGGTAACTCAGGATCAGACGTTGCTTCTATTTATTGAACCCATTATATTTTTTCTCTCTTTTTCTTTAATTAAACTTCAATAAAATAAATAACTTTAAAATGTATTAATCATCATTTTATAAGATATTCAATTTATGTTTAATTTTTTATAACATCATAGTGTTTTTTTTAATAAAATTATCAAAAGCTTTTTTCATGTATCCCTTTATGATTTGTGTTTATTTTTTTCTTAAATGTTATTTGTTTTCTTTTCGACTTAGGGTTTTTTTTTTTAATATTGCATAATTACATTAAAAAATAAACTCCAAAATGTTCTGGTGTATTATTTTTATATGTTCTTAAAGCATCCGTGACATAATCATCAGAACAATATTTTCTTTTATTAAACTATACTTTTATGATTCTATTAAATTATTTACTTCAAAAAAATAAACTAAACCTAAAATATAGTTACTTGTTAAATATCAAATGCACTAAACTAATTCGCATTAAGATTCTATATAGAGAGATTGCTTGTGTATATGTTAAGATCCACCAAGAAACTATGTAAGTGATTCATAAACTTGAAATCACCATATTATCTTGATATAGTCAACCTTAGTTTCATCCATGAAGATTCAGCAAGCTTTGGTTTTACCATGTGTGTGAACTTGACCCAATTCTAGTGGAGGTGGTTTTGGCCTCAATAGGTTAACCCAAGTTTGGTTGATTAATGACACAATAAGAGGTATGTTTAAGCTATATTTTGAGTCTTGTATGGGCTTTAATTATGTGTATGATTTTAGGAATTATTGGGTCTTGATTTGGCAAGGATTAATTAAAGTGTTAGAATCCTTTTTCTACAAGGATTTATAAAAAATCCTAACTACAAAAGGGCTTATGGGTGGCATTTTTTTGGATGCTTATGGAGGGAGATTTCCTTTGTAAAAGGGAGTCTATTTGTGGTAGCAAAGATTGAATTAATAGGGAATTGTTGTGTTTTCTTTATTTGCAAGGATTCTAAGTATAACTTGGAAAGTTAGAGGCGGTTATCATAGGGAAATCTTTCCCATCATTATTTATCCATATTCAACAAGGGTTTCATGCAAATTATACTATGTAGAAGGCAACAACTAGAGGGAGAGATTCCTTGGTATTTTTTTTTCTTATTTTGCCGAGATTTCCTTGTCTACAAGGATTCTTATAGAGAGCTATTTAAGGAGATCAAGTGGCCCTTATTTCTTCCTAAATTTGAGAGGCTCAAGAGCAACAAATAAGATATGAGTACCAACAATTAAAATCATGAATTTCCATGCTTGAGAAAGATACGAAGAGTGATAACACTTTTTTATTTCTATTAAAAAGTGGTTTTGGCTACAAGGACTTTATTAAGCAAAGAAAGATGTTTTTGGGAGCTAAGTTAATTATTGTAATGGTTAGATCATTTGTTTGGACTATTGTTGTTCTTAGCTAAGTATTTTTAGGACTTTAAATTTTAGTTTAGAACTTTGTTTTAGTTTGGGTTTATTTTGATCCAAAATCAATGTTTTAGGACTGTTTTAGGCATGAGGTTTGTCTTGGATGATTAATAGTTTATGCCCATTGATTTGAAACCCAATAAATATCCATTAGGGTTATTTAGAAGGATTATATATGTTTTTCATAGCTATTGGATTTTGATAGTCTCTTATTATTGAATAATTTAGATATTGTTTAGTGAAATCATGTTCTTTGCTGGGACAACGATAAAAAACTAACTTAATAAGGTATAACTAACCTGTGGTGTCTTTACATACTTAGTTTCTTATTTTGATATAAAGAACGAGTTCAAGTTCCTTTTCAATATCTTTAGTTCTTAGATACAGGTTATCTCTAGGTCAAGGACTTTATCCAAACATGAATTTCAACTTTCTTGGGTTGTTTATCAACTTCATTGTGAGTTTTAGGATTGTTGTCCTAAAGGTTTGCATTAGTTGGTGTTAGAGCTAAACTCTAAAAATCAGGTTATACCTTTATAAAAATTTTATATTTTATATTTTGCTTTTAAATTTCTCTTTGATTTCAATCTTCTACTCCTTTTGGTTACAACATCAACTGTTAAAAAAAAGAAGAAGAAGATGTTCTTGTTGGTTTCATTGCTTTCCTTACAAATCAGTAACACTAAATTAAAAAAAAGATTTTAAAGCTAAAGATTTAGTTTTGCCGCAAAAACACTAATACAAAGGAGATTAAATCAAGCCACATCGAAATTATTTTGAAATTGATATTATGAGATTTTTGGGTTCAATAACATCAAATATTAAATTTGGGGTCATTTAGAATTTGTTTGGTTTGCATTTCAAATTTAGGTATTAGATTGCGTCAACGAGCCTAATCTATGTCAATTTATGAAACATGTTTTGCTACTATTTAAATCGACCTAATTAGTATACTTAAGTTAAATTTGAGATATTTGGGTGTTGATAAAGTCATTTTCATTAGTTTTGCATTTGATTTATTTCTTGTATTAAAAAACATTTATATTTCATACGATTCATTTGCTACTCGTAAAATCATAATCATCGTTTGTCTTTATTTGTTTTCATATATTTCTTGGTTTTTGAGTCATTACACATATAGAGCATTTGTTTGAGTCATATCTTTAGTTTTTTTTTTTTTGTGTTCATCACCATTTTAATCCAAAATTATATCACTCAAATTTAATTCACCTTATTCTTATTTGTTTGGTCGAACTTGTGAATCGTGGTTAGGAATATCTCTAATATAAGGATATGGTAACTTTCTAATTGAATTAGACATTAAGTCAAGAGCATCCTAAATAATCAATTGGCTTGATATTAGGTTTGAAGGATTCTAACTAAAAAAGATATAAAAAAAGTAAAGCATTTGTTATAATCACATCTTCAACTGTTATGTGTCCATCACAACTTTTATCCAAAACTATAACTCAAATTCAATTCAACATCTTCTTGATTTTCTGGTTCAACTTATGAATCACTACTACTGGAATTCAAATTTATGTCTAGAAAATCATGATCTAAAGTTTGAATCTCCTTCTAACACTCCTTTTGAAGTTTAAGCTTAAAGAAAAAGAAATGATGTTTTTATGACAAATAACATCTATTATGATAAATATTTATCGATTTAAAGAATGATAACAACATTAGTATCTTTTTTAATAATTGACATACATAAAAAAAATATTGCAATGCTTGAGGAGTTGTTAAGTTAGTGTTTACAAAGATGCACAAATGCAATACAAGAAGAAGAAGAAGAAGAAGAAGAAGAAGAAGAAGAAGATTGGTAAATTTAGGATTGCTAGAGCACAAATTGCATGTTTTGATTCAAAGATTAAAAAACAAAGAAAATGTTAAAGTATTTCAAAAACCATGTTTTCAAATTGGAAGAAAATAGTTTTCTTATTTTTCTATTAAAGGAATGAGAGATGGGTGTTTGGAAGTGTGGTAGCGGTTATTTTTTAAAGTGCTTTTCATTCCAAAATACATTAAAATAATATTTTTTTTATTTTTAAAAATTATTTTTGAAATCAGCATATCAAAATGATATGAAAACATCAAAAACATATTAATTTAAAGAAAAAAATAAAACAATTTCAATTTTTTTTAAAAGCACTTTCCAACTCCATTGCTAAACACTGCTTTGCAACATATATATATATATATATATATATATATATATATATATATATATATATACTCGGAGAAGAGGTATGTTTTTTTTTTCAAAATAAATACAGGGATAAGGTTTCTTTTTTAGGGAGATAGGTGGGATCTAATGAGCCCCCTTTTTTTTGTTTTTATGGTTTTTGTTGCATAATGGTGGTCGCTTGTGATGATTTTAGTGGTGGAAGGAGAAGGGCTGTGTGCGGTGGCTGGTTTGAAAATGAGGGGTTGTTGTGTTTGTGTGTTGTTTGGGTAGTATTTTGACTAATAAATTAAAGGCCAGATGAGGGCTGCTATACTGAAAGGTTGTCATGGAAAAACCCATGAATAGGGAGTTAATAACGTGTTTTTTTTTTTTAATTTTAACTGGAGCTTGATAAATAATTGGGAGCAATCAATCCGACTCAATTGCCATAAATCCCATTTTTCATTTTAATTATATCCTTAATTAAATCAATTTAGACCATTAAATTTAACCACTTTTTATGAATTCATCCTTAGCTCTAAAAATTATGCAATTTTAACCGGCCAAACTCCTAGTTTTGATTTTTTTTTCTCTCTAATTAAGGTCCTAATTGACTTTTTAATTTGGCAATTTGTTCATGGTTCCTTAATATTTCTAATATTAGCTAAATTAAAGTCAAATTAAGTTCTTTAATTTCTCTTCCAATAAATCTCCATTTGCAACCCAAACCATTCTTGGATTTAATTGAACTTTCCTAACTTAATTTTTGATTTGAAAAACTTATTTATTGGTCCAATTTTGCCCCAACTATATTCTTTGTTTTCATTATTTTTTTAAACTCTTTTTTCTTTTTTTGTATCTATGTATTTTTTTTTTATGATTATTCCTAACTTAATTTGACACACAAAAATAATGAAAAATGATGAAATGATTAAAATTAACAATACACACTTTTTTTTTGGCATTCTTCTCATTTTTTTAATTATAAACAAAAATTGAAGTAAAAAATGAGTTATGAAACAATTTAATCTTAGTACTACCAACATGTCAGCAGGGATAGAAAACTCTATTGATTAGTTTTTAATTATTATTAAAAAATAAAATAGAAAACCAGAATTCAGGATTTGAGGAGCCCATCTTTTCTAATAAGGTTAAGGGTCCTGCAAATGTATGTTTGTAGATTCTGGCTATGAGGTACGGATGCATTCTAGTACTCAACAAAAAAACATAGAATAACCGCAGGTTCAGGTGCTGCCCTCGTATAGTTTCTACTATAGTGGGGTCCTTTACATGGTTTGTGTGGTCTTAAATGGGGTTAGCCTCAGGCCACATGGTATTAACAACCCGGCCACTTCATTAATTTAGAATAAACCCTTTGAAACTAATTAGATTATTAAAACAGATTGGTGAAATAAACCTAATCTATAGGCCATTATGATAAATTATGTGCAAATTCTTTGCTTCTCTGTTTCTATTTTTTTTTGATAACCGAGGTGTCCGGGCCAGCTTACGCGTACCACAACTAATCTCCGGGCCCACTAAACATCCTGCAAGCCTAGTGGGCAGGTAAGGCACCGCGGGGGTGACAGACATGCACAGAAAAAATCAAACCCGGGTGCAGAGGAAGGAAACAAGTCCCTTCCCCCGCTAGGCCACGACCTCAAGTGCCTCTATTTCCATTCTTTAGTTAGGTGTTATGTGGTAAGATCTATGAAACATTTCGCAAGCTCGCCAAGCTTTATGATGGTTAATTGATCCTATAGAAACTTAGATTTAATGTTCAGTTCTGTAAAGCATGAATGAGAAACTGCTCGCCAAAAAAATCAATTTCTTTTGCAGAGAAGGTCGTCGTAGAAAGTCTTACTGAAAGTGGCGGGGGGAGTATGTGAATTAGCTGCAACCACTCCATGAACTTTCCTATCTATGTTGTTTGGTTAACGTTGTCAGCTTTCCATGCTGTCCTTCTCTTTTTCCTTCTTTTCAGGAAACACCTTGCCATCTTTTTCTCTTAAATTTTGTTTAAGCATCTCAAAATTTAAGCTTTTCCCACTGTTTTTCCAGATCCAGTATATTCGAAAGAGGGCTTTTATTTTTTATGTCAAGTGTCGTCGATGCTGGCAGTTATACCCCAACTTTCACGGTGAGTTGAAAGCGGTGTGTTTTCTTGTTTCCTTTCCTTTAAGGTGTTATCTGTGATTCTACGGACTGTTGTGAACTGTTAAATTAATCCAGATTAACACAAAAGAAATACAAACAAAAAAGGGAAGGAGGCTAGAATTTTTATTAATCTGTTTATTCTAAAGTGCTTAAATTAATCTAAATACAAAGAGATTATATATAGGTTAAATTGAAAATATTATTCTACCCTTAATAAATAAAACAAAAATAAATGTATTATTTAACATCTCCTCTCAAACTCAGGATGCGGCAACTACAAGCATCGTGAATTTGCTAACTAAAAAACAAAAATGAGATATGAAATGCGACTTGGTAAAGAAATCTGCAATCTGCAAGGAAGAAGAAACAAAAGGCAAAGTAATGGTGTCATGCTTGAGATGATGACAAGTAAGATGGCAATCGATCTCAATGTGCTTAGTTCACTAATGAAAAACCGAGTTGTGAGCAATCTGAATAGAACTCTGGTTGTCACAATACATAAGAGTAGGATGAGAAAGGAAAACTCCCATATTAGCAAGTAACCAACGTAACCAAACAATCTCATTGGTAATAGATGTCATAACACGATATTCTGCTTCGGTTGAGGATTAAAAAACAATAAATAATTTCTTACTCTTCTAAGAAATAAGAGAATCACCTAGAAAGATACAGAAACCGGTAATAGACTTATGATTTGTGGGATCACTACCATGATCAGCATCAAAGTATGCACGCAGATCCAAGGAAGAGGTGGATGGAAGTAAAAGACTTTAAAAGACTGTACCCCGAAGATATCGCAAAATACGAAGAACAACTACCCAGTGAATAGTAGTAGGAGAAGAAACAAACTGATTAACAACATGAACAACATATGTAATATTTGGATGAGTAATAGTGAGATATACCAAGATCACAACAATAGTACGATATAAAATAGGATCTGTCAAAGGTAAACCATCAGAAGAAGAATACCTTGCGTTAACCTCCATGAGAGTATCTATAGTCTTGTTATCATTTAGTCTAGTCCGCTCAAGAATATTTACAATATATTTTGACTGAGAAAGAAGATAACCTCTGGGTGAGAAAGCTACCTTAATACCCAAGAAATATCGAAGATAACCCAAATTCTTCATTTCAAATGGTGTAGCCAAGTTTGTCTTCAAAACTGAAATACAATTAATGTCATCACCAATAATAATCATATCATCAACATATAAAAACAAAATAATACGACCTGCATTAGTGCACTTAATAAAAAGGACAGAATCATGACTACTAGAAACAAATCCAAGAGACAAGATCACAACAGAGAATTTCTCAAACCAAGTACGAGGTGCTTGTTTGAGACCATATAATGCTTTCTTAAGCTTACAAACATACTCAGAGTCATGTGAAACACCAAGAAAAGGTGCCATATAAACTTTTTCTTGAAAATCTCTATTCAAGAAGGTATTTTTAACATCAAGTTGAGAGATATGTCACTAACGAATCGAAGCTACCACAATAAGAGTACGAATAGTAGTCATTTTTGTTATAGGGGCAAATGTCTCCTTATAATCCATACCATACTGTTGAGAGTATCCTTTTGCAACCAACCAAGCTCTGTATCGCTCAATAAACCCATCAGAATTAGTTTTGATCTTATACATCCAACAACAACCAATAACACTCTTAGCAGGAGGTAGAGGAACCAGATCCCAAGTATCTCTCTTATGCAAAGCAAAAAGTTCCTCATCCATAGCCTGCTGCCAAAGAGGATTACAAATTGTCTTTTTATAAGAAGAAAGCTTAGAGAGACAATTAATAAAAGCTAAAAAGAAAGTAAATGATGAAGAATAACAAGACTAAGCAAAATCTGGTAGCTTTGTGGACTTAAGAATGTGTATGGATTGACGCACCTTCATCCCATGGAATTTAGGGGAAAATGGTACATCATTAAAATCTTAGTTCACAACACATTTTTCATACTTGAATGCTAATAAAACACTAATATTGTTGGGGAAGTTGACCCAAGAAAAAAGTGTTGCATTGTCAACCCTTTTTTCATTGAACTTTGCCTTTTTTGTACTTTAATGAAAAATATAAAATTGTAATTCTTTTATGTGTTTCCATGTGTTCTAGAACTACATCATATCTTTCAAATAAGTATGACTTCTTTTGTTTCACTATTGCTTTGAAATTAAAAGATGTTTTTGTTATGAAAATGACATTTGACATTTTATTTTCATCCATGATTGGATAAATAAAATGAAAAAATGGTCAAACTCTAGAGTGCATAGCTTAGATGCTTAAGGCAACCCTCACCCTTTCAAGATTTTGAAAAATTAACCCTTATAACTTTACATGATCCTATAGCTTCGTTCAAAACATGAAAGCCAAAATTGGTTATAGAAAATTCTTTGCTAAAATAATTTTGAAAAATTGAATTTATCTTTTGATTTCAAAGAAAATTAGATGTTTGTTCAAAACAACATTTTGCAATCTTGGATGGCAAATAATTCAATTAATCAAGCAATTCCTACTTTACCAACCACCTAAAACAAAAAAAAAAATGGAAATTGAAAAACCATCAATTACCTGCACATCATGTCTCTTTATCAGTATACAAAATGGTGTGTGGTAGATTTGGTAATCATAAACTTGTGAAATGCAATTCTTTGGAAGTCCAAACAAATTACATTAAACGATGTTACAATTTATTAGTTTTAACCACTAATTCTATAAATGAGAAAAGACCATCTTTGTTATCATTTTCTTAATAAAAATTAAATATGCCCCTTTGTAGTCCCTTTTGAGCATGAAAAATTTCCTTCATAAAAACATTGACTAGGATCACACCCACACTGGGCAATTGAAAGTTCAAAAAGATTGATAAAATTCCATAGTAATCCAAAAGAATAGAGCCCCACAAACTCAAATATTAGGGGCATGCCCAAATCAAAAACAAAAATTGCAAAGTAAAGAAAATAAGCTTACCTCACCAAAAAAATCAAAGAGGGCAAGTACGAAAAATATGGTAAAAAAAGAGTAAAAAATATAACAAGGATAAACAACTGACAACAATCTTAAGTCTTTGAAATCCTAATACACTTTTTGAGCTTATAAATCCTATTTTTCAATAGTCCATGCATCTGCATTATGTTCTTTTATAAAGTCTTTTATAATCAAGCAAGAAAATAACCTTGACCAATAAATAGATCTCTCAAAATGCAAATAACTTTGACCAATATAAATAAGCTATATATTATTATTCGTGATGATAAAAAGAGTGTTTAAGAAGAACAATTTTTTCTCAACAAAACCATAACTTTTCACTCAATCCCTTACTTTGAATCTAATAAAAGACAAAATGTCATCTTATCATGTATTTTCACCAATTGCAAATCTCACTTGAAGAAGAGACTAAATCATAATTAAAAAAAACAATTACCCAGGAAATTGTAAAAATTTCTAAACAAAATTGCTTTAAACTTATATTGGGTAAATTTTTATTTTTAAAATACAAGATAGTCAAGATTTTGAGAAATCATTTGAACTATGGATAGCCTAATTTTAAACTAGTATTTCTTCTCAACTTATACCTTGTTGAGATCAATAAAATATCAAATAAATACTTTCCAATTTACATCTTAATGATTTCATGCTAACCACGAGACACACAAAGATGCAATTAGTAAAATTTATGATGTGGTTTGAAAACATGAAAAAATATTTTTTGAAAAATTCTCATTATCTGATTTTGCAAAGTCTTGATTAAAAAAAATGATGATGTATAAGTTTTTTTTCATGGTCTTTTGAAATATAAGCACATCTAGAGGTAATCCAATTTTAAAAAGCCTATTACAACAATAATAGTCAAATAATGGTCTGGCAAAGCCATGAATGGTATATGACAATGATGAATGCCTTTTTATTGATATGTACAACCAGATCAGTTGGGGGTATTATTGCTTAAAATAATCTATGACAATGGATGATTTTGTGAACTCTTTTATAAATTGAGTAGTTGAGCTCTACTTCTCCACCAAGAAATATGATGAGTAGCCAATGGTTAAAGAATACCACACTTGAGGGCACAATCCAACCAAAAGGCAACATCATGGCTAAAAAATAATTTGTCAATTTCCAAAGAATGGTTAAACTAAGCAAAGTTTCATATAACAAACACAAGAGAGTAATATTTGTTGTACATGGTTTAGACAACATGATAAAAAAGTATTCAAACATAGTAATAACATGGGTAAAACTTGAATAGATTGAAGAGTCATGTGACTAAAGACTTAAACCAGAAATGGAAACCTTTAAGCATTGAACAAATTTTGGCAAGGAATTGACAGGTAACAATTTCCTACATAATCTAATGGTGCCAAGCTAACCAAGATTTGGTAAAGAATCCAAGCCAAACATCAATTAGGACATCATCTGAGTCGAGTTGAGCTTGGTAATCATAATATTTTATGTTATTTGGATCTGAAGAGGATCTATTTTCTTTCTAGTTGAGAAGAATTCATTTTTGGATCCCTTAGATGATCCCACTGCTTTTAGTTGAGGTAGATCCCTGACTTGATTCTTTATCATTTAGATCCTTGAGATAATCTCATTGATTTCCAGTTCGGGTAGATCATTGGGATGATTTTATCTTATTCTTAAGATGTATGGATCTCTAAGTTGATCCTTATCTTTTCAAACAAGAATAATCCCTAAATTGATTTTTTCTCATTCCTAGTGAAGTAGATCCTTGAAATGACCCCACTGCATACTAGTTGAGATGAATCCATGAGATGGTTTTATCTTATTTTCAAGATGTACGGATCCTAAGTAAATCCTAATCTGTTTAATCAAGAAGAATCCTCGAGTTGATTCTTTCTTTTTCCTAGTAGTGTGGATCCCTAAGATGATCTCACTTCTTTCTAGTTGAGGTAGATCCCTAAGATGATCTTATCTTATGTTTAAGATGTACGGATCTCTAAGTTGATCCCCGCTTTTTAATTAAAATATCCTAAATTGATTATTTCTCATTCCTAGTAGTGCAGATCCCCGAGATGATCTGACTACTTTCTAGTTGAGGTAGATTCATGAGATAATCCTATCTTATTTTCAAGTTGTATAGATCCTTGAGTTAATCATGGTCTTTTCAATTGAGAAAAATCCATGAAATGATTATTTATAATTACTAGTGGTGTGGAATCCCTAAGATGATCCCACTATTTTGTAGTTGAAGTAAATCCCTGAGATAATCCCACTACTTTATAGTTAAGGTAAATCTATATGATAATCTTATCTCTTTTTTTTAGATGTACAAATCCTTGAGTTTATCCTTTTTTCAATCGAGAAGAATTCATATGTTGTTTTTTTCTCATTCCTAATGATGCGAATCCCTAAGATGATCCCATTGTTTTCTAGTTGAGGTAGATCCATGAGATGATCTTATCTTATTTTTAAGATGTATGGATCCCTCAAATGATCCCACTATGTTTCTAGTTGAGTTGAATCCTTGAGACAATCTTATCTAATTTTCGATGTACGAATCCTTAAGTTGATCCTCATCTTTTCAATTAAAAAGAATCCCTAAGTTGTTTCCTAAGCCCAAAATACTACAAAAGTCCCAAGAAGAGTGGGCTCGGGCGCGGTAGCTCGAGCCCAACACCTAAGGAGCATGGGCTCTAGTTACTGCTCGAGCCCATGCAGGCCGTATGCCCTGCATCTTTGGTGCTGGGCGTCCACCTCAGCACTACTGTGGGCTTAGGATTCCACACTCGAGCCTAACGTGCTCGGGCTCAGGAGTGTGCCTTAAGCCTAACATGTTTTGGTCTAGATATCGTGCCTAAACTCGTTTTCACCCCTAGTAGGCTCAAGATGTCACGCTTGAGCCCAACATGTTTGGATCCAAGTAGTGTGCCTGGACCCATTTTCACCTTCCATGGGCTTGAGTTGTCACGCCCGAGCCTAACAAGTTTGGGTCTAGGTAGCAAACTCGGACCCACTTTCACCTCTTATGGGCTCGGGCACATTGTCCGAGCCCAACACTCACCAGAGAATTTTTCCAAGACCCATATGGGTCCTTAAGTATTTTATATTGATCTAATACATATTATTTTGATTAGAATACAACTCAAAATATCACAATGATAAAATTACACTACAAACAATATTCTTCACAAAAAGACAAGACTCATGGGCAATAAATACATTATGAGATATTTAGAACAAAGGTTTTTCAATGTCTTCATTCTCAACATTCTTTGCATATATGTTTTTAGAGTCTATCTCTCTAAAATATCATTGCACTTTCTCTCTTTACAAAGTTATTGACTTTACCATCAAAGAGTCTCCATGTCCATCGATCTTTTACAGGTACCAAGTATAAACTGTCAATCATCTTGACTATAAAGAATTGATGAAATTGCTAGAAAAAATTGATTAAGTAATTATCCAATCTGGGAGCCTATTCCTAAGCTACTTGGATTTTTAGGACATCATCACTCGGTGAAGAGTAATTATTTACCATGTAACTATTCATATGGACTTCTGTTTTAATGTGTTTAAAATTTTTCTCCAATATTTCAACTAGAATTTTTTATAATAGCAAAATAATTCTAAGTGATAAAAAAATTGTTGCAGAGAACAATGGTTTGTGTTCTGATGAATAGTGAATTAATCAGCACAATAATTTTTTTTAATGTAATTAATAAAAAAATTGGATATAAAAAATATTATTCTTTCTTTTTAGCAAATATTCCACTTATTCGTTTTATATTTCTATGCCCAATTCTAAGCATTTATTAATATTTTTATGTTTAATGCAGACCTTGCCATGAGAAATGAAGGTCGATATTCAAGTTTCGGTTTCTGCTCTTGGCACCTTTTGTGTTAATAATGGTAAAAAGTATTCTAAGTCCCGTTTGTTCGCTGGAAATTAGTTTTTTTTTAAAGTGAATTATTTTTTATTATTTGGTAGTGTAATAAAAAATAAGTTGGACTTTATAGTATTTAGTTATATCATGGAAAATGAACTAGAAAATAACTTATTAATGTTTTATTTTTTTCAAGTTTATTAAAATAATGAGGAACAAATCTTACAAATTAAAAAGTTGAATGAAAATAAAATTGAAAAAAAATATAATTTCATAAATTATCTCAAATAAAATAAATAATAAGGACCATTTGATAGATAAAAAAATTCAATAAAAAAATGATAAGGAAAAAACAAATAATGATTATAAAAATAAGAACCAAAGTTAATATAAAAATTAAATTCTAAGGGATGAAATTAAAAAACAAATATTCGAAACAAAATATATATAGCAATTAAAAGTTTGAGGATCAAAATTGATATAATCAGCAAATAATATGATATTTTTAAATTTTTCACAACTTCCGGAAAATGTTTTCCGTCCAAAATAAAAGGAAAATACTTTTCTGGAAACCAAACCAAATTTTCTTTTGACCGAAAAGTGTTTTTCGTTGATCGAAAAGTGTTTTCTATTGACCAACTTTTCTAATAACAAATAAACACATAAAAATTTAAAAAATAATTTTTCTAAAATAGCTTTTTAAAAAACAAACACACCTCTAAATTATAACCGATTTCCCTCCCACCCAAAATATCCCCTCCCCTGGCAAATTCTGGCCCATCCAAAATCACGTTCCCATCGATAAAAAAACAAATCCCTCCGCCACATACAAGCCAACAACAGTAACACACAGCCAAATCCGACCATTTCGCCCGCTGGTCTTGTGATGGGATTGAAGTCAGGGGGAGCATGATTGGAGTTTGATTTGTTGATATATATATATATATATATATATATAGACACACACACACACATTTCAGTCCCTCAGTCATTATAAAGTAATGATTATTGATGTGATTTTATGTGACTTGCAATTTTACAGAAGTTTTACGTGAAGTCATGAAATGTAATTAATGTCATATAGAAATATAGGTTGTAATTCATATAGAATTATCACTCTACTAGTCAGATCAAAAAATATTCCTAAGCGTTATGCCGTCATGTGCAGCACACAGAGAGATCTTGAGATTCATCGCCGGCAGAACAGAACATGCACGTACTTCCCGTGTAACACAGGACTCTATAAATGACTCGTAATTAATCCTGCTCTCAACACACGAAACAATTATCAATGGCAAAGCTAGCAGTCCCTCTTCTGATTTTTTTTCTTCCTCTTATCGTGTATCCCTTCTCAAGCAGATCTTCCCCTCCAAACACCAATCCAGAAGGACCATTCAACCAGCCAATATATATATCATCACTGCATACCTGAAAACCCCTCTCAAGCTCACCAAATCGGTCTTGGATCTTGGTGCTACATACAGCTGGGTAAATTGCGACGACTACATTTCCTCCACTTACCACCATGTCGACTGTAACAGTTCCATCGCTAATTCTCTTAGTACTTATGGTTGCGACGGCATTTGCGACGGTCCACCGGGTCCAAATTGTCGAAACTACACTTTCCTCTTCTTCCCTGAGAACCCCATCAAACCTGTTGACTACAAAAAAGTTAATGGCCTCAACGCTGCCCTTGTTGACTATCTTGCCTTGCCCAATACCCAAGGCTCTCTTACCTCGATCAATAATTTCATCTTTTCCTGTGCTCGAACTGGTTTTCTGAAAGGCCTGGCTAAGGGTGTAACTGGCTTAGCCTCCCTGGGCAACTCAAACCTCTCAATCCCAGTACAGATCAATAAAGCCTTCTCTTCCTCTCCAAATTGTTTTGCTATGTGTTTGTCAGGATCCATCTCTCAACCTGGTGTGGCTCTTTTCGGTAGTAAAGGGCCTTATAATTTCTTGCATGGAAATGACCTCTCAAAATCACTTCTTTACACTCCTCTTATTTTTAACACGCTTGGAAGAGATTCTGATCCAAATACCCACAGACTCTCTCCTGAGTATTATGTGGGGCTGACTGCCATAAAAGTGAACGGAAAGATGGTGGCTTTTAACAAAGCACTGTTGGCCATTGATGGTCAGTCTGGTTCTGGGGGGACCAGGATCAGCACTATTGTGCCATACACAAAGTTACAGAGTTCTATTTACAAGGCTTTTACTCTGGCTTTCTTGAGGGAAGCAGCTTCCTCTGCTTTCAATCTTACTACAACAAAGCCTGTGAAGCCATTCAGTGTCTGCTACCCTGCGAGTGCTGTGAAGATTACACAAATGGGACCGGCTGTACCAATAATCGAACTTGTGTTGGATAGACAAGATGTGGTTTGGAAGATGTTTGGATCGAACTCTATGATGAAGGTTACAAAGAAGAGTGTTGATCTTTGGTGCTTGGATTTTGTGGATGGTGGGGCCATTGATGGCCCATCGGTTATGATTGGTGGTCTCCAGTTGGAGGACAATTTGCTACAATTCGATCTACTGTCAAAGAAACTGGGTTTCAGTTCATCGATTTTGTCCAAGGGGACCAATTGCGCCGACTTCGAATTTCCTACCAGAAAAGTCTAAAAAGATGATGAATTTATAGTATCCATCATGTACTGTATGCATGCTTTTGTTGAGTTTTTCTACCTTCGTTAAGCTAAGGGGCAAAGACAGGCCAATCTAGCTTTGTAATAAGAGTTCGTGCTGTCAAATAAATGAATAAAAAGATGCATATATTAAAAGAAATTAGAAAAATAAAAAAGAGTTAGTATATAGCTACAAATTTCTAACAATCTTCCATGGAAATTGTTTAACCCAAATTTATCAACTATGAATTCTTTCGTACCAACCTCTTTAACTTTGTATTTTCATTCCAAAACTTTTTATAGCACTTTTTTACTTTTAATTAAACTATATATATTATATAAAATATTGTTCAATTTATTCAAGATATAGCTCTTGAACATGAAATTTCTAAGATTCCATGCGTCCAAGCTACCATAATGATGAGACTAGAGATTCATTATTTGAAAAGCTTTGGTGCTTCTTTAGACAAGAATTTTGTTAAATTCAAGGTGGTTATATATAATTATATTTTTTTTTCTTGACTCTTAAAGTTTAATTCATTGAAATTTTTAAATTTCTCACCATACATCACAAAAAATAATGGTGAAATTCTCTTAAAATAGTGTTTTTCGAAGCAACATTAGTTGCATTAACCTTCTCTTGTACTGAAGTCATCATAATTTTCTAAGATAACATTCAAATATCTATAATTAAAATGTGGCTATAAACTTGAAAAAAAAATAGCAAACAAATTAAAATTTCAACATACAAATTAACTAAACAATATTGTAATAATTTAGCATAAAAAATGTAACAAGCATCAAGTTTATAATTTAGTTTTTATAAGCAGCGTTATCACAAATTTAAATAAATAATAATTAGATGATATAATTAGACTTGGCAAACAAGCATATAATGAATACATGCAAGCTCATTTAGTCTTAAGATTGTAGGATATTTTAGAGAGTGACATTGTTTAGTTTAAATTGCATGCAAAATTATAAATCAAAGTAAAATACTTAAATTTAAATAGAGTTAAAAAAATCATAATATACCTAATAACCATATAGTATAATTGTAACGAGGTGAAAATCTAATTGTATCTTTAATCCTTTGGTAATAACATCTTGTAAACAGGAAAATATAAATTCATTAGGATATTTGTATCCATTTATTTCAATAACTTTTTCTTAGTTTTATAAACAAACACAAAAATATAAATCTTTGCATATAAATATTCTTACCATATTATTTATAACAAACTAAATGGACTAATGATTTTTTTTAGGATATTTTTGTCATATGATGTTTAGAATGATTTTATGTCTCTTATTCCATAGTTACTCCTTCCTTTCTACATATATTATACACCTTTAAAAACTTCATCTTTTCCACCACGGTATCTTTTAATAGAGCCTTTAAAATCTTATCCCATCAGATAGATTTTAAAGTGTCAATAAATTGCTCAAAGTCAACATATCACAATGTACAACATGCAATTAGGTGTGAACATGGTCGATGATACAACTTTTATTTACCACACGTGCACATTTATTTATTAAATCAAACCATTCATCGAACCTCCCTTTGACTACCAATTCCTACGGGGTCTCAACTTGAAAAACATCATTTAGGATATTAAATACACTCGATATATATGATCTTGATTTTGATGCATCACCAATAAGTTTAACAAGCACTTGTGAATGCCTTAATACATCATGACTCATGCAATCATCAACTTCAGCTCTTCAATAAAAAAAATATTTATTAGTCTTAAAAGAAAGGTAATTTGCACATTAGTGATCATATTTTCATAACGATAACCACCATCATATGAGAGTGTTCATCTCTTTTCGGTTCAATCACAAGTCATTATTTGATTTGATCATTTCAATTTACTATATCATCATACATAGTATCAAATTTATGTCTTGAATGTTGTTGACACATCTTATCTAATAGTTTTTTCAATGCCATATCTTTGAATCTTTTATTGAAGTTACTCACAAAGTGACAAGAATAATAATTATGATACCGATCTGGCTCGGCCTATATCTGTGACATAGCATTCTTAATTGTTAGTGAATTATACACAATTCAGTACATCTACTTATGACATGTCAGTGAATCAAATCTAAAAATCATGTCTAGTTATTGTTTGTTTCTTATTCAACCAAAGCATAACACTAAAAAAAACCCCTATTATTTACATTATAAACAACTCCAATCAAGATTATTGCCTTTCTCTTTCCATATAAATGAGTGGTGGCAATACTTATCAATGGATGACAATGTTGAAACCCTAAATTAAAAGTCCAAATGCCCAAAATAATATTCAAAATATTGTTGTATCACCACCAACCATCTTATGATCCCACTCAATAACTATACTAGGATTTAATTTTTCCAGAGCTAATAACATCCTAGGCAACATTTGAAAAGACTCCTCATATGATTCAAACAACTTCTCTAATAATTGTTTTATAACTAACCAAGCTTTTTTATACAATATATTATACAAAAAAATATCTATGGTTATTTGTTTGAATGGTTGCAATTTTAATACTTATTTCAGCTTTGACAATGGTCAACATCATATTAGAAACAAAATCCAAGTCACTGTGACGGTGAGCTTGCATAACTATTTGATTGTGACATGTGTGGGGTTCTTTCAATTTTCAAATTTCAAATGAGTCAGAATTCTTGTGATATCCCCATGTAAATACCATTGACATGATGGTTCATACTTACACTATAACTACACATAAGTTGTGGTTGATCGTTACGCGTTGTATTGAAGTGAATTTCTTACATGCCATCATTTAATTGCATTGATTAAATCAATCTTGGTTCAGAACATTTGTCCAACCTTCAACTCAATAAGTAAGTCTGAATTCCTATGACTCAAAGCCCAATCAAATCTCATCATATGAGCAAACCCACTAGTATCTTTAAATTTAGGAACATGGGGTCTCGTTGTTTGGTTTATTGGCTCACCTTGCTCATCTTCCTCAACAACATCATTGACATGACAATCATTTTCCTTATCACTTGGTTTAAATTTATCATAACAATATGGAGTCGTTATCATAGCCAACAAAAGTTCCATATACACTATTTCTTGAACTGATATTAGGTTCATTGTATCACTAACTATCCTAGACGGACATGCTACATATGATAATTATGTGGTTCTTTGACTACAACTTGGGACTCGAGTCAACTCCAAACTCGAAGAGTTTTCTACTTTAGGTTTTCTACTCAAGTAAAGCTTTAATATTTGCAACCCATTTATGGTAATCAACTTAACCATTGTATTAAAAATCATATCACTAGTAATGGGCACACTAGCATAACAATTTGGATGGTCCCCACCCAACATCCTCCAAATAATATTAACATTGAATTCAGCCAAATTCCATCCAATTCCTCAACACGTAATTTTTAAATTTATCAAATGAATTATCTAATTTCAAGGTACATAAATCGATACTTATTCCATGATAAATGATACTATTATCACTATCAATGATTTTACCAGGAATTGGAAAAGATCCCATATGTGGTATGGTTTTTTTTTTAATTTGTGAACATTGTATTATTTTCTCTCTTTGTTTGTTAAAAATATCATTATTTGGGATTTTTTTGTCTATTTCACTTCAACAGCTTTTTTCTACATAGTTTATGAGTTTTTATTATTTGATTTCTACTATTTTTGTTGTCATGTGCTGGTTTTTCTACCCTTTTTTTCCACGGTTTGTGTTCGGGGGAGGGGGGTAAGGTTGGATCCTTTTTCCCCCTCTACTGAGTTGTGTGTTTTGCCAAGTTCGTGTTATTCGAGAGAGCAAATTGTTAATTTTAAAGAGTTTTGGCTAAAAGTTATCTTATTAAGAAATTTGTTTTGGAATTCTCATATTATTGGCTAGCTTATGTAATTGTTTTTGGGGCAAGAAATGATGTCAGGACGTGTGGATTCACTTGTATATGCTTTTGAATATATCGGTGGACAACTTGTTGTAATTGCATCACTAACTGTCAAAGGTGTTCACATAGAGGGCATTGATGGAAATGAATACATTGATCATGTTGGTTCTTAAAGCTTAATATAATTGGTCATGCAAATGATAAGGTTTTATTCTTCTTCGCCACCATTTGCATTTTATGTATTTATAAAAGTTTGCATTGCTTTAATAGAGGTATGTAACAGTTTTTAGTTCTTATTAGAGAATTATATAAATTATATCATGGGATCTCACTGAACGACTTAAGTTTTTTTATTGAGATGATTCTTTAATATGGTATCAGAACCTTGTTGATCAAATGGTCACGAGTTCAAATTCACTACCCCCATTCTATTTGATCATAAATTAAGCACAATATAGTATTGACCTATATATGTTTCAAGGCCAAAGAGTTTTCACTTGAAGGGGTGTGTTTGAAAATTGTATAAATCATATTTTAGACCTCACCAAATAGCTTAAACTTTTGGATTGAGATAATTTTTTAACATGGTATCAGAGCCTTGTTGACCTAGCAGTTACGAGTTTGAGTCTTACCACTCTCATTCTATTTAATAAAAATTAACTACATAATAACATGAATATATGGAAGTTTAAAGTATGATAGTAAACGATAGAGTAAGTGGTTTTTTATAGGGACAAACACTTTGATGTTGTGAAGGTTGTTGAAAGGAAAGAAAAGGTGTTTATTTGTCAGGTTGCTCCCTAGCTTTGTATCTATCATCTCAAATCTTTTTTTTCGTCTCCTCACCTCTCACAGAATCCTTTGTTTTAACAAATTTGCTCAATTTTTTCCTGCACAAATAAGTTCGCTATCAATTTTCTTCTTGGTGAGCTTCACTATATCAAAGAAAACTCAACTGCTAATTTTTCAGCGTAACTTTTTTCTACTTAGTTTATGAGTTTTTATTATTGGAGAGGGGGGTTAGATCCTTTTGTGTCCTCTGTTGAGTTCTGTGTTTTGGCAGGTTCATGTTGTTTGAGAGAGCAAATTGTTGATTTTAGAAAGTTGTGGCTGAAAGTTATCTTATCAAGAAATGTGTTTTTGGAATTCTCTAATTATTGGCCGATGTAATTGTTTTTGGGTCAAGAAATGATGTTAGTGGATTCACATGCACATGCTTTTGAATCTATTGGTGGACAACCTGTATTGATTGCATCACCAACTATCAAGGGTGTTCACATAAAGGACATTGATGGAAATGAATACAGTGATTATGTTGGTTCTTAGAGCTTGCTATAATTTGTCATGCAAATGATAAGGTTCTATTCTTCTTCGACACCATTTGCATTTTATGTATTTATAAAAGTTTTTGTTTTTTTTAATAGAGGTTTGTAGATAGTTCTCTAGTACTGTTAGAGAATTATATAAATTATATCATTGGGTCTCACTAAACATCTTAAGCTTTTGAATTGAGATGGTTCTTTGACATGATATCAAAGTCTTGTTGACCAAGTGGTCACGAGTTTAAATCTCACTACGCTAATTCTATTTGATAAAAAATTAAGCACAATATAGTATGGGCATGTGTAAGTTTTAAACCCAAAGAGCTTTCACTTGAATAGGTGTGTTTGGAAATTGTATAAATCATATCTTGGGTCTCACCAAACAGTTTAAGCTTTTGGGTTGAAATGATTCTTTGACATGATATCAAAGCCTTGTTGACTAGACGGTTACAAGTTCCAATCTTAGCACCTTGATTCTATTTGATAAAAATTAAACATATGGTAGTATAAACATATAAAAATTTCAAGCATAAAGAACTTTCAATTATATTTTAAAGCTGAAATCCGGTACCTTAAACTTTAGAGTAAAATGGTTCCTTGATAAGGACAAACACTCTTATTTCTCATTTGTTGTTGTTACGGTTGTTAAAAGGAAAGAAATGGTTCCTTGATAAGGACAAATTTGCTCATGTTTTTTCCTGCACAAATAAGTTCACTATCAATTTTGTTCTTGGTGAGAGCTACACTATATCAAAGAAAACTCAACTGCCATTTATTCAGCCTACCTTCCATTTGTTTTTGTTTTCCTGCACATTTCATTACATAAATATTTGGAAACCTATGTTGGTATGCACACGGAGAACCATTTGGTCCTCACGAGACCATGATAGAAAGGATGGTTAGGTCAACTTCTAGTGCTAGCAACGTGCATGGAGTTGTAAATGACAACAATAATCCTTATAGGACTATGGTTATGAAAGCAATGAGAATAAATCAGTCATACCGCTCAATGTCTAATCATAGATGTAGAACCTAATACAGACGTGGCTAGGTTTTTTGATCTTTTAAAAGATTCTGACGAACCATTATGGGATGGCTGCACAAATCACAGTAAATTATCGGTCGTTGCACAGATGTTTACCATAAAGTTGGATTATGGGTTGAGTGAGGCTGGTTATGACAAAATTATTGAATAAACGAGAAACATTTTATCTAAAGGAAATAGGTTGAAAGAGAATTTTTATACTTGATGTACAAGGTTTATCAACTAGAAAGGAATGTTAGTGCTACATTGTCTTTAGTAAGTTTGAGTCTTAAAAGAAAGGTGAAGTGCTACAACTGGTATTTTTTCAATGGATACGTGTTTCATAATGAAGAATATGAGCCGGGTAGAAAGATATATAATAATGGTGTTTATGTTAAGGGATCGAATTCTAGTGAATTTGAAGTTGACTATTATGGAAAATTAGAAGAGGTAATTGTATTACATTATCATAACGAGTATAATAAAGTCTTTTTATTCAAATTTTTGGGAGATGATGTCTTTCAAGTTGGTAAGCTAATTGAACTATATTGAGTTGCTCTATCGATTGACTTAGAAGAAAATTCAACTTTTTGTGTCTTTTATAATATTTTTGTTGATATTGATGTTGAGGAGTTGAATGTTGTTCTAAGCTCCATCGGACAAGTACAAATCAATGAAGATGATGATAACAATGTTATCAACGTACGTAGAAGATTGCGATGGAGTTGACGACGAGTCAATTGAAAAGGGAAGAAAACAATTCTGACTAACTATCAAAACACGAAAGTGTAATGCCATAAACTATAATATAATAGTTATTGATGAAATTCTCAACAAAGAAGTATTTATTATTTATTTTATAATTGTTATGTGAACTTGTGTTATTGTGTTATTATGTATGCAACTTTCAATTTAAGTATTTGCATGATGGATAAATAGGAAATACAGATACAATCTGGCGTCCTTCATTGTGCAAAATACTAATGAAAATTTCATTGTTTCAATGGATCCAAGTTTCCAAACATCCTGATTGGAAATCTCATGTCGATGCATGGTTTACAAAATTTAAGGTCAGTGTTAATTTAAAAGTTTAACTATTTTTTATGTTAATTCCTTTACTTTATTGAAATTATTGATTTAGTTTTTATAAAGTTTTAATGCAAGGCTAAATTTAAGTGGGATAGAGCAAATGATAATCTTGCGAGGAGGATTTGAAAGAATCACGCTATAACCAGGGAACATTGAAAACAATACGATAATTTTTTTTATTTAAAATATTAAAATTTCATTTGTCATTAACTCATATAGAATACATTTGTATCATGTAGGTTGCATGATTTTTTATAAAAATATGCTAAAGAAAACGCTCTACCAAAATAGAATGACATGACGATTTGAAAGGATTTCAGGCTGCCATACATCTCAGAGAATATATGGACGAAAAATATTCAGCATGTGATGTCCGAGCATTTTACACAACGCTCACGGTCCGGTGCAGGGAACCGAAGCTGGTAAATTTACAGTTTAGTGCGGGGAACCAAAGCCCAAACGCTTTATCGGTTTTTTTTTTACAAACTGAAATGCTGGCAGAAAAGAAATTACCAACAAGTGGTTTATCGACAGACATTTTTCCTCCATGAATTAGTCTATAAAATTCACGCTAATGGAATGGTAGAGTAAATACTGACATAATATGTCGTCGGTAAAATTGTTAAATGTAGTAATGCATGCGGCTACGTTTTTATTATTATTTTTTTTAATGTTGTTCGCCATTTCTTCTTTGAAAAAAAAGTGCAGACAACGCATCATCTACTAGCCTAGATTTTGACCACCTAGAGGCGATAGAAAAAACAGGATAGGGTGTTTGTGGGTTTAAAATTGTATTCTTTAACCTATTTCAACCTAAAAACAACATAAGAAACACCCTAGAAACTTCAGTAAATCAATCTTTCAATTCAAAACACCTCTAAATTTGTCCATAATCAAAAATTTAAATTGAAAATTTTTTTCCTCTCGACCTCAATCTACTTTTTGAGGCAAGTTTAAAATCTTAAAGCACCTCTGTGGAACTTCTCTTATCAAATGGAACCGTTGAGATTAAGATTGATTATTTTTTCGCTAGAATATGACCAATCGACAATTTTTTTTTCCTTCATTGTTATCTGGTGAGTTTCTCGCTACTCTCTCTCAAACCAATGGATTGAAAAATAAACAAAATGAACCTTTAGACAAAAAAAAAAATCATGAACTTGAGATTAACCATATATTTTCACTGATTTTTACATTTCAATTCTCTATTTTTGAATTTGATCTTTTTATCATAATTTCAAACTTAATCTAATCTAATTAGGCTATAAAAGGATTCAATCGAAAAAAAAGATTAAAAATAAAAATAAAAAGAATGGACATAAGTTAAAAATTAGTGAAGCACCTAAAAAATCCAAATATTTGAGTTTCTTTATAATTACAATACAATTATATTATATTTATATAAAAAAATAAAACTAAATAAATAAAAAAACAGTGCCAGTTAAAGAAGGAAAGCCCAATATAATTAAAAAAAAGATTGAGAAACGTGCAACCAGCAACTTTGCCAAACAATAACTATATCTTAATGATTTTGTTGTTCATCTTCATAAAGGTAGATTAGTGGGTTAAAGTAATAAATATACCATCATGGCATGAACAGTTAATTTTTTATGCAAACCTAGTTTTAATTCAAGAATATATAAATTACAAAAAAAAAAATTGAAATTTACAAAATTGGGGAAGATATCTGCGTTGACCAAAAGTCAAAACACGTTTCTCCAATTTTTATTTTTTTTTAAAGAATCATTTATATCAATCAACTTTTAGGAAACTGTTGTGTTATCCATGAAGACACACACTCACAGAATGCTACAAGTTGCTTCTTTATCCGAGTCAAGTCAATTACAGTAGGCAAAATTCCTAAACGGTATGGCGTCATGTGCAGCACACAGAAAGATCTTGAGATTCATCGCCGGCAGAACTGAACATGCAAGTAATTCCTGTTAAATAATATTTATTTAATTTTATTTATTAATAATAGAATAATATTTTCAGTTTGATTTATATACTTTATTTATATTTAGGTTAAGACAATACATTTATAATATACAGATTATTCAGAATTCTAACCTCCTTTCTCTATTTGATTTCAATTAATTTAACATGGTATGAGAGCTGGTTTTATGAAATGAGGCTTAATCCCAAGTACAAGTTCGCGGATCCAACTTGTACTTGGGATTAAGCCTCGTTTCATAAAACCAGCTCTGATACCATGTTAAATTAATTGAGATCAAATAGAGAAAGAAGGCTAAAATTCTGAATAATCTATATATTATGAATGCATTGTCTTAACCTAAATACAAATAAAATATATATTATGAATGCATTGTCTTAACCTAAGCGGTATTGTAATGATTATAATTGAAATATTCGTGATCTAAAAATATCAATTATACGATGTGACATCACTTAATAAAGAATTTAAATAAAAAAATTAAATATATCAAACCTTATCTGAAGTATAAACAAAAAAACAAGTCATGTCATTAGTACATCAAATATAAAATTAGATAACATTAACGTTAAATGATGAGATATTTTAATGAAAGGATAACATTTATATTTTATGATACTTTAAGGGGAAAATTATCTCATAAGGGTGATTATTTTTGCTTCGATTTAGTTTTTATCTAAAAAAATAATCAAACTAAAATTTTTTTAAAAAAACCGAAACCGGTTCAAACCAACCGGTTTCGGTTCGGTTTGGTTTTTTAGGATAAAAACCGGTTCAAACCGATTTGGCTCGGTTTTTTTTGTTTAGGTTCGGTTTTTTCGGTTTCAGGCTTATAAAACCAAAACCGAACCGGTCAGTTTTTTTAAAATTTTAATCGGTTTTTTTCACGGTTCGGTTTTTCAGTTATTTCTTTTCTGGTTTTCTCAGTTTTTTATTCACCCCTACTATCTTGAATCATTTTAAAGGTGAATTTTAAGGTGATCACAGTCCAACTTGAGAGATATTGTTTTTTGAGAATATGACCTAGATTGAAATGAAAAACAATTCAAACAAAACCGCTTCGATTAAGTTAAGATTGATTTTCAGCATTAAAAACTGGGAAACCAAACAGTGCCTTTAAAGTTTTGTTATTCTTAATTCTATATTTGAAAATCAAACCATGTAATTTCTTGCTCGGACTTGGAAACATATGAGAAAAAAGATATATTGTCTAGACAACCTTGCTAACCACAATAATATTCATTAAGTGTTTTTAAATTATACGAGAAGAACAGAAATTAAAGTAAAAAAATCGACAACAATATCAATAGCAGTAGAAAGACTCACAAAGCCAAATGAATTAATCGTCCTTGCATTAATGTGTTGCATAAAAACATGTAATTATTTTTTAATTTTCAATTGCATTAATTTACACTTCATTAATATAAAATTTTACAAACAATTCCATGAATTACAACACTTTTTTTATTACTCCATTGCTGCAATCCCATCCCAGGTTTCTCTCCAGGTTCGGAGCTTGAAGAAGGAAGTTATTTTTTGCCTTTCTTACAAACCGTAAGAAGGAGACGAACAGGGATATTTTGGTAACTTTGAGTAAATATATTAGAAATATTTATAAATCTCAGTTAAAAAAACATGCAAAAATTATTATACGAGAATTATATTTTCAACTTAATTTTTGAGTGAATCCTGCGTCATAAAATTCAATTCTTTTAAAACCCAAATATATTATTTACTGCGATTCATCACTAACGTGAAAATTACCCGAAAAACAAACACAGACTAAACTAAAAAAAAGAAGCAAGTTGAGGTGAGGTTTAGAATAAGTTAAGCATAGCCGCATCAACACAGACTAAACTAAAATTAAAACTAAATTTTTTGGAGTGAGATTTTGTCTTCCACTTCTGCAAAATTTGGTATTTCGTCAGTTTCTGTAATTATTTTGGTATTTCGTCTACCCTTCAACTTTTGCAGTTTGGTATTTGTGTTCAGTTTCTGCAAATTGGTTTTGTGTTTTGGAGTAATCGTATAATTTTGAGAAGATATTTGTTTAGTTTCTGCAATCTCTATTCAGTTTCTGCAATTTAGTATTTTGTTTTCCGTTGCTTTTGCATTCTGGTTCTCTGTGATTGTTAATTAAAGCTACTGAAAGAGATGATTCGCTTCAGTCTGTGAGTGTGAGGTTGGATGGGAAGAACTATTCGTATTGGAGCTATGTAATGCGAAATTTTCTTAGGGGTAAGAAGATGTGGGGGTATGTTAGTGGAACTTATATAATATCTAAGAATATTGAGGAGGGGGATGCTGTTTTGATAGATACATGGGAAGCAAATAATGCAAAGATCATTACTTGGATCAACAATTCTGTTGAGCATTCGATAGGTATGTAGTTGGCGAAGTATGAGACAGCAAAAGAGGTTTGGGATCATCTGCAAAGGTTATTCACGCAATCAAATTTTGCAAAACAGTATCAATTAGAGAATGACATACGAGCTCTTCATTAGAAGAATATGAGTATTCAAGAGTTTTATTCTGCTATGACAAATCTTTGGGATCAATTGGCTCTTACAGAATCAGCAGAATTAAAGGCATGTGGTGCCTATATTGAGCGTAGAGAGTAGCAACGATTGGTACAGTTTTTAACAGCACTTCGCAGTGACTTCGAAGGACTTAGAGGTTCAATTCTGCATCGTACTCCATTGCCTTCTGTTGACTCTGTTGTCAGTGAGTTATTGGTTGAAGAAATACGTCTTCAGTCTTATTCTGAAAAGGGAATTCTTTCTGCTTCAAATCCTTCTGTACTAGTAGTACCTTCTAAGCCATTCTCTAATCATTAGAACAAGCCTTACACAAGGGTTGGCTTTGATGAGTGCAGTTTCTGTAAGCAGAAAGGTCATTGGAAGGCTCAGTGTCCTAAGTTGAGACAGCAGAATCAAGCTTGGAAGTCTGGCAGTCAGTCACA
>Ga0325404_1001115_pt1 | contig 28176 bp, 22 predicted proteins | sample PopdelMetagenome_18_FD_205664 | JGI IMG/M metagenome (GOLD analysis project Ga0325404, IMG submission 205664) | Populus deltoides microbial communities from Bellville, Georgia, United States - Xylem-Control-R1 | ecosystem: Host-associated > Plants > Phyllosphere > Stem > Wood/Secondary xylem...
ATTCTTTCATGCGCAACAAGATGTTTGCTCTCGTCGCAAAGATTTAAAGGATACTTGAAAATATGATTGTGATTGCTTTTTAAAGTATTTTTTACTTGAAAATACAAAAAAATAATATTTTTTTTTATTTTTAAAAAGTTATTTCTAACATCCGCACATCAAAATGATTTAAAAACACCAAAAAAATATTAATGTGAAACAAATAAAAAATTTTCAATTTTTTTCAACAACACTTTTGAAACGCAAAACAAACAGGCCCTAAAAGAAACTAAAAGAGGTTTTTATGTTCTATTATTCACTTATATACATAACACTATGGATTAGAACAATATTTGTTTTTAATTTAGTTCTCAAACTTTTATTTTGCGCGATTTAGCCATTTTGAGCCTAAATTAGCACCAAATTGCATATTTTTTTAGGAGGGAGAGTTAAATTGAAATACAGGGAACTGAAGTGAAAAAGGCAAGTTGAATGGGTGGCAGATTTGAAATTTGTTTTAAAAGTTCATTTACATCCATTATCTTTTTTATCCATAAGGAAATTGATCCCTATAATTTTTAAAAATTTAAATTGGATCCCGAATTTTATTTTCCTAATTTTCAGTTCTTTTTTTGTGGGAGGAAAGAGAAGGAGTCACCAGATTCAGGTGTAGAAAGAGAAAGTTGTTGTTGGTGATGATTTCAGCTATTAAAACTATCGTTTTTTGTATCAAATTGTTCTCCATAATGATGAGAGTTTAGATTAGGTGTTTTTTCACATTGAGCTATATAAGCTTGAGAAGATTTTGGGTTCTGGATTGATTTTTAGTTTTGGATCGGGTTTTTGCATTTTTAAAGTCATGGATTGGTTTAGCAAGGTTCTTATGGTGTATTATAAACATTTTAGGTAAAAAATGGTTGAAAATGAGTTTATTTTTTTCTCAAAAAATCCATAACCCCATTATTCTAGCCACCATAGTGGCTGGATTCTGGGGATTCTAGAAGGTGCATCATCTATTGATGTAAGTAATGCGTTGTTTTTTTTTTAAATTATAGCATGTTGTCTGCCCTATTAACTTCAAAAAATAAAAACCTGCGTGCAGGTCATTGCTTCATACACCTGACCTTATCCTTTTCTTTTAAAAAATGATTGTTTTAAATAATGCCTTATTTTATATGTGTTTTTTGAAATAATATTTTGTTATATGATTTAATCAATACCCCTTCTCTATGGTTTTTTTCTCTTATTTAGTCTTTATTAGATTGCCATTATTTTTTAATGATATTAGATGTATTTGATTCTTTAAGAGGTTGATATGATTCAATTGTAATTATTTTAAATTTTATATAGATTATTTTAAAAAAAGAATATTGATTTTTTATAAGATTTTTAATATGTGCAGTCTTGTACAATATTTTAACATGTTAAAAAGAAAGAATATTCATTTTTTATAAGATTTTTTTTTAGATTAACGTGGGTGTCCGGGCCAACTTGCGCGCATCTCAACTAATCTCATGGGTCCTGAAGTTAACGACCATGTAAGCCTCCAGTGGCCATCATATGAGCAATTACAGGGCTTGAACCTGAGACCACAGAGGGAGCAAACGCCTTATTCCCAAGATTTTTAATATGTGAAGTCATGTACAATATTTATGTAAATTATGTAAAAAATTCCTAGTTGTAAATTGAAAACTTATACACATATCTAACTAAACAAATCAATAATCATTGTGTAAATAAATAGAAAAAAAGTATCAAATAAACAAAATTGAAACTGAAAAAACTAAGAGAAAGATGTAAATTAAGATATTTAATATTTCAACATAGATGATTTACCCGGTTGTGTTTAATGAATTTGTTTATCAAAACAAATTTGTAATAGAAACCAATATACATATAAAATTTATCGAAAAAATAAAAGAAAAAAAATATTGTAGACTACATAAATTTATGAAATTAGATTTTTTTGTTTTTGTCTTTTTCTCTAAAATTTTTTTATGTGAATCTAAAACTCGTACGAGTTTTTCAAATTTAATTTCAATGTTTTGAGGTATGTCGCCTCTCAAATGATCATTTTATACATTTCAAGAGGTAGATCGTCACTCAAATGACCACTTTCAATGTTGCAAGAGGTAGGTTACCTCGTAAATGATCATTTTATATACTTCAAGAGATAGGTCGCCTCCAAAATGATTGTTTTCAATGTTTCAAGAGGTAAATCACTTGAAAAATGATCAATTTCAGAAGTTTAACATACCTCTTAAATGACCAACTTCAACATTTTAGAGGTAGGTCGCCTTTCAAATGATCAATTTTAAAATTTCAACATTTCGAGTTATGTCACGACCCCAATGACCAATTTCTATGTTTCAAGAAGTAGGTCGCCTTCCAAATGATCATTTTCAACGTTTCAAGAGGTAGGTTGGCTCCCAAATAACAAATGACCATTTTCAATGTTTCAAGAGGTAGGTCACCTCTCAAATGATAGTTTTCTATGTTTCAAGAGGCAGGTCACCCCTTAAATGATCGTTTTCTACGTTTCAACATATAGGCCGCCTTTTAAATGATTGTTTTCTACATTTCAAGAGGTAGGTCACCTCTCAAATGATTGTTTTCAATGTTTTAAGTTGTAGGTACCTCTCAAATAATCACTTTCAACGTTTCAAGAGGTAGGTTACCTCTCAAATAACCACTTTTCTAGTGGAGTTACCTCTCAACTTTGATGCTTTTGAGAAACATCATTTTTTCTTTACAAGTTTATTATATAAAGATTTCTACAAAACTTTATACCAAGATTGTCAAAAACGCTTTTTTGACACAACATATAATATATAATATAAACTCGGATTGAAAAACTCGAATTCCAAAATCGCAAGTAAAATATTTTAACTAATTATATATTGACAATTCCAGTCAAGTAGTAAATAATAATATAAGATAATTAAAATAAAAATGAAATAAACAATACAAATGTCCAAATACCTTAAAATATATAGTTTAAATAAAAATTCATACATGGTTTAAATAACTTAAAAATATAATATAATACAATACAATTATGTCCATAGAATTTCATTAACTAAAAATTAACAAACCTAAAACAAATAATTTGTTGGTATCTCATGTAAACTAAGCACAACCTCATTGTCTTTATCTTTCTTGTTATTCCTGAAGCATTCATCAAAATCATTACCATATAAAGGATTATTACTGCTACTACTAGTATTAACACCGATATTGTGAACATTAGTACTACTACTAGTACCAACACTAACACCAATATTGTCAACAATATTTAACTTCAAACTCTTTGAATTATCTTGATTGACATTATTCTAAATCTCTAAATCATCTTTAGTTCCATGATACTCCATTTTAGCATCATCAAAATTTTCTTTATTATCACTTTCATCTTCTTTACCATTTTTTATTTGTGTTGCACTATTAATGACACCAAACAAATCAAAGTTTGATGAACCATCATGTTTTTTTTCCTTTGGTTATCTAATCATCATCAGATGAGAGATCATCTAAAACTTCACAAAAATCATTAGCTTGCCTTTTGACTTGGTTATCATTCAATTTCATATTGCACATTACAAATACCAAATCATTTATTTTTTTTCTTGTGCAAACGATTTCTTCGTTTTGTATGAACCTATGTAAGCAATTCAAATTGATAACATATAAGATTCTTATCAAATATAAAAACATTAAAAAAAACTTACCATCTCAAATGCACTCCAATTTCGCTCACATCTAGATGAACTACAAGTCAAGTTTAGAACTCGAATTGTAATTTTTTGTAGCTATGAATATTCATCCCCATAAGAATCCCACCATTTAGCTGGAGTTTTTTTATCCCTTGCTATCTTGGCAGCCTCAATACTAAACAACCCCTTTGCATCCTTAAATGAATCAAATTGTAAATTAATTTTACACCTTTCACTTGCATCAGACACCATCCTTTCTAAGCATTGATATAATCCAATTTTAATCTTGGCATTAACTTTAAAATTAGAAATAAAATGATAATGAGGATTCACATAATAAGTTGTTGCATGTAAAGGTCTGTGAAGTTGAAGTTCCCATCTTGCAGCAATAATGTTGTAACTCATTTTTGGGCCTCACGTGCTGGAGATGGTGTGTACCTCTCTTGAACCAAATGCAGGAGTTTAGCTCATGGTTGCTGTAAGATTGATAAAAGTAGAGAAAAAATTAATGTTTTTTGAACCTTGTTTCAGCTGTTTTCTGTTCTCTCTATCATTCCCCTTCGTTGCCGAAATCGTTAGGATTCTTAGATTAATTAGGAGTCTTCGTGATGCTAAACTCGTCCCTTCTTTATCTAGTCTTTTAGTTTGGATAAATGCCTCAGAATTTGCACTAAAAAAATGATTATGTTGTTGTCACAATTCTATTGTAATACCAATTTTGTTCCAACTTAGACTTTGATTCTGACTTGGTTTCGCGCAATATCTGATCATCCCAGCTATATTTCGTCATTCATGACATGTTAAAGAATTGACCTGCACCTTATTGGGTCCTAGGGCTCACTGTTCTTATGTCAGACTCTCAGTCAGATTGGGATGCTTGGCATTGTCAGTTTCCGAATCAGATATGGAGATCTTTTTTACCAACCATATTGCGGCCAGATTTCTGTTCTTCAAAACGATTTTATCTCACTTTAAATCCTCATGAAAGTTGTAGCCCTGTATATGTAAATGAATTTAGGTTTTTGAATTGCCTAATTCCGATATCAGAAGCTCACGATATTCCCGTTTGAATGTTTAGCATGAAAGTTGAGAATCCTGTCGCGAGAAGGATCCTGACCTGAGTTTGCAGGTCTGATTTGAGGGACCCGATTTAATGTTTCAAGAATTTATCAGGTTAATTAAAAACCAATTTTAAACTTTGAAAAGATAATTGGTTTCGTGGAAGGAATTGAAAAATAGGGATTGGATCATAAAATATCATAATAATTTCTGTTAGTGGTTGCCATGCTGGATTATATTTTGCTTCTCTTTACAAAGAAAAAACACCACCGTTCAAAACTTGGCAGCATAAAACAGCCCCATAGGATTTCATTAGCATGGTACTGTTCATTGTCATTTTGAGAACAACCCTCCCCGTCTGTATTTCTTTCCTTATTATTTGCACAACTATCTCGTCTGATTTCTTTCCTCTTTCTCTGCACTACCCTCCCCGACTGCATTTCTTTCTTTTTCTCTGCACAACCCTCCCCGTCTGTATTTCTTTCTTTGTTCATTTCACAACTATCCCGTCTGATTTCTTTCCTTTTCTCTGCAACTTCCTGCTGGTTTCCATGATTCTCTCGCTTGATTTTTGAGCTGCAGATCATGTTTTTTTTCTGCCTCATACCCAAGGAAATAGTTGGCCTCACGGTGCCAGCTGTGGGAGGGTAGAAAAGAGCTGCATCACCCTTTAATCACGGGAAAATAACCACTAGAATCATCAGAATATCAATAAGAATAATCTGTTTTCCTAATTTGTTTGATCTAATTGTGAGTAACCCGGAATGGTATCCTAGATTAGTGTATTTTGTTTCCTAAATGGAGCTAGGTATAGGCTATATATATATATACCTCTTCTACTGACCTAAAAGGAGAAGAAAAAAAGGAAAAAAAGAGAGAGAAGAGAAACAAGAGAGAGGCAGGCAACACTAGACAGAGAAAGAGAGGTAGAAAAAAAAAACATATAGAGGTAGAAGAGAGAGCAGAGGAGAGGAAGGAGAAGGAGATTAGAAAGGAACAACGAAAAAGAAAGATCATCAAAAGCTAAAGCAAGCAGGGACTGCCTTTCGGCCTTTGCTCCATTTTCTACAAACAAGATCTGCAGAACAAGGAGAACAAATGAGCTAAAACCAGTAGAGAGAGAGAGACAAAGACGCAAAGATAAAGCTCAGAAGATGGACGACAACAAAGAATAGAGGGGAAAAAGCTGAAACAGACGACAACCTTGATATACTAACCAGCACGCCTTCAACATCGTCATCGTCCCTTTCATTTTCCGCCTCTAGGTCTGTTCTCCTCATCTTTTTGCATGCATTCATATTTGTGTTTTGTACTGTTCAAGTGAATTATAATTCACTTGAATAATAACTGGGCATGCAAATGTGAGAAAACTTATGCGTGCCTCTTATTTGCCCAGCCGGGTCATTGGCTTGAGCAATTGACTCGGTTAGGCCTGCTGGATTCAGCCTATCCATATGGGTCGAGCTGGACCCAACAAAAAAAAAACAAGTAAGATCATTGGTTTTTTTCGTGTATTTATTTTTATGGTTATTTCGTGTACATATATATATATATGTCTAAAAAAATGTTTTCTTGTGTGTTGCATACGACCAATACCCTAACATATTTTGAACATTTCTCCTTTTATATATATAAAAACAAATATTCAAAGTTAAAAAAAATGTGTTTTAGCATGGATTTCTTAAACATAAAAATTATTTTCTTGCATCTTGAATTTTACAACATGTTTGTAAAACTTCAAAGGGTGTTGGCCAATATTCCAAAAAATACAAAAATATTATTTTCGAGGAATTCTACTTTATTCACCATTTATATTTGGATAAAGAAATCCCAAAGAGATTAATATCCAAAATATTATTAGGAATAACTTGTTATTATTCACTATTAATGTTTGAATAAAAAACCCAAGTAGTTAATATCCAAAATATTTTTCTAGGAATAATAAGTTGTCACACATCCTTGAAAGAAGTCTCGATTATAATTGAGAGGACATTTTAATTTTTGACTCCACAGTTTACGAGCCGTGAAAGTATGAAATACTAAGGGAAAAATGAGCTTTTAAGCACATTCAATCTCTTTGGATTTCTATCTTAACTATTTATAAATATTCGGTTATAAATTTAGTCTGAATCAAACACAAATTTCAAGAGATTTGCATTGGTTCTCCTTGGTACTTTGTAGGCACATCTAAATGTATGATTCACATTGACCAAGGGTTCTTTCTTTTTAGACTTTGAGCCCATGTTTGTTCATCATAACAAACTTATCATAGAAAAACTGATGGGTTTAGAAAACACCAATACCATAAGGCAAACCAAACACCAAGAACTTACCTTAGGTAGGGCGTACTAGGGGTGCTAAAACCTTCTATTTACGCAACCAGTCCCTTGTCTTAAAATCTTTGAAAGACCAGTTAGGTTTTCTAGTGACCATAATAGTAGGTGGCGACTCTCTTTTTCACAAAACAAAGACCCTGACATGAATCTCCCGCTTCGGGAAGAGTTGCCGCAATGTCGAGCTCTCGAGAGGGTGCGACAAATAATATTCCATATAGGTATATAACTACAAAATAAAAATAAGAATATTATCATCAACATTAAATTAAATAATATAAAAGTGAAATAAACATTATGTATTAACTAGTAATAGTAAATAAATAATTAGCAAGATAGATAATCGGTATCTTTTTTCACAAAACCAAAATTCACTTGTATATTTTCTTTTGCTTGATCCATTGCTTTATGTATAAAACTCATAAATGGTTTCTCATCTGAATCAAGTAATCGAAGAACTTTAATCAGAGGATATGTTGTCTTAATACATATAGTGACATCATGCCAAAACTTGCTATCTAAGACACAACTTTGAATTCATTTCCCTTCTTCTGTTTTTGAAAACCTATATGACCTCCACTGGATGGAAGTAAACATTGTCATTAACTGTATCTACAATCACTTAAACATCCAAGAGTCAAGTATGCAGTAGAAAATCTAGTGGTAACAGGCCTAATCAAATCCTCTCTCTCTGTTTTTTTTTTGTAAAGTGTCTTAGCATGGACATGAGAATAGTTCTTTAATATATGTACAAGGTGATTCTCCTCCCATTAGCAATAATTACTTGATGGACCTCTAGTTTCTTCTCAAAATCTTTCAATATCAAGTCAATACAATGGGCATCACATGGTATCCAAAACAATCATTTTCTCTTTCCCATCAATAATTGCCATGCTGCCTTATAATTTGTAGTATTGTCAGTGATTACTTACACCACATTTTCCTCTTCAATCCTCTTCACAGTAGCATCCAACATTTCAAATACCTTATCAAAAATCTTATTAGTGGTATTTATTGATGATAAAAAAATTATCCTTTTAGGACTATTAACCAAAAAGTTGCAAATAGAACACCTTTTCTTATCAATTCATTCATCAGACATTATCGAACAACTTGTTTTTTTTTCCATTCTAGCTTGTACTCCTCAAGCAAGTTCATCGTATGATCTACTTCTTGCTTCAAATACTTCTCTTTAATATCATGGTACTATGGAGGCTTAAAACCTTGCTCATGTTTTGCAACTAATTCAAGTGCCTTAACAAACTTAGAGTTTTTCATACAGTTAAATGGAATCGTACTAGTGTAGAAAAACCTTGTAATTTATCGACAAGCTTCTTCTCTTAGATTTTTTTTAGCAGCTGATTGATGGTAGTTTGTGTACTTCCACTCCCACTTACTATTCTTTTTTCTTTGTTCATTGAGCTAATTTCATTCCCTTCATCATTATCTCTATCTTTTTCAATATATTGAAAAATCTTTCTTTTCTTCTCAGTTGCTTCTTGATTTTTCACTAAAATATTCAAAATCATCTTCTTTACATCTTCTGGCACTCGCTGGCATGACTCAACATCCTTTTGAGTGTAAGTCAAATGATGCTTGAAACAGTCAATGCCTTCATTTAAAATTTTCTGACAATATTTGCATTGAACTTTTCTTGAATTCTTATCAACATCTATACTATATTGTTATCCTCCGTCAAGTTTATAGCCACTAGTAGTTTTTTTAGATGCCATGTATCGTGCAGTTCAAGAATCAATATATGCACCAACAAGGATGTATAGTGCAAAGAGTTGGACAAAATACAAAAAAAAAAAACATACATGTATATGGTTAAATTATGCAAAATCTTTGCATTATTATTAAATCAACAATGAAACATACATCTAACAACTAAATAGAGTAAAACGTATGAAAGCAAAACCTAAAACATGTTACCTTTTAGAATTTTCTATCAAATTATTTGACATTGTCATTAACTTGATTTTTAATATTTTAATATTCCATATGCTTATAGATTATTTATACAATGACTAGTTATGATCTTCTACCTCATACGTTGGAGCAACATAGTATCCACCATTACCAAATAGATTTAGCTCATCTCATTAATACGCTTTGTTTTGGTCCAAACTCCAAACAAGATCCCTTGTGTCAAGAAAAGAGGAATAAAGTTTACCATCAATGGGCATTCTTACTTTAATTTGGTGTTGATCACAAATGTTGTTGGAGTAGGAGATGTTCATTCAATGTCGATAAAGGGTTCTAAGACAGGGTGGCAAGCTATGTTGAGGAACTGAGGCTAGAACTGGCAAAGCAATTCTCTTACCTCAATGACCAAAGTCTTTCTTTCCAAGTCACCACAAGTGATGGTAGGATTGTGATAAGCTACAATGTCGTGCCAAAAGACCGGCAATTTGGCCAAACATTTACAAGTGGTCAATTCTAGCTTTTGAGGACAAACAATTCTCATTAATTGTTGTGTGATAGCATTTATATATGGTTTGCGAGAGAGGAGAGGGGGTAGGGTAGGAAAGGTATGGCCAATATGTCTGGCTGTTGCTGAGGTGGTTTATTAGCACCCGTTGGGCCTTTATATATGCAGCGTAAAATTGAAAGATATAGTTCCTTTACAGTTTACATACATGGAATATTACACCAAGATTCATAATCAGGTATTGCAGAAAACAGTTGAAAAATTGAACATTGATGATGGAAACGAAAGCACGTTTGTAATTCTTGATCTCTATAACGCTATGGTTTCTACTATTGACTAATTCAGACAGAATACAAGTATTTATGTTCATGTTTTCTCAACCACACAATGTTTTTTATATGCATCTCAATTCTCAAGTTAATGTTTGATTAACCTTTCTTCTTTCTACTCGTCACAGCAAATACCGAGTATAAGAACCCATTACAACATTGGAAAGATTAACTTGATTAATCTCATGGATGAGGAGGAAGAAGAAAAGATTAACAAATTAACAAAAAATAATGTGTTTATAGATTTTCAATACCAGGAAGATTTCTTTTTTTTGTAAGATTAACAACAAGTTCAAGATTATTTAATTGCCAAACCACCAAAAAATGATATAAGATTGATGACCCTTTTCCGTATAATAAAACATGATAGAAAAGAAGAGAATCCAACAAGCAAACCTGGCCGCCAACAAAAGGCACAATTGTTGCTTCATTTACAATGACAAGCAAAACTAGCTGAGAGAATAGAGAGTGGAGACAATCAGATTAGAGGCAAACGAAGTAAAGAAAAAAAAATTGGTGTTTAAAAAAAATAGGTGTTTTGAGAGAGAGAGAGAGAGAGAGAGAGAGAGAGAGAGAGAGAGAGAGAGAGAGAGAGAGAGAGAAGTGGAACTAGCTGCGCTGCTGGTGTTAGCCTGCTAGGGTTGCGAATTTGAGATTTGGGCAAAGAACAAAGAGGAAAGGGAAGACTGAGGAGTGGGGACTGTGGAGTGTGGAGTGTTGGGACTTAGGGATAGGGAGTCAATGAATTTTTTTAAACTTTTATCAAACTCATAAACTTGATATGCTTTTACCGAGTTTGTTGATTTTTGAGTTTTTAACCCGATTTTTTACGTTATATACATGTTGACCCATAAAATTGTACGATTTTACAAGTCAACTCGCGATTTTGACAACATTGTTTTAAACTATAAGTGATATAAAGAGGAGGGGAATTGTCATAACTTAATTTTGACTTTTTTTTTCAAAATATTTTTCACAAATCCAAAAAATAAAAAAATAAAAAAAATTCAAAAAATATATATTTAATGCATTCACACAATTTTCATAATTTTCAAAATCTTTTCAAAAAAATTTAAAATTCAAAAATATATTTTCAACGCGTTCATTTATTAATGCATCAATTTTAAAATCCTAGATAAGATTTCAAAATTATGAATAAACTAAAAGGATAGAATAATTTTAGAAAAAACACAAACAACATAACAATGTCTATTTTTTTTTTTAAATATAACTAACCCAATATTTAATCTATAAATAAATTAATATCTATTTTAGAAGCTCTAGTCGGCAACTCCAAAACAATTAATTTCTTGGTCGGTGATGATTTGTCACCGTGTGACAGTTTCAATCTCAGACCTTTTATTTCAATCAATTTATGGTTGTATTTTTCATGCTGAAGAAATAAATAAATAAATAAATAAAATGGTGTAATGCTATATAAGTTCCCGCAATCATTTATCATAATTTATAGTCAGTGATATCTATATTTGCATGCATAATCCTAGTTTTTATTGTATTAAAATATGGGATAACTTATCCACCTTTTTACTTTAATATATGGTACAACCACAGGCAGTAGATAACCAGTAATAAAAAAACAAAAATAAAAGGGTGCTTTTATAATCCAAGACTGGCCGGGTTGACCCAGGTCGGTTTAAAAACTATGGTGCCAAACGTACATTAAAACCCAAACATGGACCAGAAAAACCCCGTCACAGAAATCTCCTAGCCCAACATTCGGAAAATGACGGAGGAACCAGGCACGACGCCCGGCTCCGACGGCACGACAGTAGAGGAATGCAAAAATATGATTCGCCGGAGTTTCCGGAGTAAAATTTCAAAACCCTTCCGTTTCTCATTCTGATTCATAAATCTCATTAGAGTGGAGGTTTTTTTTTTTCCTCCAATTTGTAGCTTAGAATCAATGGTGAAAGCAAATGGGTATCTTTAACTTTATTTGATACTATAGTTAAGTTGATTTGAAGATCATTCACAGACTTTTTTTTTTAAAAAAATTTGTTTATTTTTTTGTCTTGTATTGTATTAGCTCCAATGGTGAAATTTTTGAGGGAGCATATGGAGAAAGCAGGGTGTGGAGTTGGTGAAAATTTCTTGAAAGCTGTTAATTGTGATAAGAAGATTGCTGGTGGTTATGTTCGTGGCGAAGGGGTATCATTCCTTGGCTCATTGCTTTGTTAATTTTTCGTTTTTTCATGATTTTGTGGATTGTATTTTGGTTTATAATGTGAGTTTACTCCTTATTTTCATTTGGATGTCAATGTAATACAGTAGAATTTACATTATGTTTGTTTTTTCTATAGGCATTTGATTGTATGATGTTTTTCTTTAGATTAATTGAGGTTTCTATTGGTTTCTGAATCATGTATTTCTTGTTGGATTATATGCATTTCTTCAAACAATTGGCCAGCTTATCATGAAGGCCTTTTTTTTTGGGTATGTTTTTCTCCTTTGGCATGCTTAAGTGTTTCTTCTTATTTAGGTTCTGTTTTTCAGATAATGGTGTGTAGTAATCACATGAACACTCAAGATGATGTAAACCAAGTTGTTATACATGAGCTGATTCATGCTTATGATGACTGTCGGGCTGCGAACTTGGATTGGGCTAACTGTGCTCATCATGCCTGTAGTGAGGTGTGTATCACTGCAACAACGACCGATTCTTTTTCATGAACTTTGGCATGTACAGATGCAACTTGGGAGTCTTGTTAAAATGTACCATATATTTTTACAAATAGTAAGTGCTGCAACTACTACTTTTCCCTTCCTTGATACTTATTCTTCCTCTCTTGTTTTTGTGTACAGATTCGTGCTGGCCATTTAAGTGGTGATTGCCATTACAAACGAGAATTGCTGCGGGGTTATATGAAATTAAGAGGCCATGAGCAGGTGAGTTCTAATTCTGCTGAAACCTTACAGATAAACTTTACTCATGTCCACTATATTCACACATCTGCTTGCGTATGAGATGAAAACAGCAGTCTTTTCATTGGCTGTAAATTGAGGGTAAATGGTTATGCCAAATTTTCAGTAGAGGTTTCTTTTGCCTTTGAAATCACCATGTACAGATGGAAATTGGAGTCTTACTAAAATGCACTCCATTAGAATTCAGTGCTGCAGGACATCACGTGTTAAGTTTGAAGAGTTTGAGATCCTTGCAGTTGAAGTGCCTTTTTTAGTGGGGGACAACTTCAATTATTGAGTTGTCTTCCATATTTGGCAGTATTTTAGGAAAGGAACCTGCTATTTTCAGATTAGTTTTCCACCTAGAAAAAACACAAGGTGAAAATTTTCAATTCCTAAGTTGTTAAATATTACTTCGATTTGATAAAGAATAATATATTATTAGTGAAGAATACGAGAAATTACAACAATGAGAACGAGGTGTTCTTCTAGATTAAAGCTCAAGGAATGTAATTTCTATATTATAAAACTAGCCACAAGCCCACCCTTGCATGCAGGATAATTCAATTACTTTTAATATGTTGAAAATTAGCTCCACTATTTATAAAAGATATATGGAGGCTTATTTAGTCAATTGCTAGCATATATATGAATTCCAAAACATGATTGTTGTTGATTTGTATGTTCCTTTTCATCATTTCTGTTAATTCAAATTATTTGGAAAAATGAAAACCCTTAAAAAATATATAATTTAACTTGTACTACCGTAGAAATCCACCTAAACTTGACAACTATCTGAAACTAAATTCTCACTCTTGACTATATAAAAACTTCGTTTTACTGGTCTTGATTACATGATTCAATGACAATAATTTGTGTCTTTGGTATAAACATATATTGAAAAGTAAGAATAATTCTCTTATTTTCCAAGGATGTATGTTGTGTTAACTTGAAATCACCTTTATCAAGCTATTGTCAATGGGTCAATTACAAAATTAGGGCAATTGATGGTTAATATTTTTTTGCATTTGTGTATAAATAGCAATTGATAGAGAGAAGATTAAGTAGACTGAGACAAGAAAAGGAGGAGAGGAGAAGAGAAGAAAGAGAGGCTGGTGTTTTCCAACAAAGGGTAGGGGAAGATAGGTGGATTTATTAGATTTACAATTTTACCCTTGATTGAAAAACCTGGCCAAGTTGATAGATGAGGATAAACTGGGTCCAAAATTTTTTGGCTATACTGATAATGTGCCCAAAGAGCTTACACATTATCAGCTTCCATAAATAGATATGCTGCAGATATGTATCAACTAAAATAATTGAAATGAAATCTGATGTTATTCACTTGGTTGAGCTAGGAATAGGAATGTTTCCAATGAAAAGAACTCTTATCCATGTAGCCAGGACTAATAACAAATGGTTTGAGATTCATAGGAATGCAGTTTAAGTTCCATCCAAGACATAATGGGAAGTGAGAACTCAATAAAACCTGGAGAGTTATTTCTCCCTTAGTATGGAAGCTTCATGGCATGGCATCATTCAAAGACTTCCATGGACCGCTGGTAGTGTATAATGCCAACAATGGTATCTTTAAAGCAATGTCATGTTTGGTGACTAGTATATAATGTGAAAACATGGTAACTGAATCGCACCATTGGCGGTGGCAAGTGTCTAACAAACAAGGACTTTAGTTACATTCCTCAATTTTATTTTATTTTCACTTTTACTTTTTATGATGTCTTTCTTATCCATCCTGGTTTGTTATTGTTTGATATATAACAGTATAATTAACTTTTGAATGTAAATATGAAGGACTGTGTGAAAAGAAGAGTTATGAAATCAATGTTCGCCAACCCATACTGCTCAAAAGCAGCCGCAAAGGATGCCATGGAAGCTGTATGGGATGTCTGTTACAATGATACACAGCCCTTTGACAGAGCTCCTTGAAACATGTACTTGCTCCAAATATTCTATTTAAAATGATGTTGGTGATACATTGGCTTGCAAAGCATTAGGAACCTGACTTTTTTTGTTCAACAAGAATACTCAATTCTTTCAAAGGCGATCACTTTTCCTGTTGGATTGTTCCATTTCTGAAAGTTGTAACACAGCCAATTAATATTTTTTGCTGAGTTCAGATTAAAAAAAAGAAGAAATAAAGAAACCTTTCTTGTTAGCATCAGGTATTTTGAAAAGGGATATGGTCAATTTATCAGTTTGTCTTTGTATCATAAATATCCCACTCAGATGGCGTTGATCAAATTCCTAGAATGTTTCTCGTTTTTTCCTGTCTTGGCTGGGTTAGCACGACATCATTGATATTTGAGTGACATCATTGATATTTGAGTGCATGGCATGAGGGTGCATGACTAGTGTGTTCGTCATAAACGACAAAACAATTTTATTCTGTCTGTGCAAATGCTGTTATTATTGCTAAAACAGGTCCCCGCTCATGGCTCTCCTGCAGCATAACCTCAAATCTGCAGTTTATTACTAGGGGTGAGCTGATGGCATGAGAGGTCTAATTCAGTTGCAGTAGAGTTGCATTTCTTCTACTATCTGAACATGGTTTTTCCGATGTAGTTGTGGCTACCAGGCAGTCCAAACTCTGAAGAATTTATGCATGTACTAAGACTTCTCAATTCTCATCAGTGCAGTTCATCATGGTCTTCAGTAATTGAACCATAAAAATCAATCGAAGCTCTCATTCAGCTGCTGAGCAATTCACCCTAGTCTTCTCTTCTGTTTTGTAGAATGTTAGCGTGCAAGGTCATGGTTAGAAGTTAAAGTTATGGCACCAATTTCAATCGTTAACAGGCCGATTGAGCCATTGACTGATTCCCGATCATGGAGCACGTGATGGCCAGTCACACCACTTTTTCCTATTTGAAAACCTTGATCCTTTAGAAGCTTAGAAAGAACGAAAGGAATTCACAGCATATGATGCTCATAATCCCATAATGTTCTTTAAACTTTCACTTTACCAAAGATTCACTTGTGATGCACTGTTTCCGCTACTATTGGGTACTCCTCTAGCCTTCATCCTCTTGATGTCTAGACAAAAGGGCAGGAAGCATGCATATTGCGGAGAGCAAACGGGTGAGAATTAGGAGGACCAAGGTGAAAAAATTAATTTGAAGATGGATGTGCTGCTAGAGATTCTATCTTGCATCTTCTTACTACTACACTATCCAACATTATTTTGCTGCTAGAGCTAGACCACTTTCCTCAGGTTAAGGAACAAAAATACTTCCCATTTCGTTTTGTTTTTTGCAGGTTTGGTGATCACTTGCCATATGTTTGTCTAGCTTGCAACCCTCTCTTTAGCTTTGCAGGTGAAATGGAGTCAGACTACCACCAAAAGGGTGGAAGAGGCTCCTCGGTGGTGGTCTGAGGTTTATTCCTTACCACACAAGCGACATAACGTGCACAATAACTTGGAGCCTCGAGTGTTATGTTTCACTGTTTCTTTATGTCGTAAATTTTTGTTGCTATTTTGTAATGAAAAAGTGTGGGGGTGGATGGTTCCCGGGAGTTGAGTGATGAATGAAAACTCCAAAAAAAATTGCAATTAGTGCCAATTACAGTTTTGTATCCAGTGCCTTGAGCTACAGTTTCCATGTCGATGCTGCAACACCTTAACAATTCCCAACACATTGGCACTTTATTGCCTGTAAAGCTCTCATGAAGTCCATGGCTGTCTGGGCAAAGACTTCTAAGTCAACACTAACATGGGATTCGTTTGAATTGCAACATGAACCATTGCCCTGAAACCTTCAATGCAATCCCAGCTGTTTTGAGGTGACCAGTTTGCAAAAGCCAACTTAACCAAGTGACCAGAACTCCGAAGAAGAAGAAAACTCTCCAACATTAATCTCAAATATAACTAAACCCACACCAAACACTGAATGTTTTGTCTCCGTCTCAGAAACGAAATACAGCATGGTATACAATAGAATCCCAGTGGGCACAAAAAAGCACCATTCTGTACGCAACAAAAGCAAGCAACTACTTCTTGGGTTCTGCCTTTGGACCTCATCGAGAACCCAAGGACAAAAAAACCTTGTGTCCTTCAACTTAAAATACGAGTCATGGTCACCACACACACTTTTTAATGGTGTGGTTTTGCTTGAAGTGATTTGTTGATGCATTTGTTGGTGTATCATACTTGTTTTTCTTAAACCATCAAGAGTGTGTTTTTACGGTCAAAAAATGATTTTGAATATTTTTTTGGTTTTAAATTAATTTTTGATAAATTATTGTCAAAAGTAAATTTTAAAAAAATAAATAAATATTATTTTGATATATTTTCAAACAACAAAACACCTTAAATATTATCATAATTCCAATCACAGTGGAAATGGCAATGCATGAAATTTGTTTTTTCCAATTTCCTTCTCTTTTAGCATACTTTAAGTTTCCATGTGGACTTTTTTGTTGTAATTAATGCTCTATTTTTCTCGAAGTGAATTGTAGTATAATAAAATAGATACTGTTTCTGGGGTGGATCGAAGCTGTTTCCTAGCTAATGCAAAGGAGACACCTGGGATGCATTGCCTGGTTAAATTGATGGTGTTTAATTATGTTTGATAATGGATACAACTATCAATTATACTTCACTACTGGCAATAGAAGAAGGGTTTGCCGATGAGTGGGGTGTGGTTGGTTCATAATCGACAACACTGCACACTTCCTGCAACATCTCTTACCCCTGCATCACCTCTTCTGGCAACAGGTCTTTAAAAAGCTTTGATGGATTGTACAGCCTATTGAGCAAAGCTAGGACTAATTTGCACGGTTTGGTGAGTGTTTGTTTTTGCATTGTATTTGATATTGTGGATGATATTAACTTGATTTTTTAAATGATTTTTACGTGTTAATATAAAAAACATTGTTTTAATATATTTTTAATTAAAAGACACTTTTAAAAATCAAAATTTCATCTGCATTTTGTACTTTCTACCAATGCAAACAGTACAGGGTGAAGATTACAGTTGGACTGTAATATTTAATAGCCATCACCAATTTGGTTCTGGCGTCGTTAACTCTGCTGTAATCATAACAACAGAGGCTCTCAAAGCTTTTACTTGCAACCATAAAAAAAAGGAGGCATGTACAGCTGCCACTTCTGTAGTCTGTCAGAAACTATTCATTCTTCCTGTTGCATGCAAATTGTACCATTGTGCTACATGGATCATTAACTGAAAATTGCTTCAGGAAACAGGCACTTCTGTCCAGTCACATGGAAGGCTCCATGTCCAATACATGCAGTCCTTTAGAGTTCAGTAACTTCTGGCACGATGACCCTCCCGGCCGCTGAGATTATCTTCTTTGCAGGGAATTGTATAGAATTCTGCAACTCCGGTGGCAGAAAAGGAGATTCATGTCACCCAGGATCTGCGTTCTAATCCTGCTCCCGGCTTACTAGACTGATAGCCTGCTAACGAGCCAACCACATGAAGAATCTCTTTTCAAGTGCAAGTTTTCTACAGATGGGTCTGCTGGCGAAAACTGCTGTGGCACTTGCCCATAACCAATCCATGACTTGACTCCTGATGCAAAACCATGAATGGCAACATCTGAGTTATCCACTTGATGTAACATTTAGAATTGAGGAGCATAACACTGGACAATCTTTCTTCTTCTTTTTTTTTTCTCGTCAGATGGCATGAAAATGGAAAATCATATTTGTATTACGAAATTTGGAAATGAAATATTAAAGACATTGCTAGAGTCATTTGTAGTAAATCATTATAACACCAAACCCTTTCTCATTTCATGCCATTGTTATTATAGAGACAATGCAACACAGCCATAAAACCATATAAATTAGCAAAGAAAAACCAAATGAATTGCCCACAACACCAAACCCATGCGTAAATTTTACAGTTGGTTTTGAGTATCAACCAGTCCGTATTCTTTCCAACCTGTCAACACTTTTCCGTGCTCTTTCCAATTGGTGGTCGATGCTTTTCCGGGATTTCTCATGGCAATCAACACTCCTCCGAGACCTTTCCATTTGATCAAATGACATCCTTAACTTTTCTAGCTTATCAGCATTATTTGACAGATTTTTTAGTTTTTCTAGCTTGTCAACATGATTAGATTGAATTTTTGGTTTCTCGAGCCTGTCAGTACTGTGCCTTGGTTTCTCTCTTCGATCTGTGCTTTTCCTTGAAACCTCAAAGACATCAGTACTCTTCCGTGACTGCTCAAACTGATCTGTACTTCTCCTGGAACTGTATCTTTGAGAAGGAGATTTCTCCACAGTTGATATGAACTTCTTCAGATGCCTGATATACTCTGGATAGTGCTCTAAATCACAATGGTTCCCTCCTTTAAGCCAAAGTGGTTCGTACTTTTCTTTACAGAGTTCCCATAATTGCTTACCATGGGAGCAATCGACAACTTCATCTGAAGTTCCCTACAAATAAAAAGATCAAAATATTAAGGCAATTACGAATAATAGATCCCAAGTCAATTAACTTTTCAAGGGCATCTTGCATTCAGTTGGTGGGATTGCATGCATTTAAAATAAATGAATGAACCCTCATAAAACCTCCTAGCATCTAGATATTGAGAACTTGAAAGAAGATAACGAATGAAAGGATCAACATCTTATTCAACAACATTAAACACTGATTATTCCAAACAGGAAAAAAAAAAAAGAGGGGTCGGGGGATGAAATGAACACTCTCTGAAACACTTCACTTTTTAGTAGACAGAGAGTCATGGAGAATGAAAAGCAGTTTTTTCATGTTCTTTTTCTAGTTTTTGTTGAAGGGAAATTTTGACTGTTTTCTCCATTACACAACGCAATAGTTAAATCTTAGATCATCCATGGCACAGCGAATATTTCAAATTTAATTATTACAGAAGACAAAATTACTTCAGCTGTATATGTCAGAACCTCAAGGACAATCAAATAAAAGAACTCAGTGATGTCAGAAGTCAGCACACAGCACCATTCCTATGAGCACAAAACAAAAGGCTCAGGAATCCTGATTAGACCATCCATGGGGTCCATATACCTTACCTCTTCCAACTACAGGACTGCTCTAACCCCTATCATGTTTAAAAAATTTGTTTTACCTTTTCTTTTTTACTGGGAAACCTACTCCCACAGTTGCCAAATGAAATTTCAATCCTTGTGAAGGTTAGGTACATGATTAAAGAAAAATATAAAAGAAATTATCCCATTGTTCTTCTTCTTCCTTTCATTTATCGAAAATAAAATAAAATTGGGGGGCCTTTATTGTAATAGTTCAGCTAAGATTCTTCAAAGACTATGATTAATTACTTTGTCTGGATCTCCAATCTTTACAATTAGTAAGTTAACAAGTCACATACATGACAGCTATGTTCTTGTTTGAATTTGAGACACCTGCGTGGACCATAACACCAGTACAGAGCCAAATGTGTCAGATTTACATGAAAAGACTTGTACTGCCAAATAAGAATAAATAACAAACCCCTATCATCAATCATCCATGAAATACCAGAAGATAATCCCTGTCACTTCTGCAGGGACTATCACAATACGCCTCTCTAGAAAAATCTAAAAAAGGAGGAAAAAACCAAGTAAACTAAAGGCAGTCTACAAGAAGTAGAGTGTTGAGATATCTTATGGAGAACAATAAGTATGTAATACTTGGTTGGAGGAACACAGAGAAACATGCATAGATACATAGATTAACACATAACAAAGTTCCTGCAACGAAACATGAAGAAGCTTGAGAGTTGACAAACAGACCTGGATGCATTACGAGTGCCAGAAACTTATGTGTACTCTAGGTTAAATGAAAATTCCTCGTTACTTGAACAACTAAAAATTTGGAGATCTTCTAACTATACAGGGAGCATTTTAAATTCTTCAAAAGAAGGAAAAACTGTAAATGAGATGACAAAAGCACATAAAGGAGGAAGCAAATCGAACAATTCCAACACCAATTATACTGTGACACGAACACCGATACACATTTTGCTATGCTTTTCCCAAAATATGCAATTATAAAAGAACAAAAGAAAGCTTTATATACACTTCAACATGCATTGCAATAGTATACTTACATGCATGATGAGAACTGGACAATTTACTAGTGGGATTTTGTCAATATTCTGCAAAAAAGAAAAGAACAAAGAACAACCTCATTATGTTATAGAGATTATAAAATCACCACTTCAGTGATTGGTTAGGACAACAGTATTGATAAACGCATGTTACCTTATAAATGTCAAACCAGTATGTACGCTTAACAGGATACATGACTCTTAATCCTGAGAGTATGGGACTATGCAGAACAACAGCCCGTAACTGAGGCAGTCGAGCAGCAAGATCTAACGTGGGGCCACTTCCAACAGATTGCCCATAAAGGATTATGTCTTCCTGCTTGGTACCATAGCTTTCTTCTAGACACTTGTATGCAGCTTCAATATCAGCATATGTATTCTGCTCACTCGGCTGCAACACAGGAAATGGTCTTCAGATGGCCATTTCAGTTCCTTCCACAAGAACCAATAAACTCATAAAAGAAGTTTTTTTTTTTCAATTAATTATTAAGAAGTTAAACAGTTCATCAAACCTTTCCCGACGATTGCCCATACCCAGAATAGTCATACCTGAGAGAGTTAAAGATGGAATGAGAACAATGAACAAGATTCCAATGAGAGATGCAAAATCACAAACCATGTCTCGGAGTTGTATCTCAACAACACAGATTCATAACATGTCTTGAGACAGAATAAAAAACAAGTCCAATTCATCTAAGCAATGACAGCAAATAGTACTTGGGAAAGAGCATGTCTACTAGCTTGAGATGCAAGCACAATCTGCTAATCGACCAGGAAAAACCAAGCCAATGAACTGTAGCTCAACTGGCATTGGTGTCCTCCCCTCCCCCAAGAGGTCTCGAGTCCAAACCTCTCCTTGGTAACCAAAAAACCAGGATCAACCCTTATATATAGACATATAATAGACAAAGCCTAACATGATCCCTGGTTCTTTGCAGTGGATTTATTTGGGCAACAGTCATAGAGATAGAGGTATTTCAATTCAGTAGGATTCCCTTGATCAAGCTCTGGAGGTAATCCGCATGCTTTAAATCTAAGATTTGGGAGCAAATACGGCAAGAATCCCATCTTGATAGCACCAATACTTAAAAAAATGGCAAGAATCTAAAATTGATGGACATAGAAAGATTACAAAATTCTCTTGTGAACAAGTAACAAGAATCAGAGCAGATGGAAAAAAAAGAAGTTAGAAGAACATTAATCAAGCTAAAAAAACAAGAAGGTGAAACGGGAAAATCGATATATTATAAGTAGTAGTACCCCATGAGATTGACCCTTAAGTGGATGCTCAACTCAATGAAAAGCTCATACATCTGACCCAGATCGGCAGCATTTCCATGAGAATAAAGCAAGGTGGAAGTAGCCAAAGGATGCCTTATATACATTGCCACAATATCTGTACCTTTCCTTGTTGGCAATTTCAAGATTTCAACATTTTCACGATGAGGAAATGGGCTCAGTAGCAATAGACCTGTTAATTCATCAGTTACTAGCTTGTATGATGGTGGGTTTGGTGGAAAAAAAGCAAACTTTGCTGCCATTGATGATGTTACCCCTCCCATCTCTCCCTGTGATTCCTTTGGTTGTTCTTTGATCGCTTGTTTCTTCCTTCCACTATCACTACGTATGTTTTAGACCAGAAACATTATATTCAAAAGTTTCCTGCTTTATGTCCAAGAACTTGGAGGTAAATTGCAATGCAAGGCGGGGAGGGGAAGTGGCTTGTTGGGTATGATTTATTTAGCCTACTTTTTTACTTGGGGATTGAATTGAGGGCTTAAATTATTTGGTGTTGTAGGGTCAAATAGAGTGGACAAGGTGTTTTGATGGCAAGTGGAAATGCCTTACAACAACCCATGTGGATAAAGTTGATTGTGATTTTTGGGTTTGAAGAATCATAAATAAATAAACAAATAAACATTTGGATGGAACATTTTGGTTTCATCCTCTTGACACTATATTAAATAGTTTAATTCCTCAGGCTCAAGCAACAAGCTTTGTTTGACTTCGCTCTAATTGGTTTGAATTAGCCCATCATTCATTTATTTTGATATGTAGGAAAAAAATAAGTAAATTTGTGGATGATATTGATGCTTCAAGTTCTAGTTTTATTCCACTCAGCTACTCCATGAGGCCTCTCTTGTCCTTTTCACGCTGATCAAAAACATCGATTTAATGATTTTTTGAAAGAAATACAAATTGAAAAGAAGATGAATTCCATTATCAAATAGTGCCCAAGAACAATAGCTAGCTACTAATGTATGTATATAGAAAATCACAAAGCAAAATTCTATCTCATCTCGACAAAAATTCAGATACTCTAGACAAAAAGATTTTAGCCTCAAATCTTGGATCACTCGTTGATACTTGCAAGATTCAGTGTCTGCCATACTTGATTACAAACTCAAGTGCTCTTGATGAGAGATTCAAGCTCGCCATACATCCATCCTTGCTGCTTAAGGAATAGATTGGTGGAATCGTTCTCATCACTTGGCTGGAAACCACATATTAATTGAATGGAAGTTCATCGGAATATTCAGTGCAAATAGCTTGCTTGCCCTAAAATCACTGCACTATATGAAGATGGGATTCTGTCAGCATAGGATTCTCTCTTACAAAAACCATGAGGCTCTTGGCTTCATACGTTGGATCAAGAGTCAACAGGGTGTTTTCAGCTGCTGTTTAGGGGGCAATTCAGTGCTAAGTCCAAGGAGAGACTCGAGCCCAAAGAAAAGAGCCAGCTGGTTTAGCAAGGAGAGGACAGCTTAATTTGTGGTATGCCACAACTTGAACATTCCAAGTTGAAACGAAATATTATAACATCACGAGTTTTTCTAAACAAATTCTTCATCTTCAAGGTTTTCATGGAAAGAAAATAAATGGGTCGACGCCTGACAGAGTCTCATCTTCTTTCCTTTAAAAATAAATTTCACAACGAAAGAAAATTCCCATTTACATCTTTGGAAGTCATCTCTACTCCAAACCCAAAAAAACCAAGGAAGTTTTTTTTTTTTTTTAAAGAAAATAGCGTTGTACAAAGAAAATTTGGTAAACTAGCGAAGCAAAAAAAAATATCGAGGAAGAAATAGCACCAGGCCATGCATTCCGCTGATATATTTTTCTTTTAGGTTTTATTATTGGGAATAATTAATACTGTGTTTGTGAGTTTGTAATGGTTATTTTTTAAAATATTTTTTTATTTAGAAATGAATTAAAATAATATTTTTTAATAATTTTTTATATTAGCATATTAAAACGACCATAAAATATAAAAAAATATTAAACAAAAAAATTCAAAATTTAAGGAATTACCATCTTGGAACTATGTTGCCAACGACCCTATAACTTGTATAATTTTTGATATCCTGTTGATCCAAGTTAAATTAAGCTGGCCAAGTATACTAAACTTTGATTAAGTCTAATATAATGAATTATTTTATTAATTCAATTATAAATCTAATCCAGATTAGTTACAAGTCACTACATCTATTTTCAATATTCATTTATCTTGTGAGCATTACTATGTTTTCAATAGCACAATCATCATATTTATTTATTTATTTATTTATTTTAGAGGTTGTACTTTTAGAAATAATGCAACCTCAAAAATAAAAAAATTATATAAATTATATTGTTATTTTTTATTTATTTTTAGTTCAGGTTAATAAAAATAACAAAATCTATTAGGTTATGTTGATGAAACTCATGAATCTATACTATTTTTTAAAATATTTTTTGAGCTGTGTTTATTTGCTAAAAAAAACTTGTAAGTACTATTTAAAATTAAAATAAAAAAAAGGTGAATTACATCTTAGACCTTGCAATCTAACAATGCTAATTAATTAAACCTTAAAATTTCAAAAAATGTATATTTAATCCCGATGTTTTTTATAATTGAGTCGTTCCTGCCAATTCCATGTTCTTTTCTAATTTTTTTTTTTTATTTCTAGAAAAGAGAAGTGAAATAAAGCATTTTTATAACGAAAATACAACTAAATTAAGGATGGTTAAAGCTGGTCAAGTGACTACTTAGTTATTTCTCATGCTACAATGACTAATTAATTAGTTTCAATAAACTGAATTATGATTAACTTAAATGGAGCTCGATTGTGAATCCTCCCTCCACGCACGGGCTCAAATAAGAACCCTAGCTTGTATGTAATGTCTCTTCCTGGAAACTCATATTCCTTCCAAGTAATTATAGCTGGTAAACAAGCGTTTGGATGAAGTTATAAACGCCACGAAAGCCCTTTAAGGCTCCTCAATCCACTGCTGAAAGGGAAGATTTGAGCCTTCACTGGATCGTTTAAATCAAGTGGGTATAAAAAACAAAACCAACTGGGAATGTAATGTAATGATGGTTAATGGTGCGTTTGAGATTTTACTCCCATGGTAAAAACAAGTGCAATTGAGAAAAGCAGCAGTGGGAAAGATCCTAAATGTGTGGCTTGAAGACCTTTTCTGCACAACCGAGGACGCAAAAGGCCAGATTTTGTGTTTGCAGCTTTTTTCGAGTGTTTTTCAAACTATATTTTGTTTTGAAAATCTTAAATTGATTTTTTCAGATACTTATTTTTGTAATGATCTTAATATATTAATATTAAAAATATTATTTTAATTAAAAAATATCATACACCGAGTTACCAATCACACGCTACTTTATACCATATCCTGTGACCACCTCTCGTTGTGCCCTGCACGTGCACCCTCTTAGGTCTTGGCATCCCTTGAACCAATATCAAAAGTTGGCTCCCTAAGAAAGGTAGCCAGGCACTTTAACCCCAAGTGAAAGTACAATTTCCATAAACAACAAACTACACCCTGTAAGTTGTTGTAAATCCACAGTGCCCTTTGTGGGTCTCTATAACTCCAACCATACTTGACAATGATTTGATTTGATATCAAACTCATCATGAGCGAGGCAATCAAATCTCCTGTTTTTCTAACATCCCTACCCAGCCATGGAGAAAAAGTTCTTCAGAGATCCCTAGAAGGAGACTAGATTGCTAATATTACGTGGTTACTGGTCAAAACTAATGATAATGATTTTCATTTCGGGGCTGTGAAATATCATCTACCCGACCCCGCCCCCCCTTTTACACCTGCAGATATCAGCAACAGCAAATGGACGCAGATTTCAGCACAAAAAAGGCTTGAGAACACAAACGAGGTCGCAAAACAAGCCATCATATTGGTGGGGAAAATGACTTAATAGAAACCTAAATGATTAGAAGGGTACTGAGATATGCAGCAAATCACTCTTCATCTCTGCCAAAATAGGGTCCATGATATCAAGCAAGGGAAAGGGAAAGGAAGTGGTGGGTCTCACTCATCTTGACTCTTATCTTCTTGTTATTGAGGTTGGATGATAGACATGGCAGGAAAAAGAAAAAGAAAAGGACAAAACCCTCAAATACTCCTTGCTATTGAGGAGTTTTAGGCTTTTACATTTTTGCAGGAACAAAAGCCTTGCAGGGCTAAATTCCCAGTTTACTTTGTATGTGTTTTTATTACAATATAGATAGATTCAAACTCAAGCTTAGAGAAGAGACTATAGTTAAAAAGAGAGGAGACACTAACACCAGTTGAACTGCAACTCATCAACAATGCATTAGCATGTTGCATTTCAGAGATAATATATCATCAGAAAGAAAAGAGTATCACGAGTATGTAATACAGCAGTTCAGGTTTATGTTTATGTTCTAAGAACATTCAACAACCCTAGATGCCATGCTCCAACACAAGCCAGAACAATACAAGTTTATATTTCTCTGACAAGTTCGCATCATATGAGTAGCATGGCTAGTGTGCTGCGGGTCAGCACCACGCTGTGTAACTTGACTCTGACAGTACTTACCAGGGCTGTCTCCTTCACCAAGGACAGTGGGTCTCACGAGCCAAATCACAGAAGAAAGCACGAAAGACTAACAAATGCAGACGAGAAAGACCTGGGTTAGGTTGAACGAAACATTTGGATCATCTTCACCCATTCTTGACAAGCATCATATATTTCCCAAAAAAAAAAAAGGATATCTTATGAGAATAGCTGACGGATCATAAAGCTCAATTCTAAATAATATGTCCTCTTTGAATTCCACCCCAATCATGTATCTCTTACTTGTCTCTTGATCTCACTGTCTGATTTTCCAAAGGGGTTTCATTCCATATTTCCTTATCAAAATTACACAAGTCCAATTAAAGCATGTACTTGTACATGCATGAACATTTCCAAAACTATCAATAGCTATGAATTCATAAAATGAAATCTATAATTTGCAAAAGGCTATGTCAGAAATTATTTTGACAAAATTAGTGGATAATGCAATCGCTATCAAATTGATGAAACTTGTTTTCATAAAGAAACAAGGGGCAACTTACTTCGACCAAATTGATCTCTGATGGTTTAGTACCTTAATTATCGAATCTATTACCGTTAAAATCCCCAAAATTGGTTACTGCTATCAAAACATTTACCAGGCAAGGCAAGCTTAAGTTCATACTTCAATACCAGGCTTCTAATTTGCAAATATTCTAAAGCAAAACGATTAAAAAATTACAATGTGCAGATTGATTCTAAAGGTAAAACCGTGCCTTGACCAACTATATTCTTGGTGCCATTCATCAAAACTTTTAGCATTGCGTCTTCCTGCACAAGCTCTATTTTCTCGATAAGTCTTTTGAGTCTCATGTTTCACATTCTCCCTTTTCCAAACACACAAATCCATAAGTACGGATTTCTTGAACTGAAGTTCAATGATAATTTGTTAGGTCACCTACCACCATCAACCATCAACCATCAACCATCAACTCAGTATATATTGGGTATTTCTACAGGGTAAACAAAAGTAATATAGAAATATCTTGTCCAGCCTGAGGGTTTCTGATTCTAACAGATATATGATATATGTATTGCTGTCCACAACCTCTTATTCTTAATGTAGCCAATATAACCTACTAACTATTAGAAGAACAGCCACGTGAGCACCATAACCTGAGTATATATTTGCTACTTCTTAACAACACATATGTGCTATGGAGCCAACATGATACTATTTCAGCTCTGCACCTAGGCAAGATACATACAAGGTCCAACCATAAGATTTAAAAATGCACTACTTACGGCCAAACAAACAGAAGTTTTGTTCTACATATCAAATCTTATTTTCGTGATTGCTGACAAAATTTGAAAATTAAAAAAAGAGGAAGAATTTGTAATTTTCAAAAAAGAACCCCTCCATTAGAAGAACTAGAACAATTTGCTTTAGAATGAAAAAGGCAGGCGCGCGGGGGGGGGGGGGGGGGGGGGGGGGGGGAAAAAAAAAAAAAAAAAAAAAAAA
>Ga0325404_1001116_pt1 | contig 28167 bp, 13 predicted proteins | sample PopdelMetagenome_18_FD_205664 | JGI IMG/M metagenome (GOLD analysis project Ga0325404, IMG submission 205664) | Populus deltoides microbial communities from Bellville, Georgia, United States - Xylem-Control-R1 | ecosystem: Host-associated > Plants > Phyllosphere > Stem > Wood/Secondary xylem...
AGTAGTCCCTCAGAAAAAAGTTGATCTAGTACCATTTTGTGAAGGAGATTTAACAAGGTCATAGAGTGGCTGGAAGATGTCGAATATAACAATCTTAAGACCAGGAAGTTGTTTTTGGAGGCTTGTTGCAGCTGAGTTGATCTTCTTGTTGAATTGCTGGGCATCAGTGTTGATCCTTGAGACGCACCCATTCTCGTGATATCCGAATATGGTTCGGGCAGCTGGAAGGCAACCCAGTGGTGGGAGTGAAGTCACCCCAAGTTTCCTACCCCCCAAGCCGTACAAGGTCTGTGTGTGTCATACAGAGCTCTCCACCGTCATTGAGATTCAGATGAAAATATAGAAACAACTCACAAGAGTACCGTACCTTTACAAAGCTTGTGAATGAACCGACAAGGTATGAGCCATATTGATCAGCAGTATAGATTTTGTTTAGGTATGGATTGACGTAGTAATTCTGAAGAAAGTCACTGCTCCCCGCACTCAAAATATATAGCGCACCCTTGATGATTGATGCCGATTTTCTACCAGCAACCTTCGCTAGCTTACCTTGGTATTCCTTGAAGTACTCCAGTTGCTGGCTCAATGGAATGGCATGCTGCAGAGCCAGGTTGATTATTAGAGATGATAAAACATTATAATACTAAAGGACTGATCATGTCTGACATCAGGAAAATTACTTACGTTCAAGGCAGCTGCCTTTTCATCGTAACCAGATGCTGCGGATGCAAAGTTGGATCCAATAAGTAGGTTCTTCCCTGATGCGTCTGGGCTCAGATACGCCGGTGCGTAAGACTTAAATCCCAGAGTTTCAGCTGCCAAAAAGAAATTCATTCGTAAGGCGTCATTCAAATCCTTATAAGCAAGAACATTACTGACTAATCTTGGGAATCTTGATGCTTTTTTACTCACCAGTGATGTCGGTGGCTAATTTACCATTACAAAACCTCCCTGTAGGTTTATGATCGACAAAGTCCCTTCCATAAGGAGGGTAATTGGCCTTGAATATCGTGGGGAGATAGTCATTGTTGCCAACATCCACAGCCGAGTCACCAAATGTTATGATAGCAGGAACTAGAGCATCTTGCGCACAGCCAACATCCAGAAGCGCAAATGCGAAGGCCAAAATCAATGCTGCTCTGTAGCAGATTTCCATTTTTCTGCTCTAGTACTGTATGCAAGGATTCGGGCTGGCTTAAAAAGGAGGTGTAAAGCCAGTCAACTGAAGTAATTCCTGAAGATGGTGGATGGAAGTTGGGAAGGGCTAATAAATGAGAGTTGTTCAATAGGCAATATCGGCATTCAAGTCATTCATCTTTTATATATGTATACAACTCCCAACATGCGCTAAGGTCATTTCAGGTTTCTGTTTTTCTGGCTATACATGCATTGAAGAGAACATATTTATAATTATGGATGAAGAGGAGGCATGGTAGTTGGGATGATAAATGAGGATGCACGATCTGAATAGGAAGTTGCATGTGCGGGAGTTAATTTTGGTTGTTAAACAATTAGCCAACTCACATGCTGATGCGGCTAGTTTGATAAATATAGACTAGGAAATGCAATAACACTTGGATTTTCTGAGATTTTGGTTGCTTTGGCATGGAAAGTAAAACTGTCCAAGTGTCCATGAAAGATACCTTAGTGGAAAGCAAGGAAAAATCACACCTTTGCGGGCAGTTTGAAGGTGGAAGGGCCAGTAATTTGAGATGGGTTATCTATCCAATAACGCCTCACCCAATCCATTTCATCTTGCAGGTTTGACTTGTGTGTCATTCTTAAAGAAAGAACTGTGCTTCCTTCCATAGTTAGATACAAGTCATTCTCTCGAGTACATTCAGCGATGGTCTCTAAAATGGGACTACTACTGTTTTCAAGAAATGAATCTCCATCTATACGGCTAGAGTATTGCATTAGAGTAGGCAGTAGTATATTTATTTTCTTTTCCCAATCTACAGTACATATGCTAAATGGATCTAGATCATATAGAGTAACTTGCTGTTGAGGTCTGAAACTGAATTCCTTCCACACCTATACTCTAGTTCACATACTGAATCAAATTGAATTCTTTGTACTTTAGTTACTACTATATATATTTGTTTTTCACTACTAGAATTTTTTAATTTACCGATCGAATATTTTATCGGTAATTAGACATTAAGTCTATCAGTATGATTTTTATTGATAAACTCACAAATAAAAATACTTCGTCGAAATTAGTGATTTATAGTCTATTGGGGTGTTTACCAGCAATAAAATTACTAACAGATTTATAGATGGACAAAGCGTGCCAAATAAAAAAAACATGCAGTTTAATTCGTCAGTATTTTCATCGGTTACTTTCACATATCGTCGACAAAAAAATCATCAATAATGCCAACGATGAGTTCTTTTTAATATTATCGATGGAATAAAACCGTTGGTTATTAAACAATAGCACAATGGTGTTTGCAGTGATTCTTTTTCAACTCTTTGGAATATACTAATGCACTTAATCTGACGGTAAGACCATCAATAATGTTTTAAAAAAATAAATCTATTAAATATAAGTAGAAAATAATTAAAATAAATTAAATTAAAATAAAAATCATATATTTATTACAAATTTATAAATTTAAATACAATTAATCTCGAATAGAGAGGCTAAAGGAGAAGGAGACAAGTCTTCACGGGAACAATGGAGCCAATAAAGAAGAGCACATATACTACCCATCTGTGATTTCATCTCCATTACCAATTGGAAAAGTTTGACCGTCTCAACATTGAGTCATTCTGTCTTAGTAGTTAGATGGGTTGTCCGGGCTTGAACTCGTTGGTCTAAAATCACCTTGAACTCTGAAGTTTGAGTACTCGAAATTAATTGTGAGCCTCCAATAGTAGAAACACTCTAGGTCATCTACAAGTCTTCGGCCATATTGTTTGAGATACCGTACATCCAATTTCTATCAGATCCACCAAACAATCCTTTCTCCAACCACTAATCCAGATCGAGTTTTGGATGGGTCAAATGATCGTCTTTATATCTCTTCTTCAATCGGGTGTTATATGTATACTAAAAAAGGTTAGCAAATTCAAAAAAATAATAACATAAAAAAAAGAAATTTTTGAAATCCAACATACCACAAAGTGCTAAGCTCAGCTATCTACGAGATGTTGCACCATTTTTCGACGGTCATCATTTCACACGTCTGTTTCTATAAATAGCTCCATCAAACTTGATTCACGTCCATGAACGGCAGCTTGTAAGAGAAAATTATTGTTAGTTAAACATATTCATATAAAACAATAAATTAAAAAAATGGATATATTAAAAAAAAATATTGTCATTTACTTTGCATGCAAAACGAATAGAATGGATCTATCATTGTACGTGGTAATGAAACATGCGGAATATATTCCACCCAAACAGACTCTAAGAAGTACGGAGGTCTGAAATCCTTTCAAACAGCCACATCCTTCCAGTCTGGAAGCTCTTTTTCTTTTTCTTTTTTTTTTTTTTGCTTTCTTTTGCATCTCGTACCAAAAATCACTAAATCTATATGGTACAAATGAATTAGTTATTAATAAGTGAAAAATAAAATGTTAAAATTTAGATTAAAAAAATTATCTTGATTTTAATTTTACCTAATTACAACGTAATTCTTTCAAACCCCCATAACAATAGCATTGTCGGCTCTATCCAAGTAAAAACTTTCATTATAGTTCAAATTTGTAAAAGAATAATTTCCTCAATATTAATAAAACTAACCAAATTAACAAAATAAAACAAAATTGTTTAAGTTAATACTAACCTTAAACCTTTTAAACCATGGATCAATCATAGGTTTCCATTTAGGACTTTTGGAAACCTGACTCCATTGAAACAATGGCTCTTCTATCGATGATTTCATCGCCGATGTTATGGTTCGAGAAGCCTCAATATTTGTAAACCTAAAATAACATTCGTTAATTGAAATTAATTTTTCAAAAATTATTAACATGTTCTTTATTTTTTAGTAGTGCATGAAAGGAAAACAAACTTACATTAAAAGGTCAAGCTTCAATTAGGCATTGTACTTCCTAGTAAATAAATCCCATTGTAAAAGGACCTCTTCTTAGTGTGACGACATTGCACTCGACAAGCCCGTATCGAAAGTGGGTGCCTATAACTCAGGTGTTTGTTCTTGGTCAGCACCTAACGACTCATAGTCGTCAAAAGTGTTGCTAAAAGAAATAGCAACGATCCTGTTCGTACGATGTGCTATTAACTTTCCCCTAGGTATCTACATAAATTAAAGGATTAAGATGTTGTGAAACATTCCTATTTTAAAAGAAAATTTAGCAGCACCTCCTCTATACGAGAGACTACCTAAAATTTGTTTACTTGCAAATACACAACAATTTAAATTCAATTGCCACAAACCATCTAATTTTATTCAATTTGTTTCCTTGTCATTGAGTGAAGAGTTCAATCAACTTGTACTCAACCTAGTTTTTAGAATATTTTTTTTAGATTTTTTTATTAATACATATATTTATTATAGAGCAAACCAAATTATTGAATATTTACTTTTTAACTATAATTTTACTTTATGAATAGAAAAGGCTTATTTTCTATAATTAGGTTATATATACAATTATTATCGTAACAATATTATATTGTATATCCTATAAAAATCAATCTAAATTTATAACCTTAACTTGTAAATGAAATTGAACCTAAAATTATGAATATAGGGTAATTAATTATTATTATTAACTAAGAATATTTAAAATTTATTCATGTTTAATAGAATATTATTAACTAATAATAATTAAAATCAATCTTATACATTTAATTGAAATTGAATAACAAAATTAGAAAAACAATTGCAAAAATAACATTCATGCAAATATAAAGAACATAAAAATAAAATAAAATAAACAAAACCAAATATATGTGTGAAGAAAAAAAAATTACCTTAATTTTGTTGCGAGTGAAGCTAAGAAAAGAAAAAAAAAAATTTATAAAGTATGTTAATTATTAAAAAAAAAACTTAAAAGAGAAAAGAGAAGAAAACATACCTACGCGTGAAAGAGAAGAGAAGGAGTTGGGGAGAGAAGAGAAACAAATGAGGGACATTGGTGTTAGGGACGTTGGTGTTTTTTTATTTTTTTGGTAGAAGAAGAAAAGGTGTGTCAATTATGAAATTAGAGATTCTATTCTTTTAATTGGTGTTTTTTTATCGATAGTCTTACGAGCGGTTAATTAACTATTAATATTTTTAACATTTTATTATGTGATTATGCGTGTAATATTTAATTGAAATTTTTATTTTATTAAAAGATATTTAGAAACACCCTCAAATATCACAGATAAATTTTCATTCCATCGGTGATCTCATGTTTAATAGCACTATGAACAGTACCAATGAGAAGTAAATAATTCCAAAGCTTTCGGGAAAATACCAATGGACATTAATTGTCGGTGGTCATATATGTAATGGACACCATAAACAGTAGTGTCATTGAAAAGTGAATAATATAAAAAAATTAAAAATATATATTAAAAAAATATTTTTTTTTATGTTAATACATCAAAACAATATAAAAACTTAAAAAATTAATTTTAAAAAAATTAAATTAATAGCATTTTGACAGCATCGACAAACGCTCCCAAAAAAGGCAACCACCCTACTGTCTACGCCGGTGAGTTCATCAGCAACATCACTGCAGTCTGCATTTGGTTTAATTAATTTATGCAACGTCTTCTGTTAAGATTTCCTGTTGCTTCGATACGCCAATGAATGCCTTCTTACTAATACATCTTCTGCCAGCTGGCAGTTATATGTCAAGCTGGAAAACACCCCCTCTGTATACATTCTGCACGACCCATGATTGTTTTGGAAAAAAAAGCTTTTTAAATATGTTTCTGCCATGAATGCCTTCTTACTAATAGATGAATGCTTCTGCCAGCTGCCAGCTGCCAGTTACATTTACATTTGGCCCAACATATCAAGGTGGAACCCCGCTCCTATACTACTTTGTTTACACTCTTTATACAATCTGCACCGGCTAATCTTTATAAAATCTCAATGGTTATTTCATCCCTGATAATTATTTTAGAAAAAATATATAAAATCTTTTTAAATATTTTTTTATTCTAATTATAAATCAAAAAACATATGTATATATTTAATTAAATATATCAAGAATTATATGTGCTAATAAATGCAAAAAAAAACAAAATGGTAACGTGTTTACTCAACTTGCCTCGATGCAGGTTAAATAATTTGTTTTCTAATGCAAAAGAATTAATGTGTAAATGTTATTAACGTATTTTTTGAAATCGAGTAAAAAACATAACCATTAATCAAAAAGTTAATACTTACATATTATAAAATATAAAAAAGATTATATATGTAAATAAAAACACGTAAAATCTCAGGTTAATTTTTAACGTGACGGGAGAATAGAACAATAATATTGCAATTGCTAAGCATCATTTCCTTAATCTTTATATATTAATTTTTTTCAAAAAAAAGTGTAAATAGAAAAATAGATTATATATAGAAAACCACCTTTTAACATTAGGAAATCTAGATTTCTAACACAAATTATCTTGGCCATCTAAACCTACCTTTAAAGACAATGACCCGAGTCATAGCCATTATAGGGCTTTAGACATGGATACATTAGTGGGATCCTTAGTAGTTATAGAAAGATATCCCATAAGGGGTTAACATGGTCTATGATCTCTGAAATAGATGAGTGAGTGATCAGGGAAGATGACAATTCCCTATAAATAACAAAAAAATTCAACAAGGAAAATGGTTCTATAACTAAGAAGAAATTAAAGAGCGTGAAAGAGAGAACAAAAGGTGTTCTAAAGCTTGTAGAAAAAGAATTAGCATTTCAAACTCTCAAAATGATTGAACACTGTAATTCATATATATTTAGGTTGTGAATTATGAGTCTCTTTCGTGTTCTAATTACATGTGATGACAAAGTGAAACAAGTTCCATGAGCTAATTTTGCTTGAAATTATTTTTATCTATTTATTAGTTTTTTCAACACTAGTATCAAAGCATGTGTTGCTTGTTTCATAATCCATTTACATGTAAGAACTATTTAAAATATCATTGGAACAATTGATGAGGATCTACAATGAATGCTTTCAAATTAAAGTTTTGTTAGAAATCAATGCTCATGAAGCATATTTCATGATTTTTTTATCTATTTTTTTCATAATGAACTACTTTTTAGACTATCTAAGGTGGATTGTGTGTTTCTAGATAAACTCAATAAAAGACTTCTTAATTTATTGCCAACAACTAGATTATATGTGTTTTTCAATTTCAGTTTAATGTACTTAAATAGTAGTTTTAAGTTAAGTTATTTCATTTTTTCTAAAATATATGTTTATTTTAAAAATATAATCCTCATATAATTGATTACGATAATAATAATTATAGATTGGAACCTTAGATCGATGATGATTGCGAACATAGTAACCTTTTTATTCTAAATCTAATGCAGAATTATTATTTGCATAATTAATAATGTTAGGATTGTGTATGTATATATGAATTAGGCATTAAATAATACACATATATGTCTATACATTTAGAAATATAGAATTTAAAATGGCAAAATGCTTTAAAAATGTTGTGGTCTAGCTCAACAAGGGTGAGAAATTGAATAGATACAGCCAAGTCGACTAGGAAATTACTGTCAGAAGGATTAGAAAATAAACCCAAGTCTGTCTTTCTGTTCCAAGACGTGCAGATATCACAAGATTTATAGATACAGCCAGACCTCACTTGAACTGCTTTAATCAATCTAGAATGTACATCTACATCGTTCAAGCGTCAAGAAGGGCATGAAAACAGCTATATGGAGAAACAAAATGCAGTCAGCCGTAAGCATCAACTACTGTGATATTGCATGCTACAACATCTAATTCATTAAAACCATGGTTGGAAAGTTCACTGGGATTAAGAAATAAACTAGAAAATTAGGAATACACAGCTTTAATAACACCTCTGCAACGAACCATTCTTGAATTTTTCTTGAATAACACCAATCATTCAAGTCAAGCATGTTACAGATTTAAAAATATTTTATTGGGACTACGTGATTTTCCAAGAAAAGACGGAATCATTTCCAAAAAACATAAAATAAACTTGCCTATATATGTTATAAAGAAAAACAATTTAAAAGATAAAGGGAAATTAAGAATATACATAAAAACATGACAAACTAAAAAACCATTTCAGGATATGCATGTGATGCTATTACATAAATTTCAGCCAAATGGGTGTTGATTGGTAATTAGATTTGGAAACCTTTTTTTTATGACTTCCATGTCTAGACAACACAAAGAGATGATGCATCATGGAAGAAAGATAATATAAAAATAAAATATAAAGGTATTCACAATATTTTTTAATTTCTACAAAAAATTTTTAGAATAATACTCACCTAAATCCGATATTATTTAACTTTTTAAGGGGCCAGGATTGTCATTCTTCTTGGTGTTTAGAATAACCAAGAATAGTGTTTGTAGTTGTAGACCAAAAAAAACTATTTATCTAAGTTGGAACACAAAACAAGATGAACAGTTGCATTCACTTTTATATACCTATAGAACTGAGAATATGGAAGCAGTTTAGATAGAGAATGAAGAGGCAAATGAACCTCGTAAAAGTAGTAGTAGTGGTAATAGTTTGTTTGATAGAAAGGATTAATTTTATAGATTGCGTGAATGGAAGAAAAGTTAGTGAAGATGCTGGGATTTGTTGTTTTACAGTAGCAGTAATAGCTAGATTGAGTACAGAACTTTGTATTTTAGAACAAAGCCAAACCATGTTTTTAAAAACATCAAAAAAAAAAATATTAAGAGCGAAGAGATATAATTTAAGTAAAATGATAAATTTTTGAGAGCTAACTCGATGTGAATTGATTTATTTAATAAGTTTAAAGGAAGTCTGGATAATATTTTTTTTATTTTTTAAAATCAATGTTGAATGATAAAATTAAAAAAAATAAAGCAAAAAATAAAAGAGAACGTCGAGCTATGTAAACTCTTCAAACCAGTAATTCAGGATATTAAATAAAAAAACATCATACATGAAAAGACAGTGAAACTCAATTCCCAGCAAATATAACATCATATGATGAATTATCACTATTATTACTATAACAATTATTATTCTCATTGTTATTATTATTATTACTAATATTGTCACTATCATTATAGTTATCACCATTACTATCATTATCAATAAGTAATATCATAATAATTATTAATATTATTATCGTGATCACTATCATTATCATTATTATCGTTTTTATTATCATCGTTATTATTATTACTATTTATACTATTGTTATAATTATTATCATTGTCACTATAACTAATATTATCATTACTTTTATTCTTACCACTATCATCATTGTTGTTGTTGTTGTTATAACCACAATTATTATTATTATTATTATTAATATAATTATCACAGTTCATACTATTATTACTATTATCTCCACAATTATTGATATCGTAATCACTACAATCATTATAATAAATTATTATTATTATCATTATTATTGAAATAACAAAAATCATAAACTTGTTTTAAAGGATAAAATCATAAATCATAAAAACTTTGACAAAAAAGCAAATGAAATAAATAAGAAATCAAACGAAAAAGTACCAAACTAAAATAAATATTATTACTATTAAAAAAATCATAAATTTAATTTGAAGGGTAAAATTAATAACTATAAAAACTTTAATAAAAGAGCCAAGGAAAAAAATAAGAAATCAAAAGTAGAAGGATCGAATTGAAAAATAGAATATACATAAATTAGAATTGAAGGACTAAATTGTAAACAAATAAAACTCAAACAAAAGAGAAAATGACCGAAATAAAAAATCAAAACAAAGAGGATGGATTCTGAAACATCAACCAAAAATAGGGATGGATTTAGGAGTACTGAAACTATAAAAGGAATAAAAATAAAATGAAAAATTAAAATAATGGGGACTAAAATGAAAAAAAAAACATATGAGAAATTCTAATTAAAGGACAAAGTTGAAAAAAAAAAACAAAACTTCTATAAAAAAAAATAAGAATGAAATAAGAAATTCAAATAATAGGGACTGAAATTGAAAAACAACAAACAAAGAAGACAATTGTGCATTTTAGCTATCAGGAGAAAGAAAAGAAAAAACAAAAAAAAAATTGGTCACCAATGGCAATCCGACCATTTTAAGCCTACACGCGCCACACCATGTGAAAGAGGGCACGGCTGTGCAACTAGGGAGAAGGTGGGTGACCAGATTTGGTCATCGGGCGGCGTCACACGCGCCACCTGAATAATACGGACACCACCCACTCGTTGGTGCATGTAGAACACGTGACAATAGCTTTTCAATTAAAAAATTAAAAAAAAAATTGAAAATACTAAAACACCCCTATGGCCCTTTTAATTACATAAAATACTCATGTGAAAATACCAAAATAACCCCAAAGACAAAGCTTCTTTTTTGTCTTTTCTAAGGCTAAAAACGTTATTTTATTGTACATGGAAAGTGGAAAAACCTGAATCACCCTTGTCCAGCAACCCAACTTTTTTTATCTTAAGGGCAAAGAAGTATTTTTACTGTTACGACGATTGTGTAAAGTCAAGAAATCCATTGGTCAACAATTCTAAATTTTGTTGACTTTATAGGTAAAAAGTATTTTTACTGTGTTAAAAAATTTAAAAAGACACATTCATCCCAAATAATGTTTTAATGACCACTGAGCTAGAGGAAAAGATCAAAAAAATCCAGATTAAAAGCTTAAATTTAATCCATTTAAAGATAAAAAGATAATTTTACAGCAATAATCCATGATAATACATGTACAGTGTAGCTTTTGTTAGTATAGCATTGTGATTCACTAAAAAAGAAGCATAAGAATATAAATAGTTTCTGGAGGATGAGTTCTCAAGGAGTAATGCTACTTGAAAATCTCAATCGCTTTGGACGGTGTATAAATCATGTTATAAATTTTTAAAAGCAATATGTATATGTTTTAAAAAATTTTGGAAAAAATAATTTTAAGGGACTGTAAATTATAAATTAGTCCCTTGGTTTCAAGAAATTCCCTTATTTAAAAAACTAATTATTTAGCCAGTGTTGGTCATGTTTAATTTAATATTATTTTATTTCAAAAATATTTCTTCTTTTCTCATAATCTTTCCATAATATCTATTTATTTTTAAAATAAAAAACATTGGAAAAGAATGTAAAATGAATGAAAAGAATTAAATAATTAGTTTCTAACACATGCGAACTAATTAATTCATTTCTCAGAACTAGAGGATTTATTTATAATTATGTTTGTAACTTGCACAATTTTTATCTTTATTTAATTAATTGTATAATATAGAACAAAAATAGAATATAGTATGGAAAAAGACTTGATATTAAGACATGAGATATTTGCACAAAACATGTAAGTATAGCACTAGGATTCTTCAAGCTTCAAAACTATAGTTTTAAATTATAGAGAAAACTCTAAACTAAAAAGTTCTATATAAAATTATGAATACTCAATCTCTTCTAATGAAAAATAACACATAAAGTAGTTTAAATAAGAGTTAAAATAGATCTAGACATAAAAATATAAACAAAATAAAACTATAAAATTTAACTAAGAAAAAAATTATAAAATAACTAAAAAAAATAAAGAAAAATCCCGAGCAATAACTTTTATATTGAATTTATGCGTATTCCTGAACTCGAATGGCATTATCTTTATAATCTTGTAGAAAACAGGATCTTTAGAACTTTTTAGCAAAATTTCAACCCAATCCAATTGTTGAATCAAAATTTAATGTTTTTTTTTTTTTTGTTAGAAAGGGCATTTGATGAATTTGGACTTTTTCTTAAGTTATGATTGTTTTTACATGTCCCATGTTAGGCTTCCTCACTTAAAAAAACTTTTCCTTGAATTCACGATGAGAAATTAAACTCTTCAATTACAGATAAATAAATACTTTGAATATAATATTGTTAACAATTTATAGCTTGCCTTTTCACTAGTGTAGATGCCACGGGAAGATAGTTTGTGCATGTATAGAATAGTTAAGACTTGCATGTTCCTAAATATGTATATCTTTTCTTGGTGCTTTAACCTCTCTATAGAATGAAACTTCAAGCTAATCCTCTATGATATCTCCATTTTTTTTTTTTAGAAGTATATGATATCATTAAACGTCATAACCTGGCGGCATGTGAAATTACAGAGCCTGCAGCATATCAATTTTGTAGGAACTACCAAATGAAGCAAGGTCCATATAAAGAAGACAAAACATCATATATAGCCTAAGAAAGCAACATTGGAATCTACACAAGATAACCATCACAGCAAAATCCAGGGGAAACTTCCAAGAGTCTCCAATTCATCTTTCTAGTGAATATGAACCTCTAAAGAGGAGCACTTTTAACAGCCTAATAGACGTAAGCTGAGAGATTGATCAAAACCAAGCAATGAAATCACTGGATCTTCGCACTCCCTGCTTAGCCATACAATCTGCCAAACTATTGCTCTCACGGTACACATGGGAAAAAGTAATTGAGCCAAAAAATCTAGTCAATCTCTGAACTGTGGAGAAGAGCTCTCGGTGCATCCATGGCCTATTATAAGAATTGTGCATCTAGCTGATTACATTGGCAGAATCAGATTCAATAGTAATATGTTTATGATGAAGAAGACAATTTGAGGCTGAGAGCTCAACAGCTTTGACAACAGCTCTCAGCTCAGCTATGTTCGAATCTAGTATCCCTAATGGCAAGGAAAAAATACCAAGGAGATGACCATGGTGGTTTCGTAGGACACCACCTATACCTGAGAGTCCAGGCTTTCCAAGAGAAGAGCCATCCACGTTCCACTTGAAGCTGTCAATGGTTAGAGGAGACCATATAACACCAGTTCTAGTAATCTGAACATTGGACCAACGAATCAGACCTTCTACCGATCTTAACAAGTCTGAAGGGGAGTAAGGAAAGTTAGGATGAAGTGCTTTCAACCATAAGCATAGCCGAGTGATGATAAGGAAGAAAACTAAATCATAGTTCGGTGACTTTTGTTGAAAGATCAAGTCATTTCGAAGAAGCCAAAGGGACCATACCTCTGAGAAAAACAACATCAACCATGCTTTCTTCTGAAATTTACCATGGACCATGAAAGTCCACTGAGAGAATAAGCCTGACAAATTCTTTGGGCAGCACCATGATAATCCCCACCACTTGATGATTTTGGACCAGATGATCCAATGCTTATGGCAATGTAAAATTAAATGATCAACCGACTCTTCCTCAACTAAACAAATAGGACAGTTAGAGTTTAAGCTATCCAAAACACCTCTTCTAACCAGCACACCTCGGGTATTGAGTCTGTTAATAATAGTCATCCAGCAAAAGATCTCCACTTTAGGAGAGACTACACATTTCTAAATCCCAGTAAAAGAGAAGCCATTGTTAGAATAATGAATGGGACTTAACAGCCCACATAGAGATTTAACGGAGAATCTTCCTGATTTGTTGTCCTTCCATAGTAGTCTATCCTCTGCCTCGTTGTCTAAGTGCACCGTTGAGAGAACGGCGTATAGTTGTTCTAACAAGCCAATGTTTCGACCCCTCAAAGGTCTTGTCCAGGAAAAGAACCATATCCATTCAAAATCATCCCACATTCTCATCTTGTCAATGTTGGCATCTTTATCATTGGATAAATGGTAAAGAGTAGGGAAACGATCTGCAAGACAGTAATTAGCAAGCCAAGTATCATGCCAAAACACTGTTCTCTTACCATTTCCAATAAGAACCATAGATTGATGAGACACAATCTCTTGTAACCTGTTGTCTTTAACGCAATGGTTGATCATACGCATCCATGTGCTTCCAGCTCTTGAAATAGAGGCTTGCGGCAGGAAACTAGAGTAGTTAATGTTGTGTATGAATTTGACCACTTTCTTCCACAGGCATGTGTCCTCATAGCCCAACCTCTATAGCCATTTATAGAGCAGAGCTTTGTTTTTATCCTTTACAGATCCAATCCCAAGACCCCTAATCCTTTTCGGAAGAATAACTATTATCCAGCTGACATTACATAATTTCCTGCTTTTCTCTTTTCCAGACCACAGAAAGGATCTGAACTTCCTCTCAATTGTTGTTGCAACCATTGTAGGCAAGGGAAATAGAGATAAATAGTAGATGGGCAGGTTACTTAGGACATATTTAAGTAGACACAGTCTACCCCTAATAGATAGGAATCTGCCTTTCCATGCAGCCAACCTGCAGCTAATGTTGCAAATAATAGGCTTCCACATTGAAATTCTATTCATATTTGCACCGATGACGAGACCAAGATATGTGATGAGGAGTTGTTCCTACTTGCATCTAAGAATCTACGCTGAGTGGCGACATACATGATCTTCAATACCTACTCCAATAATACTACTTTTATAGAAGTTAACTTTCAGCCCCGATATAAGTTCAAAGCATAAAAGGATACGCTTTATGTTCTGTAAACTATATAGGGAAGCTGAACTGAATATAAGGGTATCATCCGCAAACTGAAGGTGAGATAGGGCAGGACCAGTCTTGCTGAAATTTAGTCCCTCAATCAGTCCTAGACCACAACCACGCTGCAGCATACAACTCAATCCCTGAACTGCAATATTAAAGAGAAAAGGAGAGAGAGGATCTCTTTGGCATAATCCTTTTTCCAAGCTGAATTCCTTTGTGGAAGAGCCATTAACAAGAACAACCATTTTTGTTGTGGAAATACATTGCATAATCCACCCTCGCCATCTAGTTCCAAAACCCATACTAGCCATGACTTCATTAATGTATTCCCATAGAACAGAATCAAATGCTTTGTGAAAGTCAAGTTTGAAGAGATAAGCTTTACCCTGTTTTTCCTTGATGTAAGCAATAGCCTCATTTGCAATCAATACACTGTCAAGTATTTGCCTCCCTTTGATGAAAGCAGTTTGCTTGTCTGTAATAACTTCTGGCATAACATGTTTCAGTCTGATTGCTAGCATCTTTGATATAATCTTGTACAAACTTCCCACCAAACTAATAGGTCTGAAATCTGCTAACTTTACAGCATAATTTATCTTCCGGATGAAGGTCACAAAGGAGCTGCTAATGCCTAAAGGGAGAGGGTAGATTGATAAAATTCTTCAACCATTTGGGTAATGTCCCCGCCTATAGTACTCCAAGCTTTCTTGATGAAGACAAAATTAACACCATCAGAACCTGGTGCCTTATTTCCTTCACAGTCCCAAACCGCAGCTTTGATTTCCTCTACAAAGAACGGGCATTCCAGAAAAGCCGAGGATGAGGGCTGCAGCATTTGAAATTCTAGATGATAACGTGAGGGCCTTGGTCTGTCATAATGGGAATATAAGTTACGGAAGAAGTTGAAGACAACTATCTTTATATCTGCAGGATTAGACAGCATCTTGCCATCAACCTCCACAGATAAAATCTGGTTCCTTTTATGTCTTATTGTTGCAACTAAATGAAAAAAACGTGTGTTCTTGTCTCCAAGCTTGCACCACTGCACCTTTAACTTCTGTTTCCAAACAGACTCTTGCATTCTATTGAAATTTCTTAGTTTAAAGGCAATGCTATTGCTTCTAATCAATTCAACAGCTGACAAGTCTTTGTATTCTTTGAGATGGTCGAGGGAGTCAGCTTCTAGCTCCAGCTCCTTGATTTGGTTAGACATGTTGTCCACAACATCTTTATTCCAGTGCTTACATCTCTCTTTTAACATCTTGAAAGCTGAGACCATATTCCTTCTACCAGTTGATGAGACCGAAATTGAGCTCCAGAAGTTTTGTATCATCTGCCTAAAGTCAACCACCAGCAATTCATAAACCGGAATGGTTTTGGTCCCCAATTCATAAAGTCTAACAATAGCTGCAGGGGTCTATGGTTAGAAAAGAACCTTGGGAGACCGAATAAAGTAGAGGTTGGAAGAAACTGCAGCCAATCACCCGATATGAAAATTCCGTCAATGCGACTCACCGCATTATCTATGAATCAGGTAAATCTTTTTCCATTTAAGGGGAGATCAAAAAGTTCGCAGCCATCAATATAGTGCTTGAATCTTGTCATAGAAGCAGATACTTTTGAACCACCTTTTTCTATCCGAGGGTGATAAAGTTTCATTAAAATCGCCTGCAAGACACCATGGTGTGCTAACACTATCTTTGAAAGTAATTAAGTAGTCACATAATTCCTTCTTCAGGATACCATCAATCGAAGCATAGATAAAGGATACCATGTAATTCAAATTATAATGAGTAAAGGTACCTTCAACATGTAAAATACGTCCATTCATAACAATTGAACATCCATGATATCTTCATATGACTCTACAGAAATCAATGTTACCTTCCCCAACTTAATTTCAAAAGAATAAAGTTGTTTGTCAGCTTCCTCTTTAGTCACGTTATCTTCAACATGATAGAATAGCTTTGAAACTTCAAAACTAGAGATTTATATATCTAAAAATTTTCATTTGTAATCTCTAATTCATCACCTTGCAAATTAAATCTTAATATATTGTAGATTTTTGTTTCAATTTATAATGTAGCAGAACAAATCTATCCCTCAATAATATTTTCATTCAGAACCACAACACAACAGGTGGTTTACCTTATGTGATCAAATTATTATGAACCATTCTTCATCATAAGGAAATTCTAGCTTTTAGCCTATTCACGACTAGTTTTTTATCTTCCCTTCTAAGATATTCATGCATTCCTCAAGTCTATTGCATTTAGCAACCCAATCAAGGAATTTCACTACGTCCAGATATCCATTGAAACTAGAAATATCAATCATCAGATGAAATTCATTAATTAATCTCATAAAAACATCTTTCATGTCTTTGTCTGGTATAATCAGTATAATCTATGTAGCCTCCTGCAATTTTGATCTCACCAAACTCCTCCACATAGATAGGTTGTGGTTGTCTATATGGGATTGTAGGAACGGGTTTTTGGGGTTTGGTTTGTCTTGAGCTAAGTCTCAGGGCACATCACTCTTATTTTCACGGTTTTTGTTTACGTATTCCCTAGTAGAAGTTGATCTTGTAACTTAGTTATGTCTACTAATGACCATTTCAATCGATTAAGCCTCCACAATTGTATTCTTTGCGATGTCTCTTGAGCACAACATCACATATGGCCTCCACTCCTGCTTCTCGGTGTGGGAACATTTTTCTCAATATTGTTGTCCATTAAATAGGCCAACACGCTCTAAAATCAATTGATGCATCATATAGTATTAGGGTTTCTCAATCTATAAAAATTACAATCCTTAAATTATAAAGAAAACTTTGAATTGAAGATTTTTTAATAAGGTTATGAATAATCAATCTCTTGTAATTAAAAAAAAAACACATAAGACTGTTTAAATAAGAACTAAGTCCAATCTAGGTACAGAAATCTAGACCAAATAAATTTATAAAAACTTAACTAAGAAAAGAATCCTAAAATAACTAGAAAAATAAAGAAAAAATTCAAGCAGTAACTTCTAGGCCAAATTTGTGCATGTTTCCAAACTCGGATGGTGGTAGTCTTCGTAATTTTTTTAAAGGAACAAGACATTTTGAGTGCTTAGCCTGGTCACATAAAAAATTATAGCTCGTTTTTTTCATAAAAATCATTTAACATGTCTGAACTTCTTAAATAAATACCCCCGTTTACAACAGAGTAGAGCACGAGGATAAGTCTCCAGCGTCATTTTCCTTCGCTGGTTGCAAAGGGATCCGGCTGGTTTTGGTTATGTGAAACCACCACAAATTCAGTGATTTTTGTGTCTAAAGAAAGCTAACTTCATCTTCATCACCAAGGTAGTTTTTCTAGTGGGGAACTTCCTGAAAAGGCACCGATGTTACTCAGACTTCAACAACTCTTGATCCCACTATTGCGAGGTATCTCCAAAGAGGGAGGTGGACTGGAGTTGACAGTTTTAGAAGATTAATATGGCAACTCTTAACATTTATCATATATAAAACGCGTCTTTTTCTACAAAAACTAGTTTCTGTGATGTCATTAGTAAATAATATGGAGAAGCTACGCTGACTGGTATATCCTTCGCTTAAGGTTTCGAGAGTGTATGAAAAGGTTCTGAGGTGGGATTATTTCGAAGAGGAGCTACGGAAAGCCTCAAATGAGCCGATTGATACTGATTTTCTGTCCAACTTGCCCATCCTATTGCCATTTCCTGCTCTACCTCCGGAGTCCTTCAAAACATCAGCAAATTTTGCCATCTCGGATTTCTCAATAGAATGCAAGTCTTGATCCAGTATATTGTCAAGTGAAAAATCGCTAGCTCTACCTGATGAAGATCTCATATACCCATTAGACGATCCTACCTCCCTAAATCTCCGACTGTTCTCCAGACTCCTGCTGATTCTTTGGATATCCATGGAATGTCTAAACGAATGCCTAGATGAATAGAAGGATGGAGTTTGACCTCCAGTAGATTGCAAATCACTTGTGGCGTCTGTTGGTGTTGAAACACTTAAACTGCCATTTGGAGAATCAGAATCTCCTGTCACTCCAGTTCTGTCACCTGAAGATCCATGACTGTGATTATGAGTCTCCTTTCCCAATAAAAGTTTCCTAAGCTTGTGGAACATTTTGGTTTTCCCTGAGTGGCTCGTTTTTGGTGATAGAGGATCATCAAGTTCTCCTGCGTCTGTGATATAGGAGGCCTGGGAGGATGACCAGTGATCAGGTTCAAACTCCATTATGTTGATCCCCTTCTCCGCCATTCCTTCAGTATTTGCAAATTCAAGTATGAGCTGTTTTGCTTTCATCTCAGACCTAGGGCTTAGAGACTTACTAAGGTCTCTTGCAACAGTTTTACCATGAGGGGGCTGAAAATTGCGCATTTCATATCGCAAGCAAGCATTTATCCATCGAAGATAGACTAATTCTTCAACATCACTACACCGGTCTGCTTGGAGTTGCTCAACTTCCTTTGCCAAGTCCTCATTTTCCTGCCTTAACCGATTGCCCTGCTTCCTTAATGTTTCTGTCTGCAACAAAATGAAACTAGAAAATGAATCACATGATAATCGGGTATAACTGAGGAATGACGCATGAATTATCAAGAATGAACTAATTACTAATTACTAATTACCTCTGGATCCTCCAGAATGGAATTAGCAAGGATTTGGGTGGACTCCAGTTGAGAAAACAATTCAGAGTTTTCTAGATGCAATCTGGAGTTAGATTTCCTCAACTCTTCTGCCTCAATCTCCAAATCCTTCAGCCTTTGCAACTTCATTTTAATATCTGAATCAGTTTCAGCAGACTTGAGTTCCTGCTCTTGCAACCCAGAAACTCTCTTTTTAAGGGACAATATCTGTTCTTTGTTCTGCTCTGCTTCAGACCTTAGTTTTTTCTTCAGCAGTTCAAGTTTTGACCTGGCAGCATCAAGCTCGGCAACAACTTTCGCATGATCCACCACTTGAGCTTGCAGTCTTCTGTTATCAGCCCTCAAGGACTCAATTTTCAGAGCAAACAACTTAGTCTCCATGTTGTTTATTTTCAAACGGTTTTGCAATTCCATCACAGCTGCTTCTTGCTCTTTTAGGCCATAAAACTCAAGCATTTGGACCTCAAGGTTTCTTTCCCTCTCTCGAAGCATTCTAACCATGTTCTTCAGATGCCTGATATCTTGCTCATAATCGACCTTTTCCACACCTTCGAAGGATCTTGGAGTTTCCACATCTGATATAATTGTTTCTTCTTTCTTGGATGTCTCAGAATTATTGGCAGTAAAGTCCAATTCCTTCACAAGATCATTGAATTCAGTCAAGAGATACCCATCTTTATCCCCACTGTGTCTACTGCTTGGAGACAAAACCTTGGAATTATTAACAGCAACATTCAGCACGCATGAGTCATCCTATGGAACAGAAAGCATGAAATTACTTTTCAAAAATTAATAACAAAGACATAAAATTTGCATCTTTTGAAGAGCCATAAACCACAGCTCAATTGCCAAACAAACAGGTAAGAGAATTTAGTTTTCTAAAATGACTCGTGACAGATGGAGTACAACTCTATGAAATAATCCAGAGTGACAAAGATTTTACCTGCAAACATCATTCTGCAAAAAAATAAAAGGAGCACAGGGTAGAATTTAGACACCATATTAAACGAGTTAAATACTTTATTCTGGTGCCCTCGTATTTTTTACTCAGGCAGAACTTACAATGAAGTCTTTCCATGGCCTAGCGAGCTCGTAATTTTCACTAATTCCTTCAAATATTTCTTGAGGGAGAAGCGGCGGGTTCAGTTTTTACAGATATATTCACAAAAGGTAAACATGTAGTAAGGTGATGAGAAAACAAAACAATTCAATTTCAATTAGATAAACTGATTTTAGAAATGCTTTCACAATAAAATTGTTCGATTCAAAAAAGCAAAGTAAAACAAAGGAATTACTACAAGGTTCACCGATCACCACTCTGCCATCTTGAATTCACTGCTGACAGACAGTTGCTAATTCAAGTGTTACTATTAATCAACCTAAATGCATTGAATATTAGCAATAGAAAACATTATCCTGTACTATCAAAATTTATGAACGAAACTTACATAACTTTCTGCTGAAATTGAAGCGACACTGCCAGAACTCGATGTTCTATTCTTCACTTGAAGATCGTCTCCGTGCCAAGTTCTTTCCCCCCCAACGTCAACCTCACTACCATGATCTATAAACAATGAAAATAGACAGAATAATCAAAACATGGACAGAAATAAAAGCAAGACCAGTCAGTGGATAAGGAGATCAAACCTGAAGAGCGTGGGGAGCAAGGAAGCTGGGAAGACTTATTCCTGTTGATTTTCAAGCGTGCAAGGAGAAATCCAGCAGAAGAGAGTGCTAAAGCCACCCCAAATTTGATTAAAACAGGCCTTATATCACTTTTATCTTTTACCATGATACAAGTCAACTTATGAATCCACATGAAAAATAGAGAGAGAGAGAGATCATAATTCATAGGTCGTCTTCATCATCATCCTCCATCTACATAGCCAAAACAACCAATATTAGCCAGCCTAATATTTACATTAACAGACAACAAGAGCATATATATATTGAAGAACCAGCGAAACCCACATAGAATTAATCTTGATTCTAAAAAAACATAGAGAAAGACCATGAACCCCACGGTCCTTGCCATATAAAACCAAGAATCCAGAATAAGCCAAACCTTACCATTTAATACGTTAGTTTTAAGATGGGAGGTGGCCAAAAGGGAGAAATGAATAATCAAAGAAGCAAAATTTAATTCAAAGCATGCTGATTTCTTCTAAACAGAGAGCTTAAAAAAACTAAACACATAATGATCCACGCCATGTTAAAGCAACAATTGATGAATAAGAAAAATCCCAAAAAAGCAACGTCTTTATCAACCATGCTCGTTCTGTTGGAATACAAGCCTCGAGCTAGAAACCAGAAAGGATCAACGAGATAAAAAAATAAGGGAGAAAAAAAGCTCATGTCGATAAGACAAAGTGCATACCCAGAAACAGAAACCGAGATCAAAACAAGCCATTTCAAGTTTAAAAAATTAAAAAAAAAAGGAGGTATGACAAAAACCCCACTGGAAAATTCAGTTATATATAATTTTGATAGAGAAAGAAGACTAAATTACTAAAGAGAGGGATTGCAAGGGCATTAAATCTTCAGTGGCAAGCGCGCTGTCTAGAAAGCGAAATTATTGATATAGATTTTTTGAGCAATATAAATATAATTTTTTTATGTGTATTTCAATGAAAGAATAATTTTAATAACTTATTCAGTTATTTGTACTTTAACTACTTTTAATTTTGTAAGAAAAACATTGAAAAGAATTATGGAAATAAAAAATAATAATCTTTAAATAATTTATTTTAATAACGTTTTTTTTTAGCTATCTCTTTTAGCTGTAAAAATAAAGAAAAATTATAATTGTGAACCCTATTAGTTTTTTTTTTTTTAAGATGGTACGTATTTGATTTAATTAATAATAAAAACGTATAGCTTGTTGGGTTTCTGTCGTCTCGTGTTCTTTTTAATGGCATATCAAAAAGTTAGGTGAGACAGAGAGAGACAAGTTGATTTCGTTTTATTGTCTGAAAGAGAAATTTTGGTTAGAAACTACAAACACCCAGATTCTGAACCTTTTTCTTTTTAAGAAAAAATTATATTTAGAAACTAGGAAACTCTTCCTGGATTTTTTTAATGAAAAATAGTTTTTTTTCTATTTTCAGAAAATAATTTTTTTTTTCATTTGAATCAATGGACTTTTTTTTTTCTTTTAAATACAACAACAAAAAGGTTTTCTAAAATAAAAGGTAAATAAGTTTTCTAAATCCTTATTAATTTTTTTATATATATAAATTTTTAAATTTGGTTTTGAAATAATTTATTTTGATACTTTTTTTTAAATAATTAAAACCAGCTAAAACTCCTTGGAAAAACTTTGTAACTTCACACTCATTTACATTGTTCATTGAAATAATATAATGACCTTTTTGTTTCTCCGCTAAAAAAACTTAATATTAGTTATCAAGAGTATTAACGTAATTTCACATAATCCATTTATGATCATTACTATATTGTCAGGGAATAAATAAGTTTTTTTTCTTATCGATTACACAGTGAAACGACCAAAATACCATTGAAAGTAAAAAAGTTAAACATGGCATCAAGGGGCATTTTTTTTCACAAAGATTTTTTTTGTTAATATAATATCAGTTGAGGGGCAATTTGGTATTTGAAAAAAAACAATTAAAATACATAGTGAAACTACAAAAAAAACCCTTAAAAGCAAAAAAAAAAATTAAACCTAGAGTAAGGGGGTTTTGGTCTTTTCACAATGGTTTTTGTATAATTATTAAATCAGGTGAGGGGCAATTTGGTATTTAGATAAAAAAAAGTCAGGGGCATGCGGCGCACTCAACGACATGTGGGAGGTGCCCATGCCCATTGTGCAACGCCTCTCGGCATCCAAACATGTCTTTTTGTCATGTCAGCGTTAGTGGTCCGATTTGTCATTGGTGAGCCTTTTTGCTTTCTTTTATAAAGAAAATAATATAATATGTACTCGTCTCAATAGATCTAATTAATGTTCAGTCTTAATAAAGCAATAATTAGGAACATTTAGGAACAATGTTGTGATGCAATAGGAATCTTATAATTATAACAACTTTATAAATTCTTTTGCAAGGCATTTTTGTTTCAAGAACTTTATCCTTACTCTAGATTCGTTAATCAAATATTAAATTTATTAATAAAATATTTGACAAATATTAAAGATAAATAAAGCTTTTATTATTTATAAATATGTTTACATGAATAAAATAAATATCACGTGTAACCAATCAATTAGTTGTATGACATATACACTAACAATCTTTCACTTGCATTAAAGTCAATCACTTATGTATCAAACATTATATCACTCTACTTGATTATAATGATTTTACTTAGACAATGACTTAATAAGAGGATCTACAAGATGCTCTTCAGTAGATTTTTGATCTGTCTTTGCATCTTTCTTTCTATGATTCTCTAATCAAATTGAATTGTCTAAATATATTTTTTAGATCATTGATGAGACCTTGATTTTTTTGCTTATGCAATGACTCCATTATTATCATAATATAGGGCTACTGAATCGACAATACTATAAATCACACCTAATTCAGTGATGAACTTTTTGATCCAAACAATTTCTTTTATCCCTTTAAAAGTAAAAATGTACTCAACTTTAGTTGTAAAATCTACTTTGGTCTCTTATTTTGAATTCTTCCAACTCGGACTATTACTCAAAGTATAATATAACTAGACTGGATTTTTATTTTCAATATTTGATTGAAAACTAGCTTCCAAATAATCATGAGCTACTACTTCATCTCCTCCATAGACTAGAAAAACATTATTAGTTCTTCTCGAGTATTAAATAATGTTTTTCACTATATTTTAGTGACCTTCACCTAGATTAAATCGATATCTACTCGTTATACTCAAAGTATAAGATAAATCTAATCTTGTACATAGTAGCATCACATACATTATGGATCCTATATTCAAAGTATATGAAATCATTTTCATCTTATCTCATCACATACATTTTAAGGTACATATCCTTAGAAAGATTTATCCTATATGAAATAGGTAAGTATTCTATTTTGGATTCTTCCATGTCAAACCATTTTAACATTTTATTTATATATGTGGATTAGGATAATCCAAACAACTTTTTATATCTATCTCTATAAATCATTATTCCTAGTATATAGGTTGTTCTCTCATATCTTTCATGGAAAATTCTTGGACAATTAGATTTTTACTAACTAGAGTAAAGAAATGACATTTTCTATTAATAATATGTCATCAATATATAATATTAGGAAAACGACTCCACTTCTACTAACTTTTTTATAAACACAAGGCTCATCCATGTTTTTTATGAAATCAAAATGTTTGATTATCTCATCAAAATTGATATTCCAACTCCTTGAAGCTTAATTAAATCTATAAATGATTTTTTATAAATTGCATACTTTATTGGCAAATTCCTTTGATTCAAAACTTTCAAGTTGTGTCATATAAACATATTCTTAAAGATTCTCATTTAGGAATACAATTTTGATATCCATTTGCAAAATCTTATAATCATTATATGCAGTTATAGCAAGCAAAGTCTTTATGGATTTTAATATAGTTACTTGCAATAAAATTTCATCGAAGTCAACCTATTTCTCTTTGTTTGTAACCTTTTATAACTAGTCTAGCTTTTTATATTTATAAATTATCATTTATGTCAATCTTTCTATTAAAGATCCACCTACATCCAATGGGTTTTATCCACTCAAATGGATTAACCAAGGTCGATACCTGGTTGGTATATATGAAATTCATTTCAGATTTTATAGTCTTAAGCTATTTTTAAAAATCAATATTGGATATTGATTACATATAATTGGTAGACTCATCAAGTATGAACAACTTATTATTTTTAGCTTTCATGAGAAATTCATATCTCATTAGTACATGATGTGTCCTACTAGATTTATAAAGTTTTTATATTTCTTGAGCTTTAGGCTAAACATCCAATGTTATAGCCTTAGGGTCAGGTTTTATTTGGGTGTTAGTTTATGGTTCTTAAATTTCTTCAAGTTTTTTTTTTCCTTCAATTTCTCATTACAAGAACAAATTCTTTCTTTAGAAATGTAACATGTTTTGAGACAAACACTTTTACATAATGAGATAATATAAATAATATCCAATGGTTTTATTTGGATATCTCATATACTTATATTTATCTGACTTAGGTCCTAACTTTTCAGATACAATACGCTTCACATAAATATCATATCTTAAATTTAAATATGATAAGATTGGTATCCTAACATTTCATATCTCATATAGAGTTTTATCGATAAATTTTGATGGAACCTTTTTTAAAGAGTAAATAGTAGTTTGAAGGGCATAGCCCCAGATAGAGAGAGAGAGAGAGAGAGAGAGAGAGAGAGAGAGAGAGAGAGAGATGTATGTTTAGCTCATCATGGATTGTATCAAATCTAATAGGGTGCAACTTCTCCTTTCAGATAACTTGGTAGTTTCAAGTCTAACAATCATTTACACAACTATCACATGAGCCTTTTCATAGACAAAGATGGTCTCTCCTTATAGAATTATCATTCGGATCAGTTCAGTATACATGTCATCTTACAAACATCTATATGACAACAACTACTTTATTTTATAAAGGATAGAACATAATATGTATCAATCTTAATAACTCTAATTAATGTTCAGTCTTAATAAAGCATTAACAAGGAATATTTAGGAGCAATGATTTGATACAATATAAATCTCATAATCATAAAAACTTTATAATTTTCTTTACAAAGCATTTTTGTTTCAAGAACTTTATATTTATTGTATATTTGTTAATCAAATACTAGATGAATATTAAATATAAATAAAATCTTTTATTAAAAATAAATATATTTACATGAACAAAATCAATACCATATATAATCAATTGATTGACTATAAAATATATACATTTATAAGCTTAAAAGTTATTTTTTTATATAGTTAAACAATAAGAGTGTCCTCGAGCTTAGCTTCCAAGCTTAAGTTATTTATAAACTCATTAATTAACTTAAACAAGTCAAACTCTACATACAAGAGCATAAATCAAACCTCTATTAAGATAATTAAACAAACTTAATTAATTGAGTTTTATATTTTTGGATTATTATAAAAACTTAGGTAAGTTAAATTTAAAGATATCATAACTTGTTTTTTATATTTCTCAGAAAAAGATATATATATATATATATATATATATATATAGAGAGAGAGAGAGAGAGAGAGAGAGAGAGAGAGAGAGAGAGAGAGAGAGAGATACAAATGTGCCTCCTACTAATTAACTCTTATTTTATTCTCAATAAAAAGATTTAAAAGTTAAATCTCCTTTCTAATTATCTAAAATTCAAAATTAGCAGGTTGTGGATTAAAATTGAACACCATCTCATCAGATGGGAACTCAACTAGGAATCCATTTGTTGATAGAGTGAAACGATAACGGGGCATGGTTGATGGGCGTATTTATCCTTTCCATTAATGTTTATTTTTATGTTTTAAAAATATTTTAAAGAGAAATTAATTTTTTTTATTTTTTTATTTTTTTAAATTAATGTTTTTTATGTTTTTAGATTTTTTGATATGTTAATATTAAAAATAATTTTTTAAAAAAATTAAAAATATATATTATTTTAATATATTTTTAAATAACAAATACTTAAAGAACGACTATTAACCTAGTATTTCAAAAATTACGTGTTGAGTTGTTTCAACTTGATGGCCATAAACTAATCTACACGGTCCAAAAAGCCGACATCTGGTAGCACAAAAATAAATGTTGACTATGACATTAACACGGGCCACAATTTATCAAAAAAAAAGAAGAAGCAGCGTTAGCGTTATTGTGACCACATGGTTGCTTTGGTTGGTCGAATGGATGGCCCTGAGATTGACACATCAAATAGCACTCCATCACAAGCACATCTCTGCTACTGAACTTCATATCTTAACCTTACAGCTAAATTTCCATCCACCTAATTTATATTCTAACACAACCTCACATCTAAATGTTTTGGCTCTAAAACTCTTCGTACTAATAAAATATTTGTAGCGGCTTCAAAACAATATTAATATTATAATTATAATTATATATATATATATATATATAGAATAAACTAAACATTGTTTTTTTATATTATAAATGCACTTATGGACGCGATTCATAAATGAATGGCTATTTTCAAGAATCAAATAACTAGGAAGAGCCCGCCGGCTCAAGGTCCTCTGTCGATCACATATTTTAGTTGATATATATAATCGGGGCTGTGTTTTGCCTAAACCACAATTTATATATATTTGGTTAAGAATTTGATGTGTGGTTTAAAAGTGTGTCCCATTAAAAAAATAATTTATGGCTTGATAAAATAACTCCATCTTTTTACATGAACAAGTCATGATTTCAAACTTATCCAATGCTTATTACCAAAGCATATTGCCATGCTTATGCAAACTTGGTGTTTGATTCAGTGTTTATATATATCTTTATTCTTACTGTATTTTTGTTTGTGTTTTTAGAATATCCATAGTTCACAACTTTCATATTGTTTTGCTATATTTTTTATATATTAATAATCATATACTTGTATAATTTAACATTATGAAATACATGTTCTTTTTAGTTATTTTATTATCAACAACAATTTTAACTAAACATCTTTTAGTTGCTTTTTATTTAACTACAATTTCAACTGTAATTTTAACAAAACACATATTTTAATCTAACTGATAGCAACTAAAAAAGCTTTTTTTAAATCTTATTTTTTTAAACCCCAACCATAAAAGTTATTGCAATGCCTAACACACACTTACATGTGGATTGAAAAATGCAAGTGGTAGTATTTAAATCACGAATGTCCTCTCCTCCTAATTGACTATTTACTACTTGACTATTATCAGTTGAATTACTAGCTAATTTGGTATAGAATAAACACTACGTCCTCTTTCATAAACTATAGTGGACG
>Ga0325404_1001117_pt1 | contig 28166 bp, 17 predicted proteins | sample PopdelMetagenome_18_FD_205664 | JGI IMG/M metagenome (GOLD analysis project Ga0325404, IMG submission 205664) | Populus deltoides microbial communities from Bellville, Georgia, United States - Xylem-Control-R1 | ecosystem: Host-associated > Plants > Phyllosphere > Stem > Wood/Secondary xylem...
AAGCTCGCTGAAAAAATTAACTGGATACGCTTGATTTCCACAGTTAAAGTGCTGGCATCTGTGATTAGCCAGGTAAACTGATGAAATGTTAATGCCTGACAGAACCTGCCACAATTTTTTTGTAAAACAAAAACCAATCAGGGCCATTATCTCTGTGCAACAATCTATATAGCACACAGCATTTCATATGAAAATAACCTACCACTTGAAGCCCTGAGTTCAACCTTTTCCAACAATCCAGGATAGCCTCCGATGGTTTCTGAGCTATAAAAATCCATCAATAGTGATTCGTAACATACCTTTTGAGTTCTATTGCACAACAATTTCCTTCTGCCTTAATTCTCCGTGAGCATTTTTTTTACATTTATAATTTTTTTTCTTTACATGCATGAGTTAAAAGAGACTGAAATATAGCAGTTGGGAACTCATCTTGAGAATACAAGCAACAGTGAATTACTGTTTATATTTCAAACAAGACTACCTCCAAACTTACCCGGGCAGGACAAGACAGCACAGCAGAGTCCGTGATACGAGCCTTCAAGAAATTCTCATCTTTAGTTCTACCTTCATTCACAAAACTCATCACTATAAACAAAATTAAGTTCTGAGCTACAAAATACAAATCAAACCAATAAAAACTGCCAGATACAGCAACTTGGCCAATTGTACAATCAAGGCAAGGGCACATTTGAACATCCAAGCACATAATAAGGGCACAGATTAGTTAAAAATTTACAAAGGACATACTAGAATGCAACTATATATGTTTCTTCAATGCATGGCTCATAACTCCAAGCTCCAATGCAATTTCAATAAATTTCTTGGTATATAATGCATGCTTTAAAGAAATGTTGCTTCTGGCTTCAATCAGGTCTATCACATTTTAAACAAATGTATTTTTGTAAAAGTTGTGTAGAAGTTCTTGAATATAGAATTCATCCATACAGAAAGACATCCCAGCTAAGAATTATAGCATGACACATCTAAATTGCCTATGAGGATTCAAGAGGCCAGGGTGAATCCAGCAATTCAGTTAACGTTAGAATACTCAAACACTGCAGAGCAACTAAACAATTTCCAATAATCAAACCCAGCATAAGTTCAAAAATCAAACTCGATTGGTGTAGCAGAGAATTGCAGGAAATAAAACCCAAGTTACTCTTAATACAAGTGCTATAGGATGCAAGAAATACAACCACCAAAGGATGGAAGAAACACGGTCTCCATAATTAAAAGACAAGTTCCACTAACAAGAAAAACAATAAAGGCGTGCCACTAAAGAGGTTCTTAGAGCTCGGTAATTTATTATCAGGGACATGACAAGTGTTTAGTCAATATCAAGATCTCCAAATGTATTTGGTTCTTCTAGGTGAGATCATCAAGGTGGGCCAAGTGTATGTCAAATCCCCGTACACCTGGTCTTCCAGTTTAGGCAGTAGGCTTCATCAAAAGAGGCAGTAGGCTGGCTTCAGGCTTCATAGATCTCAGCTGTTTTGATGGGAAAGGAGAGGAAGCAAAGGTAAATAAGTGCATCAGAATCCTATGCAGAGGGAGATTGGATAGGTTATGATATGAAACTGCTGCAAGCTACAATGTGATTGGCCTTATCTGTGGAAATTTCTACTCATCTGTATAGACAGAATATACAATGTAAAACCAGTCTACCTGCAGTAGCCATCATCAAATTCTAGTAATAGCTTTTGCGTCGAGAAACAGGGGCCTGGCCAGATAACCTGATAATTGATGATGTTGCTAGTTAGGATTTCTACAACACGATTACCCAAAGGATGTGTGAACGTAACTTGAATAATAAAACTCCTAGAAAAAGCAGCATAAAAGCAAAACACAGATAAACTGAAGTGAAAATGACATTTCAACTGAACATGTGGCATCTAATTACAAGGAAGGTTACAGGTCCACACAGGTTAAGAATTTAATCTTTAAAACTCTAGCACTGATTCCAGAACAGACACCAATTACATGAATAAATATTTAAACAGGTTTCAAACAATGGCACATGACAAAATATTTCTTACCCGGAAGTACCAGTGCGTCCTGAAGAATAACTTCCATAGGCTCCATAAGGACCTCCACTAGCATTAATCTACAAAAGACATGGATAAACACTATTCAAGTCGAGCAATAACTTGCAAAATGAGTGGGTATGAACAAGAAGTATTGGCAAATTTTACAGCTTACTCATTTTCCATTCAAATAGCATTATAGCACATGTTCAAAATATGGAAAAAGGCTAAGAGCAGGAAACAAAGGAAACCACTCCCTCAATATGCAGCAAGTCTAAAACAATATGTATGTGTAATATTATCACATCTACAAATCAATACCTGTGAGCTACCATAGCTACCATAACCGTCTCCAGAAGCATAATCACTTGAGCTATAGCCACCAGCATAAGAACTCCCGCGTCCATGTCTTTTACCATCTCTACTGTCATAATTTAGACCCTCCGAACCTTCAGCTGAGACAGGAAGGTATGGTAAAACTGGTAGAATAGCAGACATTGCACCTTCCCTGTCAAAAACATTAGCTCTTAACCGTCGACTTATTTGTATGAGAGCATCCTTGGCAACATCCAGGTCTCCAGCAATCTTGTGGTCAAAAGTAAGAGGACCAGTCTCAATATTACATTAACTCGAGGAACATAAGCCACAGGCCCAGAAAGATGATACAAAAACAATTTCAATTCAATAACCATTAGAGATATTTCTTTACCTGCACCATCTCATCATCATCAGATGCAACTTTGGGAAGATTTTCCTTTCTAGGTATTCGAATAATAGCTTTGGTAAGTTTCCTCATCTCATCTATAATAACTCCTCCTTTACCCAGAAGGCAACCAATACGAGAGGAGGGCACAAGTAGACGGGTAGTAAAAGAGATAAGACCTGAATCTCTTTCCATTTTCTCACTACATCTAGGTTGTAAACGTACGGCTGCTTCTATTGTTGGAGAATAGTGATCATAGATCTGGTATAGAACAATTAGAAATCCATCATAAACAATGTCAAAGGAACTCAACAGAGACCCAAAAGAGGGATTTAAAAGAATATACAAGTATTATACCTCCTTCGCTGAAATAGTTATCAAGCAATCATCTCCTTCAGCAACTGAACTATCAACTTTGATTGTTGCTCCAGACTCCTGTCTGATCTGGTTGATGATGGTACCACCTTTCCCAATGACAGCACCAATGTTGGCAGTTGGACATACCACACGAAGTGAAAATTCTTTCGAAGCAAGTTCATCTCTTGGAGCTGAATATAATGATCGAGACCAGTCTCCAGTATCACCTTTGAAACCACCATAAGGACCCATGAGAGGAGCAATTCCAACAATTGGGGCAGCTGCAGATGGACCTACCAGGGAACCAACAGAAGAGTACACATTTGGAACAGCAGAAACAAGCAAGTGCTGAGACCGTGATGGATTATCGTGAAGGCGAGATGCTATTTGATATAAAGCCTTTTTGAGAACTGCAGCTTCACCAGAAATCTGGCCACCAATAACAACAATTATATGAGAAAAGGAAAGGAAAAATTACAGGCCTCATTCATTGTACAAAGCTTGAGTCTATACTCTCAAATCCAATGAATGCCTACTTGACGATGATGAAAGGGATCCAAACACATTGCTGAGCAAGTATCAAATCCCCAAACATTAACTAGTCCAAGGAAGAAGACCCTTCCCAAAAAGGAAGTTTAACTCACGGCATGCAAGAAAAGGAACCCAGATGACATACCAGATAAGAGCATGACTTGTCACAATCATAAAAGCAAGATTTATTTTGGTCCAATAACTGTAATTGTCTATAACCTGTCCCCTTAAACAAGTTCCAGAACTAGGAAAAAAAATGAAGCGGAAATTTTTTTTGAAAAAGGAACAAAGACATTGTACCATGTGAAATTGCTAATGGAAACAAGGGCAGGCAAAAAAAAAATAGGAATACCTGTACCAGCTCATCTGAGCTTAACGCACAAGGAGGTAAATGCTCATCCTTGAGAATGCGGATCACTGCACCAGTCTCACTGCGTATGTTCTGAACTATCTGCCCACCTTTCCCAATAATACATCCTATCTGATCAGATGGTACAAGAAGCTTTGCGGTGACTTGTGGACTTCCTTCAGAGTCATCTTCAACTTGCAAATCTTCTGCAATAACCTTATCATGCACCCTGAACAGAGCATCCTGTGCAGGAGAAATGTAATTACCACTGTCTTCATATTCATTAGTCTCATCACTCGGGCTATAGATGGTAACAACACGTTCTTCACAGCCCGGCACTGTTTCACCAACCCTAATCTTTGACTTAGTGTCAATCCTTAATTGCTTAATAATCTCCCCTCCCCTTCCTATTATGCTCCCAATCTTCCTAGCCGGACACAAATACCGATACACAGTATCTTGCGAATCAATAACAAAACGTTCTCTATCATCACCGGAATTTCTCCTCTTATTTCCACCAATATCATAATCTGACTGCGAATGAGCCCGCTTCCCGTAACTATTCCTCTGCCCCGCCATTACAATCAACAGAGACTACTTTCTACAACAACCCCATCAAAATTACACTATAATCAAAATTCTATAAACAAAAAACTTCGATCCATAATATTTTGAACTTCATAAATAACTAAGAAACCAACATCCACTAAAAGAAATTATGAATTCTTTTCAAGAAAAAGATAATAACTTTTGATCAAATAAGCAATGGTTAGTCAAATAAGCCCTAGATCTGGCCAAATCAAAAAAGTAAAAACCCTAATTAGCAAACAAAATTACGCAATCAGGGCAAGATCGTAAAGAGTCGGATTAGATTATTACCTAGAAAGTGAATGATGTAGAGCAAGAAATGTTAAATCAGAGTGACCTTTTTAGCAGATTCCGTCCTCTCTGTCTCTGTATGCTGTATCTTTTTTATATATATATATATCTATATATTCCGATTTCTAGGGTTTTGACCGCGCCTTTGCCATTTTATTTATTTCGCGCTGAAAAAAAATTTTATTATTTGGACCGGATTTTAATGATTTTAAAATCATCCTAATTTTTGCACGTCTCCCCGAAACCACTTACCTGATTAAAATTTAATTTAATTTTTTTATAAAATAATTCAGAATATCATTTTATTTTTCTAAATTCTGAAATAATTTTATTTTCAATTAATTTTATTAAAATATAAATAAATCGATTTAGTACCCAGTTATATTTAATAACTTTGCTAATTAGTTACAGGACATATTTTTAGCCGCATGAATTACGCTTCCTATACCATCAATACAATTGTTGCTGAGTTAAATTTTAATTGGTTAACTACAAAAGCATCCTTCACTTATAAGATCACTCTCAATGTTGCCCTTCCTTAATTATTTTTATTAATTTCGTCCTTTACTTTGTTATCTGATTATTCCAATCTTACCCATCCGTTAAAAATGTGTTCAAAAAGAATAATGATAACAATTTTCGTTAAATGTCTCGGTGGCGCATACAAATATATTCAAACTAATTAAAATTGAAATAAAAATAATAATAATAATAATAAGATACAAAATATAAAGTTTATACGAAAGAAATAATAACTTGCAACGGGTAATTCCTTGTCCAACCTCTAATTTTTATTATGATATTATATTATTCGAAAAAAATTGCTTCCTTTTCCCCACTTCCTAGTAAACTTCAAAACAACAATCACTTTTTTCAATTAAACATTTTCATTCATCCTCGATCACACACGTTTTTATTGTTATTATAACCAATTTTTAACTTCTATTTAAGTCAAATCACAAGTCACCAAGATATAATAGTATGTCAAAAAATTCCTTGACCAATTTAATAGTCTAATTAAAAATAATATGTGATACCATAAAACTGGTTAATATGTGATTTTTAAGTTAAAATTCAAATTTTATTATTTAATTTTCTCTTAAATTATATCAATTATTTCACAAAGTCCTTGTGACCATGTTATCATTCCAAAATATATTTATTTTGTTTTTTATAATTTATTTTATTTATAAAATTATTACTGTTTCACAGTAATGTTACCAGTTTGTTTTTTTTAATTTTTTTTATCCATAGAAACCCATTACTAGGTGTGCAGATGTTATGAATTTTAATATGAACTTTATAGCCCTCATTTTAACTTTAACAATACCGTCATATTTATTTATAGAGATCATCATCTTCATACATTTCACTTCTATTATTATTTCTACTATTTATTAATTTTGCTTCATCCTGAGTTTCCATTACTCGTCGAGATCTCATCAACAATAACGATTTGTGCCATAGATATATAAACATGTTTAATTATTGATGACCATATTAGATATGGTCATGTGTATTTAATGAAAGTATAAATTATTTGAAAGGTTCAAAGAATTCAAAACTAAAGTTGAAAAATAAACTAGAAAGAATATTAATATACTTTGATCGGATCGAGGTGGTGAATATTTTAACAAAGACTTTCAAGATTATCTAAAATAGAATGAGATTATCTTGTAATGTACACCTCCTGTAACACCAGAATATAATGGAGTTTCCAAAAGGAGAAATTGCACCCTTGAATATGGTACGGTCTATGATGAGTTATACAGACCTTTTATATTTTTTCTAAGGCTATGTGACACGATCAAAAGATTGATATCTTATCCCAAGTGCAAGAGTATCGAAGTAATAAATAACCCGACAAGACTGGGGTCGTACCACATGGAGGTAAACTATATAAATTACAAATAATATATATATTTAATAAAACAAAGAGTTTATGAGAATTTTATGGGATGTTGATGTAAGGATTAAACAAAAATAAAACAATTATCAAGGTTAGAGGATTCACTAATGGTATTTCAAATAAGTATAGTATAAATTCTTTTTATTACTCAACTGGAAACCACACACAAGGAGGTTCCAATCGGATTATAAATTGTTAACATGATTATATTAGTTATTTTATTCGAATAATGCTAATACTTGTAAATGTTGTCAGGTATTCATGATGTTAATTTATGTTAACAACAAATCAAGTTCCTTTCATAACACAGGTGTCGGTTATACCATACAGTTGATTATGAAAAGATCAAGTATTTGTTGTACCAAGGGTTATACAATATAAATCTAGATTAATCATTTAACAAGCAAAGTATTAAGAGTGAATAAGATAACAAATACAAAACATGTTAGTATCAAACCTTAAAGTCCATGTTGAGTTTACACTATACTTATTCTTTCACCATTAGCGTAACATTTTCACCTTGACATAATGAACTTAGCTAAACATAATGAAGAAGAGAAACATAAATAAACAACATAAAAACATAAGTATAGTAAAGAAAATGAAAAGCATAAACAAGAGATTAAGAAAAATATAATATGAAATAAAACTTAAACGTTACAAAAATATAAAGAAAGAAATAAAGAGCATGATCTTAATTTGAAAACCAAGATGTCTAAATGCATGGCAAATGCCTTCCTTTATAGGCCAAAATTCAGAACTATTGATTTGATGACTAATTGTTGAGTGGGTGGCCACATCTTGACTTGGTGACAATCCTTATCTTATTGTCTGAACAAAATGTCATTGCTAACATCAGAATTTGAACAGATAGTCCCATGAAAGTTCTGGAAAATTGTCTAAGCTTTCCAACAAAACAAGAATCGGCGTATTTGGACATCTAGAACTCGAGACATGGGCTAAACAGTGTCTAGGCTGCAGGACAGATTTTGACCTCCCTATTGTTGCTACCATTTGAACTCGAAAATGACACTTTTAAATATTGGACTCTCCATGAAAGTTTTAGGTCTATGTCTTAGCTTTCCATACATATAAACCAGGCCTAAATCCAAGTTCTATAGCTCCAGTTACGATCCAATAACTGAATAGTGGTCCAGTTTGGACTGAACCAGCATATCTTTTCTAAGCTTAACCCTTTCTTTGTCTTCTCAATTTCAATAGTTAAACTCATCAATCAATCATTTGATTTATGTGATAGACATGCATTTAAGATGAATAATTACCATAAATTAAAGGTATCTTATATTATTAGACATGTTATTATAAAACATGCTCTAGTTAAAGAGTTATTGATACTTCAAGTGCAAAATGATGATATAAAACCTTAATAAAAATGTATTTTTAAGTATTAATCACTATGTCCTACAAACTTTTGCTATCTTTTAAAAAGGGCTCTATCTAAATTTATAGATAAGACTCTACATGAGATATAGAATGGTAGAAGACCAATTTTATCATACTTAAAGATTTAAGATGTAATGTTTACGTGAAGCGTGTTGTATCTAAAAAGTCAGAGGCTAAGTCGAATAAATTTAACTTTATGGGATGTTAAAAAAAACTATTGGGTATTATTCCTATTATTTTGTTGAGCAAAAATGTGTCTCAAAATATGCTACATTTTTAGAGAAAGAATTTGTTCTTGAAATGAGTAATGAGAGGAAAATAAAACTTAAAGAAGTTCAAAAATCATAAATTAACATCCAAATAAAACTTGAGCTTTGGGCTATAACATTGGATATTCAGCCTAAGGCTCAAGAAACATAAAAACTTTATAGATCTGGTAGGACGTGTCATGCACCAATGAGATATGGACTTCTCATGAAAGTTAAAAATGATGAGTTGTTTATACTTGTTGAGCGTAATAATTACATGGAAACAATATTCAATGTTGATTTTAAGAAATGGCTTGAGGCCTTGAAATCTGAAATGAATTTCATATATATCAACCAGGTATGGACCTTAATTGATCTACCTGAAAGGATAAAATTCATTTGACGTAAGTGATCTTTAAGAGAAAGACTAACATGGATAGCAATTTACAAATGTAGAAAGCTAGATTATCTGTTAAAGGTTACAGACAAAGACAGATAGGTTGAATTTGATAAAAACTTCTTGCTAGTAACTATATTAAATTTCATAAGGATTTTGCTTGTTATAGTTGTATACCATGATTATGAGATTTGACAAATAGATATCAAAACTTTATTCCTAAATATGAATCTTTAAGAAGATGTATATATAACACAACCTTAAAGTTTTGAATTTAAGAAATTCTCCAATAAATTATACAAGTTATAAAAATCCATTTATAGAATTAAACAAGCTTCAAGAAATTAGAATATTCATTTTGATGAGATGATTAAATAGTTTGATTTTATCAAAAATATAGATGAATCTTATGTTTATAAAAATATTAAAATGAGTGAAGTCATTTTTCTAATATTATATGTAGACGACATATCATTAATAGAAAATGATATTTCTTTACTCTAGTTAGTAAGTATTTAGTTATCCAATAATTTCTCAATGAAAGATATGAGTAAGGGTGAGCAAAAAAACAGAAAAATCGATTAAACTGAGAAAACCAGAAAAACCAAACTGTGAAAAAAAACCGAATAGAATTTTAAAAAAACCGACCGGTTTGGTTTCAGTTTTATAAGCCTAAAATAAAAAAACTGAATCGAACCCAAACTAAAAAAAACTGAGCCAAACAGGAAAAAAACCGAGCCAAACCGAAAAAATTGAGTCAAGCTGAAAAAAACGAGCTAAACGAAAAAACTAAACCAAATTGGAAAAAAAACCGAGCAAAATCGGAAAAAACCAATCTAAACCAAAAAAACTGAGTCAAACCAGTTTTTATTCTAAAATAACTTGAACCAAAACGAAACCGGTCGGTTTAAATCGATTTTTTTTAATCGGTTTGGTTACTTTTTTTTATAAAAACCGAACCGAACAAAAAATGATCACCCCTAGATATGAGAGAAGTAACCTATATACCAAGAATAGAGATCTATAGAGATAGATCAAAAAGGTTGCTTGAATTGTCATAATACACATCTATAAAAAATATACTAAAATGGTTTAGCATTGAAGAATTTACAAGAGGATACTTACATATTTCACATATGATACATCTCTCTAAATATATGTGTCTTAAAACACAAATTGAGAGAGAGATAATGAAAATGATTTCATACACTTTGGTAATGTTATGTACAAAACCATTTGCATCTTATGTTTTAAGGATAACGAGTAGATACAAATCTAATTTAGGTGAGAGCCACTAGAAGATAATTAAAAATATTTTTAAGTACTTAAAAAGAATTAAGAATGTTGTTTTAGTATATGAAGGTGATGAATTAGTAGTTCATGATTACTTGGATACTAGTTTTCAGTTAGATAATGAAAATAAAATAAAATAAATTCATTCTTGTTATATTTTACTCTAAATAATGGTGTTATGAGTTGGAAGAGTTCTAAATAAGAGATCAAAGTAGACTCTACAACTAAAGATAAGTAATACCTCTGTGTTTGAGGGGACAAAACAGGTTGTTTGGATCAAAAAGCTCATTATTGAACTAGGTGCGGTTCCTAGTATTGTTGATCTAGTAGCCAAGTACTATGATAATAATGGAGTCATTATACAAGTAAAGAAAACAAGGTCTTATAAATGATCCAAAAATATGCTTAGATAATTCTATTTAATTAGAGAATCATAAAAAAAAAAAAATTTAAAGATAAAGCAGTACCAACTAGAGAGAATCTTGTAGATCCTCTTACCAAGCCACTATCCTAGTAAAAACATTATTGTCAAGCAAAGCGATATGATTTTTGATACATGAGTAATTGATTTTAGTGCAAGTGAAGAGATCATTTGTGTCTATAGGAAGGGTCACGTGATGGTTGTTTAAGTGATTATTAAACTTGAAATCACTAAGTTATTTCATACAGGAAATGTTATGCTTTAATCCCATTATATGTTGTCCTAATCAAGGGTAAAAAAACGAGCAGATATTAGATATAATATGAACTATATGAATGTATTTAAGCAATTAAGAGAATATCCATCACTCTATATGAATTAAAAAAAAATGTTTAAATCCTTGATCAAGATGGAATGAGATTTAAAAAAAGTTTGAACTCTTATTCAAATAGTTAATGTTTATGGTGTTGAGAACAAACATAATTTGACATAGTAGACACACTTCATATTATAATATTTAAAATTAAAATATTGTTGATGAAGAAATAATAATTACAATGAGAAACTAGTCACTAAAAGGTTAAGTCAAATCACTTATGACTTTTCTAATATTTAAGAGATCATGATAGGTTGCTAGACATTGTACTTGATCTTTAAATATAAATCAATTAATTATTAAATTGATAATAAATTAGTTTGTTTAATTTATTCAATCCTATTTCATTTAAAATTGTAATTTATGTTTGGGTCAACTTATTAGGAAATCTAATAGGCACACGCATAAGAACCAGTGGTCAGAAATTAAACTGAGATGATTATCAAGTGTGACTTGATTGTAAATAAGTTTTAGAAATTAAAAACTAAATTGTAATTTATACAAGGAACTAAAATTCTAGACTTAGAAAAATCAAGTTGGTACTTAATTGAATAAATTTCTAAAATTATCCTGAAATGATATATGTTAAATTATTCAGGGGATAAATTGGTATTTAGCCATTTATATGATTTCCAGGTTTCTCTATAAATAGAATGTTATACATTTTATTTTATGTATATAGAACAATATAATACACAGAACACTTGGAAAACACAAAAGAAAAGAGTTATTACTTAAAGGTGTATCAATCCCTTTCTCCTAAAAGGGTTTATGAGATTTCTCACTGGTGGTTCGTGTGGATTACCATTAGAAGATAAACATTTGGACGACTTGTGGTTTATGACAACCAAGTCTTGAAGCAATTATTTAAATCTAAAAGAACATTTGATCTTTAAGTAATTTTTGTATAAATCTTAAATAACTTTAAATTTGTCTAATGGGATATTGGGACCCCTAGTTTTTTTTAAAAACAATTTATTATTTTTGTTACGTGTACATATTTCAAAAAACCCAACATGTTTTTCATCTATAGTTGGTCGATAAAAGAAACTTAGTTTCGGCTTTATGTGAGATAAGATTACCATGAAGCTAAGTGGTGAAAATGAGAAACATCTTTCTAAGACAGGGAAGGAAGTTCTTATCAAATCAATGGTTTGGTCAATACCAATATACACACTGAGTTTTTTTTTTTTCATCGGCTATTTTTTTAAAAAAAATTGACACATTAACAAGGAAATTCTAATAAACTAATTCTAACTAGGGTCATGGAATTCTGTAATTAGCTTAGGATTAAGTGTACATGATTTAAAAATATAGAGCTTTAAGCTTTCAGAGCATACCTCACTTTAACCTAGCTTTTCTTGCCAAGCAAGGTTGGATGTTACTCACAATATATAAATCTTTTCTTTTTAAAATGCATAAAGCCATGTATTATCCAATAAATAATTCTCGTAAGCAATTTTGAATCCTAGACCAAACTATGCTTAGATAAGTATACTAATGAGTTTATTGATGTTAAACAACGAATGAATGTTAATCATTGCTAATACGGTTAATGTGACAATTATTTAGGATTATTTAGAAATGCGTTTCAACCTGCATTTCTAAAAATTTTAAAATATGTTTTTTGAAATTAATATTTTTATAGTGTTTTAGGATTATTTTAATATGCTGATATAAAAAATAATTTTTTAAAAAAATTATTATTTTAATATAATTTTTAGTAAAAAATACTTTAAAAAATAATTACAACTATATTCCCAAACACACTTTTATTTGATAGGCTATAACTCGAATTTTTCAAATGCATATAGGTGATCTTATTGATGATGAGAGGTTGTTGGCTTACAACAACTACGCAATGGATTTTTATATAAATAAGAGTTTTAAGTTGATTTAAAATAATATATAATGTAACATAAATGAATATGCATCAATTATAATTTTTTTTTATTAATTTCAAAATTTTGCAAAATAGAAGGGGTCACAAAAAATATAGCTAAGTATTTTTTTTTTAATTTAACTGAATCAATACATATATGAAGGTTTAGACTATGTTTATTTTCACGATTCAACCATGCTTTAAAAAAAAATGAATTTTGTTTTGCTCCAAATTGATTTTTTTGGGTGTTTTTGGATTTTGATATGTTAGTGTTAAAAATAAATTTTAAAAAATTAAAAAAATTATTTTAATATATTTTTAAATAAAAAATATTTTAAAAAATAATTATTATTATAATACTAAACACTACCTTAATATTTTAGGATGTCGTAACTAAAGTGTTTTTGAGATTTTCTTTTTTAATTGGTTAGGTGACTAAATCCGATCTAGTAGTTTACGGTCTGAGAATAGTTTTGATATTTTTTAAAATTTAAATATTGTGTTGAAATAACTAAATTGTTTTACTAGAAATAAAATATATATTTATCAAATATTAATGATATAATTATGTAGGTTTAGGAAAATTAATAAAACTAGAAAAACAATAAAAAAATTATTTAGATGATTTGAAAAATCAAAACTTTTAGTTTAATGTGAAATAATATTTAGGTGATATTTGACATTGTTTTCCAACTGTATTTTTTTTTTAAATTAATTTTATTTTAGTTTAAATAATTTTTTTAATGTTTTTAAATTTTTTTAATATATTAATATTAAAAATAATTTTTTAATATATTTTTAAATTAAAAATACTTTAAAAAATATAATCATATTCTTAAACCATGGGGCTTTTAATATATATATAAATGGTTTTCTTAAAGGGTACGTGAGTAATTCCTCCAAGCCATAGACGCTAAGCAAGATACACACACCGATAAATCACTAACGATCTTTACCTAACCCTGACGACCTCCACAAAAAAATTCTCTCTTGTCACACGATACATCCCATCTATAAATCCCAAACAGGCCACACACCAAAAAAAAACACAAAAATTTCCGGGAAAATCTTTCTACCACTTTCTAGACATCCAAGCAAACAAAACAGAGAAGAAGCAAAACCCCGGAAACTCCCGAAATCTCTCTGACAGATAGATGTCAACGTCCGGGCAGCCACAATTCCGATACACACAAACACCATCAAAGGTTTTGCATCTGCGAAACCTTCCATGGGAGTGCACAGAAGAAGAGCTTATCGAGCTCTGTGAACCTTTCGGAAAGATCGTCAACACTAAGTGCAATGTCGGCAACAATCGCAACCAAGCCTTCGTTGAATTCGTAAGTGATTTTCCTTTAATCTTTTGGTTACGTTTCAATCGAATATGTAAAATTAGGTTAAAATGGTTGTAAATCTCAGGCAGAACAAAATCAGGCAATACAAATGGTATCGTATTATGCGTCGTCGTCGGAGCCAGCGCAGGTTCGGGGTAAAACGGTGTATATTCAATATTCGAATAGACATGAAATTGTGAACAATAAGAGTCCAGGTGATAATCCTGGAAATGTATTGCTGGTTACCATTGAGGGTGTTGAAGCTGGTGATGTCAGCATCGATGTCATTCACTTGGTAATTACTTTTCTATCTTTCTTTTTTCTTTTTAATTTTTTTTTCAACTTTTCTTTTCCTTTTGATATATTTCAATTTCAATTTGTTTAAATGTGTTGAAATCATGATAATAAGTTTTTTTTTCCTTTCCTTTTGGGGGTGGTGGAGCTTCAAGATTGTTGATTAGTTATTGCCATGTAGTCCTACCTGAGGCTAGTGGTTGTGGAAATGGTTTCTAGATAATGGAGGCATTGTGAATCTGTATGTGGGTTCACTAGTCCTTTGCTAGTGACAACAAGTTTCTGACTATATAATGCAATGAAAAAGAAGATATCATTGTCTTGTCTATCTCCTTTTCTTTTCAGTGCAATTTTTTTCAATAGCTGAGGAAAAAGTTTAACGTTAATTTTATTCACTGTAATTATGCTAGTTATGTTATGTATCATACTTAACATGCAGATGATGGGTACTTGTCTAACGACCTTGTGTTTAGTTTTGAAAATTTTATATATCTTAAAATTGGTATTCTCAATGCTTTGGTTTGAGTTGACTTTCTACTTTTTAATTGGACAATTTAGGTTATAGATTTGGTGAAAGATGCTTCTCATTGTTTTATTACTTTTTACGTAGAAATAATGCCATGATTGGATTATGTAGTAAATAATGTGTTAATTTTAATTCAAGTCAGTTGAATCACAGATGATGGTGCCTCTTATTTAGATTCATTTGTTGGAGACAGTTTGGAAATATTATCATACGTCATTCTCCTTTCTAAGGTCTATCTTGACGCATTCATGTACAGGTGTCATTCTGCACTTATTTCTTAAATATTTGGAAATTTTGTTGTGCCTTTTCATCAATGATTGGGGTAGTCCCAAATGGTGTGTAGTTGAAATTCTCATTCTATCATCTTTATAGAATCTAATGTATGTGTCATTGAAACCTGTCGCAGGTGTTTTCTGCTTTTGGCTATGTGCACAAAATTGCTACTTTTGAAAAGGCTGCTGGTTTCCAGGTTAGGTTTCAAATATGCTTTTGTTCTTTCTGAGACTGCACTTTTTTTTTTCTGTATTAGTATCAATTTTTCCTAATATCTTGGCAGGCATTAATTCAATTCACTGATGCTGAAACTGCATCTTCAGCGAGAAATGCCTTGGATGGGAGAAGTATACCCAGGCACACACTTCTTTCCTTTCCTAACCTTTACAACACCCCCTATTTTTTCATTGTCATTTCTTTGGGGGAATTTTCTGTTAGTATGGTGAGTGTTGTTAATTTGTGACGTTGAGGTATTATGTTTAAAAAATTCAGGTACCTGCTTCCAGAGCATGTTGGTTCCTGCAACTTACGCATTTCATATTCTGCACATACTGATCTCAATATCAAGTTCCAGTCCCATAGGAGCAGGTAATAAAATGGTCCCAATTTCTAAAAGTTCAAATACTTGTATGTTTTCTTACTGTTCTTTTTTCTTATGCTTGTTGCTCAAAATCATTCATCACTTCTCTTGTACATCATCAATTTTGGAATTTGAGGCCTTGCTAATTGGTGTATGCTTTTTCATCTAGTGGGTTAGGGAAGCCTCATAGCCAAAACACAGATGTATGGTCATAGTGGCTTAGTAATTTCTTTCATCTTTAGATAGTAGCTTATTGCATTTGCACTTGCGATTGTGGTTAGAATGTTCTGTGTATGATTGCTGAATTTTATCAAATGAAAAAATCGCCTTTTCATACAATCATTGTTCAATTTGTTATAGCAGTATATTGCATTTGCACCTGCCATTGTACTCCTCTTTGCCAATTTTGTTTTCTGGTGTCTGCTGTAAAAGTTTGTTTATTTCTAAGCATGTTAATGTTAAGTTTGTTTCTTTATAGGCTTGGAGTGGAATATTAACTTGCATGTTATAATTGTTCGTGCTGAATTTTAGCAAGCTGCAATTTTGGGGGTTTCTTTTGTAGCCGCTGTATTTCTACAAACCATCTAACAAGAAGTCCAAACAAAACCTTAACAATCAATTAGCTGAGCAATTTCTTGTCTTTCCTGTGTCATTTTTTTGATGATATTGCAAAGTTCATCTTTAAGTAAATGTGGATTTTTTCAAATACTACCTGGGTGAGGGGGAGCAGAGTTGTGAACCTTCTATCTGGCAGAGGATTGCAAAAGCAAGCCAATAGATTTCACAAAAGTTTTACACATTTTTCCATGACTGTACTTATTCATGCATGATTATGTCTTGTTCACTTGTCAATCATTTGAATCTTTCTTTTGTGATGTTCCTTTTTACACAGCTTCTGAAATTCAAGCATCAATAATGTCATAGATAGTGTTGTATGACATTTTATTCTTTGAATTTTGCAGAGACTATACAAATCCGTATCTTCCTGTGAATCCTACTGCAATTGACGGACCTGTTCAGGTGAGTCATGACCGATTACCTTCTGTATTGCATTACTGAATCTTCACCAATGAACTGTTTTCTCCAGTCTACTGTAGGTGCTGATGGGAAAAAGAAAGAGCCTGAGAGCAATGTACTTCTTGCATCAATTGAGAACATGCAGTATGCTGTCACCGTGGATGTTCTTCACACGGTGAGGAACTCCTAATTGCTTAAATGTTTCCGATTTTTATTTTGAATGAGTTTTGCTCATATAGTGCTCCGGCTGTTCAATTCAGGTATTTTCTGGATTTGGTACTGTCCAGAAGATTGCTATATTTGAGAAAAATGGTGGAACACAGGCACTAATTCAGTACCCAGGTATGCTTCCTTCTGTCATGACTGATTGTTTACAAATCTAGCATGCGAGTCATGTTTATTACGTTGACTACCTACATCGTGTTGAAAGCCTTTTGAGCAACACAGTTCTTTAGGTTTCAGATTATCTGATCATATAATATTCATTTTGTTAGACTTTGAACTTTGTATGGATCTTCTTTTTCTCTTTTTTCTTAACCATTTCCCCCCCTGTTTTAGGTATGGATATAGAAGGATTTAGTCATTCCAGAATTTCCTTTCCCTGCTTAAAGAGGTCCTATACCAAAGTTGTTGGGGTTGGCTGAACGAATCTTGTTTGTCTATCTCATCCTATTTAAGCTATACCAATTTTTTTTTAATAGTTACAATCACCTCTGGTCTACTTTTAAATGTTATGTCATACTACCAAATTACAACTGGTCACAAAATCACCTTTTGTTACTGTGAGTTAATGTTTATGTTTTTTTGAAACTGATTAATATCACCATTGTGACTAGGTTCATTTTTAACATTACTTCAACCATTTGTGATCCTTTTTAGAGGTGGCTATAGGTTGGGTTGGAGTTGGATTTTCCTCCACCTGCCTCCAACCCGGCATATCTAAATCGATCACCCGCCTCTATCTCCAATCCGGTTGGATTGGGCTGGGTGGAGGATTTTCTCCACTCGGTGGGTATCCAACCCAATGTGGATGTTTTTACATTTTAAAATCAATTAAAAAAACTAAAACTAAAAAGAAAATTACATTTCCATCCACGAATCACTAAGCTATAAAATAGAGTCTAAACTTCTAATCCATGCATGAGACCATAAAAATCCTTCATGAATCATAATATAAAAATCCATGCATCATATTGAAAAATAACATTTTAAAAACTAGACGGGGGCTGGTTGGGTGATGGATTAGGTTAACCTCTCATTCGCCGTCATATCTGACTGGTCAAACCAGATCAGGTTTTACCCACCTCTGGTTTGACTCTGGTCAAATCCAATAAAAATCTAATCCAATTGGATTGGATCAGATCAGATGACACTAGATACCTGACAGATCAGGTGAAATTGCCATTCCTATCCTCTTTGCTTACATATTGGCCAGGTTTTTAACAATGCACATGCTTTATTTGTGAGATAGGATTTAAGCAGCAATAGTGTCTTCATTGTTTTCCAGATGTTGCGACTGCAGCAGTAGCCAAAGAAACTCTGGAGGGACACTGCATTTATGATGGTGGCTATTGTAAGCTTCATCTATCATACTCTCGTCATACTGATCTCAATGTAAAGGTATATATATGTGCTTTTGAGTTAATGTCATGAGAAAAAATAAAAAGAAAAATAAAAGAGACGCTGATAGAGGAAAAAGTGCATCTGTTCTTGATCGAAAAAGATTTGGTCCTTAAAATGTATGCTTCTTGACACTTGATTGCCCTCTCTTGAATACAATCCTCTTCTTCTTTTTTTCTTTTTATTTTTGTTTTAATTTATCTAGAGATTCTGACTGGTTGCTTTTTTTGGTAGGCCTTTAGTGATAAAAGTAGAGATTACACCATCCCGGATGCAAGTTTTCTCACAGCACAAGCTCCTGGCCTCCACACTGCTCCCACAACTTGGCAGAATCCTCAAGCTGGTTCAATGTACCTTGGGAGTAACTATGCCACCACAGCTGCTGCTCCTGCTCAAGTTCCTCCTGGGCAAGTGGCAGCTTGGGATCTGAGTATGCAGGCGGGTGGACCAGGCTATGCATCAGTTCGCGGTATGTATCCTGGTCAAACATATCCAACACCCCCAGCATATGCTTCCTCAGCACTACCTCCAGGTTCCTCTCCCCATTCATATAGCAGCCCGATTTCTCCTGGTGTGGCCTCCATGGGAATGACTCACCCAGGGGTGCAGCCAAACATGCGACCTGGTGGGGCTTCACCCCCTGGTCAGACTCCATATTATGGTCGATGATGAGGTATCTTCCTTTTTTTTGCCTTCCAGCAGAAACAAGTTTCTGACAAAGATGATAATTTGATATGCTGTGGGTTCACCTATCTTGTGAGGCTTTGATGTTTCATTCAAAAGGAAAAAAAAAAGTTTTTAACTATTTCTACATGTCTTTATTTCCTGTTGTTTTGGAATACATTGCTGGATGGAATCTCTGTTCTCAGTCCTTATCAATGTTGTAAGCTTGTGAACTTGCTCCAGCTTTATTTAGTGCAGCATCAATGTAGAAAACTACTTTAAGCTTTATATCCACAGCCTTTTTTAACATAGTTCTTATGTTAAGATTCCTCTTCTGGTTATTTAGCACTCTAAACTTGTTGCGATCTCTAGCCATGTGCATGCTAACAGTTCATATGAAAAAAAAAAAAATTGCTGGCATTAACCTTTTATGTTGAAGGGCCTGCTTCTTTAAGACGTTATCTTCATTGCATTCTTTTGTATTAAGCAAATGACTGGTTTATCTTTAATCGTGGGTGCGGTGGTATGTGATGTTGTTGAACTCAGTAGGGCAATCTTTTAGCAAATGAGGATTTTCTTCCTTTTGATTTTTTCTTTAGAAAGTGAAACTGTGATATTTTCTTTCATCTCTTAGATGATGGATAGGAATTTTGTTAAATTCTCGACCCAGTTTTATTAACAAGATCTTGACATCAAATAATTAGTTACAACAAATTAATATTATTATAAGAAAAAAAAGAATGAAGAATACTAAATAATAAAAGAAAAGAACTTGATTTAACAGGTAAGAATGAAGCCAATGCTGGTGGCTCAGGAAGTTAATCAGAATAGGCTTCTGTTGGTGCGACTGAGCTTCCTTTTATTCTCCCACTCAGCACAGGTATTTTTCATTTGTGGGAAGCAATTGAAAGTGAAAGCTACTTTTTTTACCAGCTACTAGTCTATATACTCAAGGCAGTCATCTTCAATGATCGGTCCAGCTGCAACATGTTGTGTTGCAAGCAAGGTTGGTCCCTTGGTCCTTGATCTAGGATCTAGATAGCCGTTGCATTTCCATCTTAAGAGTTAGTACATTTTGTTAGTGGATCCAGATGACCTAATGAGTTTGTGGGGAAGCCTTTCTCCAACACTGCAGTTAATGCTCAAATTGATACCTCAGTTTTATAATTGGCCTACCATGCCTTAAAAGCCCTTGTTGGGTAGGGTTCATTTTTCGCTGTTCCCATGTGGTAAACTTGTGGGTGTGTAATTCACTCCCAAGTTTGTAGTAGCCAAGTTCATTAAAGTCAATGAAGCCCAGTCATTTAGGCTTGGCCTGCAGAAGAATTTGATCTCCCCTACCAAAGGATAGATAGGCAAGAGACAACAACTTATTTCGGATGCAACGAAAATTGGACGATGGAAATGGCAACTAGCTGATCTATAATTCACCCCTCACTCGAGACAAACAAAATCAAAACACAACTTGTTCATCGTCCATGTCTACAAAATCTAAGCAATTGGTTGATTTGGGTTCCTATGTCCTCCAAATGCTTTGTTAATTGTTTGTGGACTTGTCGTGAGGAAACAAGTCATTTTAATTTGTAAAGGGTACATCAACGGTGGTGTGTAAAGCTGGAATATTTTGACACATTTCCTTTTTTTTTTTTTAATCATCTCTCTTTCCTTGTCACTTCAAATCATCCGGCCCTCTTCTACTTTTCTTACAGTAGTTTTGACTTTTGCAATGAACTTTCACTGAAACTGGTAGAGGAAATTAGTGAATTTAGCTTTTTGTACGAGTTGCTAATTGACTTGTGTTTCAATATGGTTCGTATATTTTGTTATAATAAAAAATCAGATACACATGCTTTTCAAACATGTTTATATATATATTAAAAAAATTATAAGTGTAAATTAAAAAACCTATAAAAACATCTAATTAAATAAATTGATAATTATCTATGTAAATAAATGAAAACAAATATTAACGAAAACTAAAAATAAAATTCAAAAAATTAATTTTATTAACTATCAAAATATATGGTCTCGCAACATGGATATTTACTCGGTTATGTTTATTAAAAATTTATTTTTTTATTCAATTGAACAATAATAAAAATAACCACAAAAAAAATTGATTGAATAAAAAAAAGAAAAAAAATATAATGCAAGATTGCATATATGAAAAATATTATCTAACAATAAATACTTTGTATTTTTTTAAAATGATGTTCATCTATGTAAAGACATTAAATATCATAGAGGAAAGATATTAATTGAAACATAAACTAAAAAAATATTGAAAAAAAGACATTAAAAAAAGTATCAATTAAAATAAAAACCAAAATTAGAATAATAATAATTAAAAAAATGATAGTCTAGTGCTACAAATGTGTTTAAAAGAAATAGGAAAAGCAAACAACTCGAGTTAAAGCCCTGATCAGGTTTAATAAGTTAATCTTATTTTCATTAGACGATAACAAAAATAGGTAATGATAGTAAATAGACAAATGTTTTATAAAAATAAAAGACCATGATAACTTGAAAAAAAACCTTGGGAGTACAAAATTGGATTAAAAAAGAAAAAAAATTTGAGTCAACACGAGTTAGCATGATATACATGTAACCTGAATAATAAGAAGCGAGCCAACCCGGATTAACTCACAAAACCCGTGGCTTAGATCATGAGACTGAAATAACCTGATAAAAAAGAAATTAAAGGAAACCACAAAGCCAATCTAAAAAATATATAATTTCAAATGATGAAATCGGAAAAGAAAATAAACAAAGAAAAAAAAAATGTCGACCCGTATTAGCTTTTCAAACTTGTGATCTAGATAAACTAGAAGCACCATAAATGAAATAACTATGAAGCATAATCCATAGCAAATCAAATGTTGAAAGATGAAATTAAAAAAAACAAATCAATTATAATAAATGATCTAAAATAAAAAGATTGTAATTAAAAAAATGAGGGTGAAAATAAAAATAAAAAACAAATTAGAGGGAAACCTATAAATTTTTATTGGAGGGTTAAATTAAAAAGAAAAATAAAAAGAATGAAGATCAAAATAGAAAAGATAATATACCATAAACTTGGATTTAATGATGAAATTGAAAAATAGTAAAACTTTTAGAGAAGGGCCAAATATATATATATATATATATATATATATATATATATATATATATATGACAAATTGTAATTAAAGGACTAAATTGAAAACAAATAAAATTTTTATAAAAAGGCCAAGAAAAAAAATAAAAAATCAAAAGAATAGGAATTGAAGTCAAAATATAAAAAGAAAGAGGACTAAAAGTAATTTTTAGGAGATAAGAGAGGAAAAAAAAAAGGTTTACTAGCGACAACTACCCCATTGCCGCACTAGTATTAAAAGTACATGAATGCACTTCCATCGACATGGTGGAAAGGTAGGTTTGACCATTAGAAGGTGACATATACGTTGTCCAAATAGCAGGGGCGTCTCTCACGCATTGGCATGTGAAGAGCATATGTTAACAATTTTTTGAATATTTATATGAATTATTTAAAACAAAAGGATTAAATACCCTCTATTAGTATGGAATTAACAATAAAACCACTATGAAAGGATGAAAAATCTCATGGCGTATGGCTTATATTTTTTCTTAAATCCAAGAGTAAACATTTTTTTTAAAATAAAAAGATAAAAATGCCCTCAGTTAACATTCTAATTTTTTTTTACTTTAAGGGTATTTTAGTCATTTTACTATTTAAAAAAGTTGAAAAGATGCATATACCTCTGGACATTCCTTTAATGACTAACGGGTCATGTGAAAAGATTAAAAAACCCCTAGCCTAAATGCTTTTTAATTTTTATTTTAAGGGAAAAAAATGTAATACTACTGTAGTAATGAATAGTTTTTCATGTTTGTGGATGCAATGATTTCCTTAAGTGTTTTAGAGTTTTGTTAATATATACATTTTAGCTTTTTAATGTATGTATGTCTTAGACTGATTATTTCTCAACTTAAATATGTGTTCGGTTGAGTTTTAAGTTCTCTGATCCCTTTTTATTTTGTGTTACTGCTTGTCATAGATGGGCATGGCATGCAGTTTGTGTTCGTCTCCTAGGTTTTTTCTTAAAAAAATATTTTATCTTAACATATAAATTTCCATCATGTAAGTTCCTGAAAATAGGTGTTTCTTTATATTTGGTAATGTGTTGCAAGGTGCTTTTTAATTAAAAATACATTATAATAGTTTTTTATTTTATTTTTTACATCGACATTGCAAAATAATAAAAAAAACACTTAAAAAGTACCAATAAGAACTTTAAAAGTATCAATTTAATGCATTTATAAAGTATCATGTTAATTAATTAATTAATTAAAGTATGCATTGACAAAATAATCAATAAGCACTTAAAAAGTATCAATTAATTAAGACATGTCTTTTTAATAATAATTTGAGGTAATTAAAATAATTATTTGCAATATGAAATAATTTAAACTCAAGAGAAAAAAAATGCATTTCTCAGAACAAGATACTCTTTTACTTATTCATTAATGTTTTTGATGAAAAATATATTTTTTATTAGAAGCATGATTTTTAAAATAAAAAATTATCATTCAATGTTTAATACCAGCATGTCTATTCGATATTATACATATACCACTACGGTCACCTATAATAAGACGTTGAATACGTAGTAAAAATCATCTCTATTTGATATTATTTTCTTATTCAACTAAAGCATAAGCCGAAGAAAAAATCCTTTTGTTTGTATTAAAAGCAACTATAATCAACAATGTATTAAAAGCAACTATAATCAACAACTTTTCACTGAACCTTTCATATAGATGAATGCCATCCACATTTATAATTGACCTACAAGACTTGAACCTCTCAATTGTAGGATTAAATGCCTATAAAAATATACCAAAAACAATGTTTTACTATCAAGCTATCCATTATGTTTCTACTCAATAATTGTCCCAAGATTTGATTCTTGTAAAGCGAAAAACAATCGAGGTAACATTTCAAATGAGTCTTCATGTGTTCTAAAAAGTTCATCAAATATCTTTTGTTTTGTAGCTCATGCTTTATAGTAAGAAATTTTAAACTTATAATGCAATTTGATTTCTTATTGTATGCTGGAAACAATATAAGTAAGGTTATCTTGAATAAGAGTTGAAACTGGTAATGTAATAAATTTTGTATCAAGTTGATGATGGTCTTTTTTATGCATATATTGATATTTGTGTCTTTACCTTTCAACTTTGTTATCTCAAAGAAATCTGATCTTTGTATGATATCCCTCATAAAAGTACCATTGACATTCAAGTACATGAACACATTGTAATTGAACAAAGTTTGGTTTGAACATTAAACTTAATATTCAAGTGAATGTGCAATGTGTCATTGATTAACAACATTCACCACATCATTTTTAGTTTTGAAAGTTCATCCAACTACCAAACCACCACTACTAGCTGATTTTATACAATAAATAGACCAATCATTATAAATTATGTCATCAACTCTGATATCATAACCAAATTCTAGAACAAAAGGCCTCATCATCGTCGTCATCATCATCTAATGTTTCAACTAAAACCACGACACCTTCATCTTCATTATTACTAGGTTTGGAGGAGTCATACCTAAGTTGATCACAATATGAGTTTTTTATTCTATTTTCATCGTAAATTCCCATAACCCTATCTTCCAATATCTTAGACGTACAAGCACCAGCTGAATGTGATAATTATCTAAATGACCGAGCATATATGAGTATAGATATATTAGTATCTTCATGCTTTATATTATATGAGCTACTAAGTCTAGGTTAATTACTCTATCATGTTCATTCCACTCTGAATGAACAATTTCATCATATTTCTAAAATTCATATCATATGCAATTGACATGCAATCGGTATTGAGAAATACTAATGTTCCCAAACAAAACACTTTCAAGTGATATCCATTTCAACATCATTATAATTCAACTCAAGTCTTCCACATATAACTTTTTTAATATCTTCAAATGACATACCTCTAGTATCATTCAAGAATACAATATTTCTTTCAGTATAAGTGATATTATTATTCGTATCATGAACAATAGCACTACTATAATGACACCATATAAAAAAGTTTGAAGACATATTCTGTAAAATAAGAATACTTCATTAGAAATAAATTATCTCACAATTCAACGCAAACCCTAACTATTATTATTTTGAATTTAATAATATCAATGAAAACATATCTAATTACATTAATTAAAAACTAAATGATCTCAATTCAACAAATTCCCTAATTACGATAATTTTTACCAAAATTCAACTTAGGTTCTAGTTGTTATGATTTCGATCATAACTTTATTAATAATATTATTGATTAAGAGTCTATCTAATTGTATCAATCACAACAAAATTTATTTCAATTCAAACAATATTATTAAATATGACAAGTAACCCAGTAATCAATTTAAACCATAATTTCTATATTTAAACCTTATTAATTCTATAAACAACATCAATTGTATTAAAAACATATAATTACAACATTCAAAACCTAAAGTTATCTTAACATTAACAAAATATCCAATTATCAAATACAACACAAATAGTTATAAATCAAAACTCAAAATTTATCCATTCAATAATAAAACCCATAAAACTAAGAGACAATGCAACTATTTTACTTTGATTTTTTGATGTCTATGTAGCAGTTCAACCGGTTGTGGCGGTGAGGAAGTTGTCTACATAAGCATGGGTTAATAGTTTGCAACAAAAAAACAGTATAAAAACTCATCGAGGCAAGGGAAAGATGATTTTGATGTTTTGGTGAAGAATTAGATGATGTTTTGAGTGATTGGCAGATAGTTTTGTTCTAGGTTTCTAGGTTATTAGAGTTTTTTCTTGTACAAGAGCAGCGGCCATAGAAAAAGAAGAAAAAGAAAGGGAATTATATATCTATCATAATCATGATTATAAATCATGATTGTATTATATAACTGCAATTTAAAATTACTTTTATATTAAAATCATGATTTATATTAAAAACATCATTCAGAATAACAGTTATCTTCAAAGTATGCTATTCGTCAGAAACTTTTTCAAACTATCCTCTGTAACTTTCTTGTAACCGAGTCATTGTTCAAAAAATAAAATAAAAATTCAGGGCCTGAATTAGTAAAGAAAAGAAAAGAACGCTAACCGTGCAGAGCACCATTCGCCAAATTCACCATGTCCCACCCAGAGTTATTGACAGTTCCATAATGGACAGCTTCAAAACCACTCGGTTTCAAGTTTTGAATCCCGAAAAAAACCACTTTCAGACCTTTAAAACCAAAGTGTCCATTGTTTCCACAAATCTGAACAAAGTAAAAACCACTTAACAGTTGTATGGTCCCTTTTGCTGAAAGCTAGTCAGGTTTTTTTTAATCAGGTTCAGGTGTGATGTTGACTGACTTCTATTTAATCCCCTCAAGCCTCCCCTCCACTCTTCATTTCCCACAATTACTATCTTTTTCCAAGGTTTTATCATTTTCTACTAACACTATCTTTTTCCTTTTGTTTTCCTTAGTTACTAGCAAGAATTTTTATTTATTTAGTATTGCTGTACTTTTATTTTTAAGCAGGTGAAATGTGACTTTGCCTGAGGGATTCATATAATTTCATGCAGGAAAATGGCTCCTTTTGGGTTTCTTTTAGTGGGGTTTCTCTCCATTGTCTCGTCTGTTCATGGATATTATGGAGGTTGGATTAACGCACATGCCACTTTCTATGGAGGTGGCGATGCTTCAGGGACAATGGGTATGTTACTCGTGTATGTTTTTTCCCAAGAAAATCATATTGTACATGCAAGTTCTATCATGTGTAATCTCCTTAAACTACCGTCCTAGCTAACCTTAGCCTGGTTATTTACGTTTCAAGGCGGGGCTTGTGGCTATGGAAACCTCTACAGCCAGGGTTATGGAGCTAACACAGCAGCACTGAGCACTGCATTGTTTGACAATGGTCTGAGCTGCGGGGCTTGTTTTGAGATCAGATGTGTGAATGACCCTAAGTGGTGCCTGCGTGGCTCCATTGTGGTCACTGCCACTAACTTTTGCCCTCCCGGAGGCTGGTGTGATCCTCCCAACAAGCATTTTGATCTCTCTCAACCTGTCTTCCAGCACATTGCCCAATATAGAGCTGGAATCGTCCCAGTAATTTACAGAAGGCATGTTAAGCAACAACTTACCGTGTCTTCATTTAATTTATTAATTACGTTTAGTGTTTTTTTTTTTTATCTAATCAATAAGGTCATGGTTTATCATATATAGGGTAAGATGCAGGAAGAGTGGAGGCATTAGGTTCACCATCAATGGCCACTCATACTTCAATTTAGTCCTGATCACCAACGTTGGCGGCGCCGGTGATGTGCGTTCTGTGGCCATCAAGGGTTCAAGAACTCGATGGCAAGCAATGTCAAGAAACTGGGGCCAAAATTGGCAGAGTAATGCTTACCTTGATGGGCAAAGTCTCTCTTTTCTAGTTACCACAAGTGACGGTCGCAGAGTGGTTTCTTACAATGTTGCCCCTGCTGGCTGGTCCTTTGGACAGACATACAGTGGAGGGCAGTTTAGGTACTAGACACGATCACACAGCACAGCTACAAGAGTAAGATATATAGATATATATATAGGGTTAATATTTGCTATGAATTGGCCCTTCGCTTTCCTATAATTGTGAGTTTCTGCAGTTGATGGCTGGCATTCGAATTCGAGCCTCGAGACTGCATTTTTTTTTTATGCAAGAGTGAGTAATATGTGCGTCCAGAGGCAGCTGCTAGGACATTAAAATACAAATAGAACTGCGAGTAAATTAAAATGTTTGTGGTGACAAAAAGAGAGATAAAATAAGGCATTAATTCTTCTTGCTTGAGTTGAAAGCGTGTGAGGTCACAGTAGTTCACTGTGCCCCAGCTCGTCTGTATTCAATCGATCAGCTATTAAATGCACAGGCAGGCAATGTCATTTGTAACGAAAGGGAGATCTCAACCTTCTCTTTAATTTCCTCTCTTTTCCATGTTGATTACTTTCCACAAATCATTTAAGTTATTCATTTGTT
>Ga0325404_1001120_pt1 | contig 28147 bp, 9 predicted proteins | sample PopdelMetagenome_18_FD_205664 | JGI IMG/M metagenome (GOLD analysis project Ga0325404, IMG submission 205664) | Populus deltoides microbial communities from Bellville, Georgia, United States - Xylem-Control-R1 | ecosystem: Host-associated > Plants > Phyllosphere > Stem > Wood/Secondary xylem...
CCCTCTTAAAGGAAATAAGAACAACAACTTGATGAAAAAAACCCCATTTATCCTCATTGAATCATTGTGAATTATGGGTTGGTTCCGTTAATAATAATAATAATAACAATAATAAAGCCATAAATGAAAAGGTGGAGTGTACATCACTATCATCTTAATCATTCAAACAGGAATCATCTCGGGAATCTGGAGTTGGCAATTATTCCTACTTGTTCCCATGAAGAAGAAAAACAGGATTAATCAAAGGCTACTTGGATGCATTCCAGAGCACGCTCAATGGTCCTGTTCTTGTACCCCCAAGAACAGGAAAAAAAAAAAAAAACAGATTGAACCGTAAAATATTGTAAGAGCAAAGGACATGGAAAAGTGCAAGCAACTTCTCCAGCTGCAATTATACCCTTTATTAAGGGTTTGTAACTTTCTAGTTTTGCTTGCGAGAAAAAGAAGCTTTTGGCTGGTTTAGATGGCCCATGAGGAGACTTATTGGCGAGAGACAACCGACTTTAATAAGCCATCACATGACGAGAGAGAGGGATAGTAGAGTGGACAACCCTTGCCGGCAAAGTTTTATAGCTGAGCAAAACTTCCTAGGAAAAACTGCAGAAACAGAGAGCAACTTTTAAAGTTTCTCTACATTTTCACAAATTAAACGTGCTCCCTAAGCTAGTTTTTCTCTTCGTTTTATAAGCATAGTTTCTCTTCTTTTTTCTTGCACAAACACCATAGTCCAAGAATCAAAGCATTTCCAAAGGCAAGTTTTGCACAACTGAAGGTTGGTCTAATCCGGTCGGTATGGATCGTGGCGTATCGGAAGAAGATGGCAGCATTCGTTTTCCGGTTGACGAGCTTCGCAGGCTTAGCGAAACCTATGGCTCTGCAACCATTTTTGAGCCTCAGAGTGATATAGGAAAGAGAGACAGTAGCACTGGAAATTCGGTTTCTCCAACATTACCTGCACCGGAGAAGAAACTCACACTCTTTGCTCTTCGCCTTGCCATTTTTGAGAAGGCAGCTACTTGCCTCAGAACCCTTGGGTTCATCTGGGCAACAGTTGTTCTTCTCGGAGGGTTTGCGATTACTTTGGATAAAACAGATTTCTGGTTTGTCACCATTATTCTGTTGATTGAAGGGACTCGAATATACAGCAGGAGCCATGAGCTTGAATGGCAACACCAAGCCACCTGGTCAATTACTGATGCTGGGATTAACAGTTTCCGGGCATTGAGATCCAGCTCCCACTTCATTATTGAAACTGTGAAAGCACTTTTTAGGCCAATAACACGGGTTCAAAAGCAGAGTCTGCATACCAGAGAAATAAGGAAGAATCCTGATGCAGAAATCTCTGGGAACTGGGGAGTCCAGAGGAAGCTAACTCGGACATGGACAAGTTCAGATGTTCCTATTCTACCATATGCTCAATGGTTTTTTCTTTCAAAAAATGTCAGCAAGCTTCTCTATTGGCTCCAGCTTGCATCTGCATCAGCCTGTGTGGTTTTATCATTGATGAAACTCGTCAAACATAACTACGGTGAGGTTGAGAAAGGGAATACTGACAAGAGGAACCGACAATCTGCACTGAATATTTTCTATTCTTTGGCTTTGGCAGAAGCTCTGTTGTTTCTGATGGAGAGAGCTTACTGGGAGTGGAAGGCAAGCTACTGTAAACTGCTGGAAGAGGTGAGCAAAGAGTGTGATTTGGGGCTTTCAGGCATGGTTTCGATCAGAAGGTTCTTCTACGATGCCTACTCTAGGTGTCTTGAGGGCAGTATCTTTGATGGCCTAAAAATGAACATGGTTACTTTTGCTATGGATCTATTGGTTTCGAATTCCCCTGATGAACAGCTCATTGGAGCTAGAATTCTTCGTCAATTTGTGATGAATCCTCAGTTTTCTGATGATACTCTCAAAAACATTGGGACAAATATATCAATGATAGACCGATTAGTGGAGGTATTGAACTGGAAAGACCCGCAGGAAGAAGAGATCAGGAGGTCAGCTGCAGAGATACTATCAAAACTAGCCGGCAAGAAGCAAAACTCCCTACGGGTTGCTGGAATACCTGGCGCATTGAAGTCAATTTCATCTCTGCTACAAACCAATAGAAGTTGCAGCACCACAGCTGATGAAATTGGTGAAAAGACAATCATCTGTGATCATGCACATTATGGATTCTGGACATTTAATCATTTAGGACTTCTTATCCTGAAGAAGCTCGCTCGTGACCATGATAACTGTGGGAAGATTGGAAATACAAGGGGCCTCCTACCGAAGATCATTGATTTCACACATGTAGAAGAGAGGTTGCTGAAAGATGAAAATGTAACACCATCTCAGATTTTGACAGTGAAACGTTCTCTGCAACTGGTGAAGATGCTGGCAAGCACAACAGGCACAACAGGTAATAATCTTCGAAGAGAAATCTCTGAGATAGTTTTCACCATCAGCAATATTAGAGATATTCTACGGCATGGCGAAAAACACCCAATGCTACAAAAACTCAGCATAGAGATATTAACCAGTCTTGCACTAGAAGAGGATGCAAAGGAGAGGATTGGGGGCACGGGTGGAGTTCTTAAGGAGTTATTCAACATTTTCTTCAGCCAAGGAATTCCTGAAAATCAGAATCATGCAAGAATAGCTGCAGGAGATGCTCTAGCAATGCTGGCCTTGGAAAGCAGAAGGAATTGTCCTCGCATTTTGAAATTAAAAGTACTGGAAAGGCTAGTTGGAGCACTGGAGGTCCCATTGCTCAGGGTAAATGCTGCAAGAATTCTACGGAACTTGTGCACCTATAGCAGAGTAGATTGCTTCGACCAGTTGAAGGGCGTAGCAGCTGCTGTACCCACGGTAAGTGCTTTCTAGTTCTCTTTAAATTATGTTTCTATGTTTAGAAAAGGCATGGGAAACAGGTTTTCGTTTTGTAGTCTGATCTAAACTGTAAGTACTTCTGAACAGAAACTTAGTTTTCAACTCTTTCTCCTCGTGTTACAGGTGCTGGAGGCAGTTATGTCTGAAGAGAACAAACTACAAGAAGTAATGGTAGGACTAGCGGCCGAAGCTTTTAAATTCATGACTCCTCAAGAATCCAACATCATGTTTGAAAGAACTGGTATAAAAGAGGCTGAACTAGCCAACAAAATACTCCAGATTCTCAAAAAGTACGAAAATCCACCAGTCAAGGTTCCAAGAATAAGAAGGTTTTCCATAGAGTTGGCGATTTGGATGATGCGGAACAACACGGCGAATGTACGTACTTTCAAGGACCTGGGGTTGGAGAAGGAATTGGAGGGGGTTTTAGAATCCACGGCTGAAGTTGAAAGCTTCAACATATTCTCAGGCACTTCTGGGCTGAGTCGCCACAGCACAACTATTCACTCACTTGTTGAAACTGCATTGCAGTTGCTGGAAGACAGGTAAAATTGTGCAGCAGAAAGTTCCAAACAAGTTGTCGTGTGAATATGAATGCGCCAAGTTATAGGAGATTCTTTTTTCTCTACATGATATTTATGCATTTGTATATGTTTTGCAAATAAAGAATCAAGTTAATGATCTTTACCGACAAGATTCTTTGTGGGATCATGCTGCTGTTTGTAGGATACTTTGAGTTATGGTCACTTACTTTGAGTTTTTTCCCACGTGAACACAGTGACAAAAAGTCACACACTCGGAAAAATATTTTCCAATCTGGCACAATTAGAATAATCATGCATGTAATATATGTAAGACCTATTAATATATGCATACACTATATAGATGACCATTGTATGTGCATATACTCCCCCCCCCCCTCCCTATATTAATATATGCATACACTATATAGATGACCATTGTATGTGCATATACTCCCCCCCCCCCCTCCCTATGTGCATATACCCCCCCCCTAATTCCTCTCTTATCACTCCTTATTCCTCCCTTTTTGCTCTTTCTCCCTCCTCCCTAGAGCCACCGGCAACCTCACCCACTAGATCTCTCTCTACCTTTCACCGTGACATACTCTAGCACAGATAGGGTAACCCACTAGATCTCTCTCTACCTTTCACCGTGACATACTCTAGCACAGATAGGGTAATCATGCATGCAGTACATGTAAGACACATGTAAGACCTATTAAAACATGCACGTGCTATATAGATTATCATTATATGTGCATATGCTATATATGTGTATCAATAGATCTTCATGTACTCTATACATGGCCACATTTACCCCCTTTCTTTTTCCCTCCTCTTATTCCTCTCTTTTTGCTCCTTCTCCTTCCTCCCTAGAGTCACCCACAACCTCCCCAACTAGATCTCTCTCTCCACCGTGAAAAAACCACCTCTCACCATTTCACTGTGACAAACTCTAGCACAGTCAGGATAATCGTGCATGTAATACATGTGAGACCTATTAATACATGCATGTACTATATAGGTGATCAATAAATGTGCATACACTACATACTCATATCAATAGATCTTGTATGTACTACATACATAACTACCTTTTCCCCACCTCTTTCTCCCTCCTCTTATTCCTCTCTTGTTGCTCCTTATTCCTCTCTTTTTGCTCCTTCTCCCTCCTCCCTAGAGCCACCTGCAACCTCACCCATTAGATCTCTCTCTCCATCATGAAAAAACTCTCTCTCTCGCTCTCACCGTGACTGTCATGGCCCGATTCCCGGATTCATGACCGACAAATAGGCAAGGTTCCCCCTCCAAAGTTCCAAACCTATGCAAACTCAAACTTACATACAAACTAATCCTTTAAATAACTCAATTAACAGTAACAACAAAACTAACTTCATAATATAATTTGATTATCTTAATATAAGAGTTAATACAAATTCATAGTTGTGGAGCAGTAACTAGACATAAAGAAAAAAATACAAATTACAACCAAAAGAGTAGGTTCTGAAAGTCCAACAAAAGTGACCTGCTAACAAGCTATAAGCTTGAAAAGGATAAATAATGAAAGGGAGAGTTCAACAACTCAGTGAGTAGATAACATTCAATATATATATACAAGGTAATACAACAATGAGGAATATATATATATACAATTATGACTCTAGGTTCTTATAAAAAGGTTTCTCAAATAGACCATAACAAGAATATCATAAGGTAAAGCTCGTCAAAAAATCAAAATGCAATGAGCATGAGGCTCCGTACTGTGGGATGATTAGTCCACACAGGTTGGTGACTCCCCCAACCAACTAGGTTTCAGATATGATGTGCACGAAAACTAGCACTACTATGTTAGCATAAGTATTCTGACTAGCATACCGTAGGTTCATAATCATAATTAAACAGACATATTCATATCTCAAGACTCAACTCATGACATCAATCAAATGAGGAGCTATCAATTCAGAAATCAATTCAAAATATATATTGGTTCATATCAAGAATTCAGATTCAACAATTATCATGTTTTATCGTAACAAAAATAATAATCAACATATATATTATCAAGAAGAATGATCCAATTCACATTAACAACTCAAATATTTATAATATTTCTCATGCATATAAAAAAAGTATCCACTCACCTGACTCAAAAGCGAATGGAACTCGAAAGCAGATACCGAAAGAATTTCCTACTGATGTCTCATGGGTAGAATATCAGGATTATCTGAATACAAAGGAGATATATTCAAAAACGACTCGAAATTAACATATAACCTATTTAATACACTTAACTAAGGGTCTATTCCATAACTTTATATGTTTTTGAACTAAACTAGTCATTTTTTTCAAAAACCCAAAAATTAAACGGTTTTCCTGAAATCTAATTCATAAGAGAACAAATAATAAGACTTGATAATAATTCACTAAATAACCTTCAATACTCATCAAAAAAATCTTAAAAAGCTAATCTTGCAGCTAGGGACCAATTTGAAATTTTATCAGATTTTTAGGGGTCAAATTGTAATTTTATCAAATTAGAGGACCAAACTAAAAATGTCATAAATTCATAACTATACTGAAATTTTACTCATAATGCATCCTCAATTCTGTCCATAATCTCGAATTATGCTCTAAGGATCAATCTATGATTTTTCCAAAGTTTTGGGACTAAACTATAATTTTTATAAATTGAAGGACCAAACTGAAATTTCATCATCTTCAACCTTAAACCCAGAATTATCCACAGATCACCTACTAATATATCAATATTTCTAACTCAAATTCAACATTTAAACAAACCATAACTCAAAATCATCATCTTTACCTAAAATCTTTCAAAATCAACTACATAACTCATTACTCATAACAATCAACCCATAATATTCAAATCAATTCATCAATCAAACCCAAAACACAATCTTCAAAACCCTAATATTCAATAAAATAGAAAATTAAAGCTAAAGAAAACACATTTATACACATCAAAACATAAATCTTACCCTTTAACTTATTTTCTCTAACTCTCTTCTCCTTCCTTTATCTTTCCCTCTTTTCTCTTCTTCTTCTCTCCTGCCTGTTTTTCACTCTCAATTTCAGATCCATCTTTCTCTCTTTTTTCTTCTATTTATACTTATCATGTTTTATTCAATTATCACATTACCCCTTATTCATTTATACCTACTTCTAAGCCTTTAACGGCTTTGTTACCTTTTCCTAATCTCTTTTATTTTCAAAACATCACAGTGACAGACCTCAACATTCTCTATCTCCGCCATCATTTGCTCTCTCTCTATCTCTTCACCTACGACAATCAATCTCTCTCTCACCATTACCGCCGTCGCCTCCCATAAAAACCCCATTTAACTAATTTGAGGTATAATCACCTTCTCCATCTATTAATTTGATGTTTTATTGGGCTAATTTGAGGATTTTTTAGGTTAGGGTTTTAGAATTTAGTTTAGGGTTTGTGTTAAAAAAATTAAATTAACTTTAATTGATATTAATTAGATATAAAATTAGTCAATTTAGGTGTATAAATTGCATTATTTAATAACAAAATCCATGAAGTTTGTGTTGATTATGTCAAGGTTAGAGTTGCATGAACTATAAATTGTGTTAATTAGCCTTAAATAATCCCAATTCAGTGGGTAAATTATATTATTTTATGATAAAGTTTATGAATTATGATTTTATTGATTATGTTTAGGTTTATCAAAATTTCATCAAAATGATGTAACTTGATGAATTGCTATATTAATAAATTAGCATAGTATTTTTTGTGCTTTTCTCAAAATATATCTTATATAGTGGGGTTATTATTATTATTATGGTACTATTGTTGATACAAATAATGATATCATTTACCATGGAGGAAGTAACAAGTTATTTAGTTTGAGATTAGACAGTTTATTTACCAAACAAAAAAATCTAGTATGTAGAGGCATTGAGTGGAATTTTATATGAAATTAACGTCGACGCTACTTGGAGTATGCTTGGTGAGAGTCATTTGAATTGTTATGTCAATGTACCCATTACTAGCGATGTGAGCTTTAAAGCATTTGTTAGGTTGGTCACTGCAAATAGGTTACAAATGTAAGAGTTTATTTGAATAATATACCTAAATGAGAAAACTCCTTGAGTTTGGAGTTCACTCAAGTCCCAAGTTAATGTCAAAAGATCATATAAGCATCACAAATAGTTGTTTCATCTAAGATAGATGATGATGCTATGAACCTAACATTAACTTAAAAAATTATGCATATAGAAGCTTGATTAGGTATGATAATTGCTACATATTGTTATAATAAATATGAATTGAGTAATGAGAAAGATGATTGCCATTTAGATGATGTACTTAAAAAAGACGAGGTAGGTGAGCCAATAAACCAAACAATAGGTCTTTCTGTTCCTAAATTTGAGATGTTAATAGGTCAGCTCATATGATAAGTAGTGATTGGGCTTTGAGTTGTAAGAATTTAGGCTTAACTACTAAATCGGAGATTAGACAACTATTTTTAACCAAGATTGATTTAATTAAGGCAATTAAGCAGTGACATATAAAGAACTCATTACAATATAAGATTCAACAATCAACCATAACGTATTTACAGTTATAAGGTAAGTATGAACCAGCATGTCAATGATATTTACGTAAGGGATATCATAAGAATTTTGAGCCATTTGAGATTTTAAATTTGAAAGGGCTTCACATATATCACAACCTAATGATTATACAAACTCACTATCAGATTGACTCAGATTTTATTGTTAATAGGATGTTGACCATTATCAAAGTTGTAATAAGCATTAAAATTGTATCATTTCAAGCTACTATCCATAGAGATTCTTTATATGATATCTTGTATAAAAAGGCTTAAGTAGCTAAACAAAAAGTATTGAGCGGTTGATTGGGCTCAATAAGCAAGTTAACTTTTATTTTTTATATAACATATTCACATGTAAAAATTTTAATTTTTTAAATAATTATGTTTAGATTTGATTGAATAAGTTTTAGGATGGCCTGGTTAAACCTTGACACTATGCATTGATTGACCTATATGAGTGTGTTCTTTCTTATGTTATCAAGGCTAGATTTTTTAGATCATTCAACTAAAAGGCATAAATGTCAATCACAATTTTAACAAAGATAAATTATGTCACAATACATTCTACTTTCGTGTTGGGGAGATGACATCAATTCTACAAGTTTTTACCATGCTAGTAAATCTTCCAATTGATAGAGCTTTTGTTATAGGCCCCGTAACTTTTAACGAAGATAAATTATGTCTCCATCTATTGGGACGAGTGTCTCCTCTCGAGTGATATAAAGAGAATTATATTAGGTTGATATGGTTGAAGAAAAATTTTGAAACCCCCTAAAGGGTACGATGCGTGTTGTGTTGCATTATTATGCTAGAGCATATATATCACATATGTTTGGAGCCATGATCTTCACATGTTTGATAAGCAATACAGTGCTATGTTACTTTTTTTTCAATGCTAGAAAATTTTGTTGTCATTTGTAATTATAAATCGGGCTCAACAATGATTGCTTATTTGTATAGCCAGCTATGTCACGTATGAATTTTAGATGAGAAACAAATTGGCAGTTGTTTATTATTCCTACAAGTATAATTTGATATTATATTTTATAACTAGATTTTTATTTTAAACATTTTCTAATATTTTAAATTATGAATATGCAACTATGGTCGTGTGAGCATCTCCACATCAATCATCCAGATGTTTGGAGAAACAAGTTGTTGGACACGATTACGAGAAGGCGACTCTCAGTTCGAGATCGATAATAATAATTTTTAACACGCTTAATCAAGAAATTAAATAAATTAATTGTTTGTCATGTGAGATAGGTTTGGCATGCAAGAAGATATCACATATTTACAAAGTGATATTCATTTATTGAGTTATATCTCTACATGTATTGATATATGAACATAACAAGGCAATTTCATCACACCACTATACGAGCATATTCTAAGAAGTCCACATGATCCTCCACATGAGCCAACATATAATATGGATAATTATGAGTTTCCTGCACTTAGATATAATAAATTGTATGGATTAGTGTTTTTTTTTGTAACATAATAAAAATATTATTTATATATTATAAATGATGATATATTATTTTGTTATGAATTAGGTGCATCTTTTAATACATGAGGGTGAGAGAGCTGCTGTCACAGTTCATGATGCTACTGACGATGTTGAGCACAACACATTCGATACTTGGTTCTCATCATGTAGTTCTTCACTTGATAAGGTTGGGAAAACTGAGCATTTAGACACTGCAAATAAGGCTAATTATCATGCACGACGATGATAAGTTCATAATTCTGATGGTACAAACTCTTCAACAGGTTAATTAATTAGATGTAGTTTCATTTACTATAATGAGTTGTTTTGGAGTTCGATTGAGTATCTTTGATTATTAAATTACTTGCTATGAAATTGTGATTTGTGTTAAATTTGTTGTGATTCGTGTTGAATTGTTTTTTCTTAAATTGTGTTTTCATTGGCAGAGGGTTGAGAAATGCAGACACCTTGTTTTCCTTGGTCATGCATGTAGTATATGTGCGACTGTATACTGCATGGGTCGTGCATATACTACGTGTAAACTACACAGGTCGTGCATGTTGTATATGCACGACTGCATAGATTGCACATTATACTACATGCATGTACAGAGATTGCACATGTAGTACAGCGCATATCAATAGATCATGCATATATTACTTTCTCCCAACTATGTTAGTTTGGTGCTGCGTTAATCTAGAAAAAAACTCTACTGACTACTCAAGATATACGATAAAAGAGGAACTATAGCTCTGACTTCTAAGGGATTATCGTAACTGAAAACGCTAATGTAATAGAAAGGCCCCCGTTAAGCAGATGATCTTTCTGTTTTTCCCAGAGATTGGACAGAATCATTAATAAAGCAGGCAAACCTTGACGCAAGCGATCCTTGCAGCTTGTTGTCAAGTTACAATAAGCGACTAATTCCTTAGTTTCACTTATACTCTTTACCTAAAAAAAATAAAGGGAGAATGGGCTCTTGGTAAGACTAGCAAGTTATAAGGCATCTATTTTATACCAATCAGACTGGGACAATTTCCAAGTTCGATGCCATAATGCAAGTACAAACCAGCAGAGGTTTTTCAGTTATATGATGTTCATAAAGATTAAAGATTCAAGTTGGATAACAAAACAAGGAGATAGAATCGAGATGCCCAACTTGTACTCTTGCTAAGAAGCTGTAAAGCCGAGCAGAGAACAGGAGCACATGTTGAACCACATTTCAGTTTCAGCTTATCACCTACCAAATCCGACTCTTTATTTAAATTATATTAACAGATGTGTTTCCCTGATCGGGAGTAAAAAGAATCATTACAAGCCTCCTATCAAGTGACAGTAGACAACAGTTTGTAAAACCAACACAATCAACTTTAAACACGGAATCTATTTTCTTGCTTTTGTTTTTGTATATTTTACAGCACTGAATCGTGGCACTATCTTAAATACAAAACAAAATATCATGGCATTCTTGAAACATAAAATAATGATTTTGGTTTTCACCTACCATTTCGGAACAAGTTGAAATCCCAACGACGCAGCAAACCATCCATAATGTGGCCTGCTGGATTCCGTTCTACAGTCAATGTGGCTTTTGTATTACCTGACAAGTCACTATCTGTTGAGCTGTGGACACTTCCTGAAGTATCACTTCGAGAAGAGGTAGTTGTGCTTTCTGACCCCATTATGGATGACGGAGTGTCAAATGTAGTTCCTACAGATGCTGCACTTGTAGCGGGAGAAGGACCTTCAGTTGCTAAATTTTGGTCATTGACAGCTAAAGATGAAGTCGATTCTGTCTTTTGCTTTACTGAAGTGGAAGTTGGTGTATTCAAAGGATTGCCATGTTCTACAATTGAAGATGCATCCCCGCTATCTTTTTGTGAATATTTAACAGAAGCTGCACTGACACTGGCCGGTTGTCCCTCTGCATTAGGGTGTCGCATCTCCAAGTCCTTTAATGACTCAATAACTGCTTCCATGAACATCTGAAATATGCAGCAAGTCAAGTTTCAAATAGATGAACATTTTGCACACACAACGTTCAGGACTCACCCTTTCTTCCTCCTCTATATCACATGGAAAACCTGCCAAGTCCTCCAGCTGGTATTCCACATATTGATTGTCATCCATTGTTGTTGGAACATGTGGGCCATAAGGATGACCGTTGGATAATTCAAAGCTAATCATTTTGGACGATGATGGCAAATGATCATCACCAATTTCTTCATGCTGCAGTAAAGCATGCCAGAGTGTTACGAGTTATAAAAAAATATTAACTCCAGTCCCTAGGAAAGAGATGAGGTAGAACACAGCTCGAGTCATATGATTCATAGAGTGAACCAGCTGACCATTGTGCTAATCTGTCACTAGGGCATTCTGTTGCAAAGGGCAAGAGGATACCTCGACTTCAGATTGATGGTCTTTATGTTGAATATCCATAGGAACCTGAGCAGAATCAAAGTGATAATGAGCAGAAGCTCCATGGAAATTGTAAGAAGTTTAACATAATACAGAAAAAATAATCCAAACCACTACTCCTTCTCGGTTTATGAAATTAGCCTAATTCCTTACACAACTTTATCCCCATAAAGTGCAGGCAGCATTTGTCCTACTCCCCCTTCAGCAGAAGTGCATGGGGAGTGGAAAGAAGAGGACCATAAAAAATATTGATACCCATCAAACAGAACAATCCTTACTTTATGGAACAGTTAATTAAACATATGCTGCACCATGCATGCCTTTAACCTTTAAACTAAGGCTTCCTTTTTTTAGGGATTATTTTAACATTTCAAGCCAAAAACACAGAATATAATCACTGACCTCCATCCGACTCATAGGTGTTTTGGACCGAACTTGTTCAATGGCATCTGCTGTACTGCTTGATGATGGTTCTACAACAAACAACAAATAAATAAGATTATGAAAAAAAGTTGGCAAATAAAGTTTAGACAGAAATCGTCAGTAAGATGCTAAGCAGCACAAGGTAAATGAGTCATACCTTTATGCACAACTGAAGATTCTGGGTTATGGCCAACTTTATGCAAAGAGCTCCAACTATCCTGCAGGTAAAAACAATCATCAATTGGCAAAACAAATAGGAGATATGAAATCTAGCACTTCCAAAAATTTCAGGGCTACAACCAGATGAATGCAGTTCAATTTACCTTACCAAAGTAATCATGCATTGTTTCAAAGTATGTTCCCCCCACCTCATCCTCAGGAGGTTGTAAAACATTGTGAAAAAAAATATTTATTGAATCAAAATAGAATTGTGGGCGTGGAGAGTTGTGATCTCCCTCAAACTTGATAATGTTCTTGTCTCCCTGCAAAATTTGTGCATTAAAAATCAAGCTCACAGAGTATTTATATATACAAAGTGCCAAGCAACAGAAATCAACAAACCAAATGCAAGAGTTTCAAAAAACAGAAATGAGTAGCATACACATCACATTTGATGAGATTTCAATAAAAATCATTATAAAGGATCTTTGGGAGTCGTTCCTCCAATAAAGAGATTTTGAAGATATACAGAACATATATTTAATGTTTAGTACGACTAGGAACACTCAGAACTAAAATATGAAATCACTGGCCAAAAAGCAGCTGTCAACTGTATTCAGGTAGCTTCCAAATTAACCTCAGGCTGAGGTTTGGAGTACATATGACCAGAGTAGAACAGATTTCACTTATCATTTGTTAAAACTGAAAAAAATTCAGTTTACCATGATTACAAACTTAACAAAACACCAGCATTAGAGCAAATTTTAAGAACAGTATATTTCTATCTGCAATAGACCACAACTACTTCTGAATTTTCGCCACTAAATGAAAGAAACTTACCATGTAAGCTTCAAATATACTTTGTGAGTGATGAGGGCGTATGAAATCATCATCAATGGCATGCCCAAATAAAACAGGAACAAAACATGATTTTGCCACCTGTAATACAAAAAAGTATAAAGGAATTACATTCTTGAATAACAGGTAATATGATAAAATTAACACAAAAGGCAGTTGAATGAAACACCATTCAAGTTTTTCATTCACTAAACAAATTGTTTGCAACTTCTTTCACATCTCTTTGTTAGACACTTGTATAAAATCCACTGGTAACTGCCCAAAACCAACCTACAACTATCATCAGCGTGATGAAGATATCACGCCATATAGTCAGTAAAATTGATCAAGTAAAAATACAGTGGAGAGTCACACACTAGCTCACTTAATAGTGACTGTAATTTCAATTAACAAATTAGCTATTATTCTTTACTCTAAACTACGTATTAGCTTTCCATTTTGACCAAGTGGTTATCCCATACCATAAATACATGAAACTGATAAAAAATTAAAAAAACAGAAGACATGTTGGATGGGATAACTACAAACATGAACAGGTTAATAATTGACTTAGTTATCATCCAGAAGCTTCAACTTGCAACACCCAATAAAGTAAAGCTGCAGGAGAGAGAACCTTGATGGTGTTCAGGTCCATTATGTCAAACTTTGCCTTTTTCTGAATAGATTTACGCATGTATTGGATAGCAAATTTCACCTAGAACAGGCAACAAAAATAAACATAGTGAGACAACACAACAGCCATGACTAGAAGAACATTTGTGCACTCATCATTGCCTCAATTATTAAAACATGTGCGTGATTTAAGGAGTCTGGTGGATGAGATTAGGGCAAAAACAATGAAGGGTGAAAGAACCTTCAATACACAATGGAAGGTTAACACTTACCCCAACAACAACAAAACTGACATCATAAGGTGTAAGTAGAATAACGCAACAATAAAGAGCTGATGTGTAAAGAAGATAAAATTAAGATTCATGACGGGAACAGTAGAATGCCAGAAACAATAAACATGGCTATGCACCAAAGTTGCTAGACAATAAATGTTAATGGTAAAATAAACTACTGACATCATCTAGGTGCAAGTAGAATTAGATTTTATTAAGACCAAGATGATGGAAAAATTACAGGGTAGCTGAGCTGTTTCCAAGTAAAATAAATTGCTGCCATCATCTAGGTGCAGGTAAAATTAGATTTTATTAAGACCAAGATGATGAAAAAATTAGAGGGTAGAAGAGCTGTTTCCAATGAACCATCCAAATTCCAATAAAAGCCCAAAAGAAGAAGAAGAAGAAGATCTAAGCACAATGATATCACAGTAAAAAATCAAGAGGAAAGAGTTCTCCATGCAAGTAAAAATCCTGTAAGCCTTACTTGAGCCAGTAGTGGTGATTCCAGGGAAAATATCACTAATGTAGTTTCCAATCATTAACATTTCCGGAAAATTATGCAATTAATTGAAAAACTATCATAATAAACATGCTTGTATGCTCATTTATTTCCTGTTATTATAAATCATCGTACAAAATACACCAAGGCTGTGAATCAATGAATGCTGTAATTCTCATAATGTGGCTGAATGTATCAACTTACAGTGAACTTGGGTAAACGGAATTTGTAAGTTTCCACAAGTTCCATCATTAGGTCAACCAAATCAGAAAAGGGACTGTCAAGAACCATTCCAGCGATTGAGGGATCCTCAGCTCCATACATCAGGCTGTAAAATCAATGGTATATAAGTAAATGGGAAGGCCTTAACACTGCTACAGGTCCACGTGAGCATAAACCAATTACACAGCGAAAAAAAAAAATGGAAAGGAAAGGAAAAATAGAGGTGAATGAACAGAACCTAGTGACAGCACCCATTGAACGGCCCCATAAGCCAATCAAAGAGACATTTCCATCTTGCCGCAAATAATTAACGACAGCCATGAGATCATCTTTCTAGAAAACAACTAAAGAATGTAAGATGGTGACTTTCAACATTGGAGAACAGCAATTGCCAATATAACAATAAATGTTCATGTGGTGTCTAAACAATTTCTAGGAGATTAACAAATGTTTTGACAATCAATGGAAAAAAAGATGCAGTTACTCAATGAGCATCCAACTTCCATCAAATGTTTTTGATAAATTGCCAGAACTTACTTCATTCCATCCTAGAGTGACATGATCTCCTCCAGAAAGTCCGGATCCTGAGAAATCAAGGGTGAAAACTGTAATATTTGAAGGCAACAATATAATAGCAGCTTCACTAGCATCAACCCTGCACCCACTGAAAAAATAAAGATACGCTACCAATTAGTAACAATCAGTTCTGTGAAACACAAGATTGAAGAAATCAATGCAAAATCTTAACTAAGTTGATCTTTCTATAAAGCTGTCAGTCACTCCACTCTCTACTCCATTTTCACGGGGGTAAACAAAAGGAAATATTTAGCACCAAGATAGAGAAAGAACTTTATTTTGGCATATAATATGCTTGTTGACTATAGAAAATTCTCTTTCAATTTAATCTGTTTTCTCATTCTTCATCATCCAAAATTTTGGGTTCCTAAGAACACTAGAAGACTCCATCTATAAGGTGCTACAGACAGCAAGCTACATTACAATAAACCCTGATTAACCAGTTACCTGTTTCCATGACAATATATTACACATGGCAGAGGCTTTTCTTGGGGATTAACAATGGGCATGTAATGACTACATTGAAGAGCATCTCCCCTACCATTTTGAACCTGTGAACATTGAAAGCACCTTACACATAAGCCAACGATCACTTCAAATTTGTCAAGTTTCCAAGCAGGCATAAAGAAGACATCATTGATTTACTAACAGAAGGTCCATAGTTGTCAATTCCTTGCAGAAAAAAGTGCATAGAAGAAATAAATCTTTAATCCTCTTTTACAATCATGAGAAAGGAAGGATCAAATAATTTTAACAATGTTTCTAATCTCTCGTGCATGTGAAATGTGGAAGTGTCCATGAGTGTGTGGACCATGACTAAGTTGCAACTGCATTGCCCAGTCCTAGATATTCCATTATCCCGGTAAGAAAGAGTGTAAAGAAAACAACTGGTCGCCTAACCCAGCAAAACATTATGCTATATGGGTATATTGTAGGACCTCCGATTTAAAAATTCACCTAAAAATAGTAACATGGATGACGAGTTACAAAGTATCAAAGATTCAGAAATCTTGATGAAAACTTCAGCAAATCTATATTAGGCTTGATAAGCATGTGCAATTGCTAGGGTTACTTGTTTACTAGACTGTTTTTATATATATCTAGCTGATGACAATAGAAGACAGGACAACTAACATATCAGGGGTTTTTAGCAAGTTATTGCTTGAGATACTTGCCTAACAGAGAGGAAGACATAAAAATCAGACTAAGTACAATCAAACATAAAAAAAGACTTTTCCACACATATAGAGTGGCACTTACCTCCACATCCTTTCTTTGGTACCATTTTCCTTTCAACATGAACTCTTGATCCAACAAATCATGTTTTGGATTGTATTCAGCTCTACAGACCAAAAAATGGACAGAATCATGAAAAAAATATAAACAAAGAAAATGTCCAATACATTTGACAGGTATCTAGTCAGCAAAAATTTTAATTTCCTGCACTTATTGCTATATACCAGTTATATAAGAAGTGCAGTGCATAATCGCATCACTTCAGCATGCAACATACTCTAATGCCCTCATGTTCTTAAAGAGACCGATGCGACATTTTTTTCTTCTTCTTCTAAGGAACCAATTCTTAAATAATGAAAATAAAAACATATATGGAGCCCCAATGATGCGAAAAAATTTAGATATCAAACATACATCAGCTCACAAGAGGATTCATCTGATCTACAAGATGTCTTTGATGACTGAACTCAGTGTTTGACATTGACAGTGCGAGATTGACTTTAAACAGACATTTGACCTATAATAGTTCAGTGTCTATAAATTTAGGAACTTCATCTGATTCTCATCGAAATGGTTCAGCATCTAGTATCAATTATATCCAATTAAACTGCCAATTTAATGACTCCCAGAAAGTTCATTTGCTGTCTATACTTTCAATACCACGTGAAATACCCCAAAAGTAGAAAAATCAAGTTAATAAAAGCAAAAGAACTAAAATGTCCTGATCCCCACATGCCAACCAGTCAAAACAAGTACTGAAATTCAACACAGCGCATATCGATTAGCACCCTTCAACTTTCAAAAGAATACGAGAAATAGTGACAATATAGACTATCTGCCATGCACCATAATACGATTTCATATATAAAAATGAAAACTACCTGAAACAATACACGGGTTGGAATCTAAAGATCGAAAGTGAGTAATCAATACATGGGATTATAAACAAGAATATCACAACATAAAAAATAAATAAACATAAATTAGCACAGAAAGATCTTGGATTCTGAACAAATCACACAAACAAAGTAAAGAGTCAAAGTTATATTATTTGAATCCCACTAATAAATCAAAATTAAAACTCCTTTTGGTTGCCAAGCAAACTGATAGAACGGAACTAAAATCAAATTTGAATCTCATGCTGTTTATTATTTTTTTTTAATGAGTAGACTAAAGAAATATAAAAAATAAGCCTTTGGAGAAAAGGGTTTCCAATTTTCATCAAAAGCCAGATAGGAAACGACCCCAGATAGGAAACGACCAAGATTCAAAACGAAATCCTTCTCTCTCCCACTTCTAATCATCAACCAAACAAACCAAAATCCAGATAAAAACCAATCAAATTTGAAGGGAAGAAGAGAGATTTAATACCTGGGAGGCCGTATAATAAAGTTAACAAGCTGCTCCATAGAGATTCGAAACTGTAACTTTGATCTCTCTTATTACTGCTATAATAAATTTAAAAGCTTTTTTGTATTGCTAAAAAAACAGAGAGAGAGAGAGAGTAATAGGAAGACAGAACAGTATGTGTATCTGTTTTATGTCGTGTATCTGTTTCTGTATCGGGAAAAGAAAAAAGATAGAGAGAGAGAGAGAGAGAGAGAGAAATGGAAGGCAGAGGAGGAGAGGGCTTCGTTTTTCTTGTTTCTTATTTATTAACTTGTTATTGTAAAGCTGTTTTGTTTCTTCTATTCGTGTTTCGGTGTGCAGGAGGTGGTTGGCTTCTGCCAACCCACGCTTCTTGTCTCTCTCCGTCTACTGGCTGGCTCTTCTCTTCTTACGTGTGTGAATGGATTCATGTGTGGAATTTTCAGGGGAATAACATCGGTTTCAAACGGTTTTGTTCGGTTTGGTTTGGTTCGGTATGGTTCGATTCAGACTAAAAAATCAACCTAAATCCTCTCTTTTTTTTGTCAAAGTTTTGAACCGTCTTCCATGAGCTATTTTGTATAGGTTTTTATTTAATGGACTTTTAGTTTATAATTATTTTTTTGGTTTAATTCGATTTGATTCGGTACGGTTTAGTTTTTTCAATTTCTAAAATTTAAAACCAAACCAATTCTTTTTCTTACTTTTTTTTTAACCAAAATTATCCAATAAGTTTGAAAAACAGTTCAATTTCGAATAATTCAATTAATTTAATCACTTTTAATACGACTTAGCAAAAAAAGAGTTGATAGTAAAGGGGTTTTGTTCGATCTGATGAGGCTTTAAAGCCCGAGTAGATCAATATTTTTAGATCTTGAACACAAAGAAAGCTGTGGATCGTCGAAAATATAAGCATAGATTCGTAAGTGTATACATGAGAACCGGCCATAAAGTGAGTGTACTTGAATCTTCTATAATAGACGTGGGATAATAGTTGTACTTCAAAAAGATCTTAAACTTTTTTTTTTTTTTTTTTGCCAGTGTCACTAAGAATCTGACCACCATTGTGGTAATTGAAAAATCAAATGAGTGATGTTTTCGCTCTAAAATCTATTTTTACAAAAAAAAAACCTAATAAATACCATGAAAAACATTCATAAATCACTTACCTCAAAATCACTCAAAAAATTAAAAATCAATGAAATAAATTATTATCTAGAAAATTATCTAGGAAATCAGGGAAGTAGTGTTTTGGCCTAAAAATTTATTTTTCAAAATTTTCACCTAAAAGCACATTATAAACACTATAAAAAACTCTATCAATCACTAACCATATCTTAAAATCAATCAAAATAAATTAACAGAATAAAAAAAATATACATAAAATAAAAAAATCATTTTTCAAACATGTTTATAGGAAAAAGGAATCACCACCATTGAATTTCTCTCTTTGAATAGAACTCTTTGATACTAAAATTGGCTATTTTTATCGTCACATTATGGCCAAAATGATAAATTTCTATCTAATTTGTCATTTTCAAGTGACTCTTTTGAAGTTAAGGATTGAAATATTAAGAAAATGAATTATTTAACTATATTTGAAATTGCAAAAACTAAAGGGATTGTATAGAAAAACAAAAGAAAAATAGGTGGACTAAACATAACTTTTTTTGAGTGAATTTGAGATTGACCAAATGATTTATTCTTGTTTTACACTTTGGTCTTTTTCTGTACAATTTTTCTTTCTTTAACAAAATTTAATAAATTGATAATTAATTTGGATATACAAGGCTACAAATGAAAAAATAAATAGCTTGAGGATGAAATTAGAGAAAAAGCTCATGGTTATTGTGGATTACTACCTAGCACTTTTAATATATTGCTTGTTGCTACTTAGAATACGACCACTATTTTGATAGCTGAAAAATTAGGGAGTGGTGTTTGTGGCCTAAAAAAATATTTTTCAATCTATTTTCATCCAAAAAAGCTTATTAAATACCATAAAAACCTTCATTACCAAGCTCAAAACACCTCAAAGACCACTTGAAAAAAAATCAACCAAATCAAAAAATCTAAATGAAACTTGATCAATCTTTTCAGACATGTTTATAGGGGAAAAAACCACTATTATTGAACTCCTTTCATCAAATAAAACTCATTAAAACCAAGATTAGCCATTTTTATTGTCTTATAGTGGTCAAACCGACAACTTCCTTTTTTCTTTGCTGTTTTCAAGCTACCCTCTCTTTTATTTTAAAGTCAAGGAGTGAAATGTTGAGAAAATAAATTTTAAAATTAAATTTAAAATAACAAAAACTAAAAGGATCGTAAAAATAAACAAAAATACGTGGAATAAACAAAAGTTTTTTTTAGCGAATTTGTGATTGGGCATGAGATTTTTTCTTGTTTTCCACTTGTTCTTCTCATGTCAATTTTTTTCTTTATGGTCATTACTATGGACATCAAGGCATTATATGTAATCCCATCGTAGAAGCTAGATTCATAGAAGGAATATTATTCTAAACCAAAATATCCATCGATATGGATTGCCAGCCAAATATTCAGGAAGAAGAAAAGAAGGAACATCCCTCGGATATATTTTGATATTTTCAACCAACAGGAACATGCAGAGGGCTGCATAAAAACCCTATTCAAACAAGTTTTGTCACAGCAAGAAAAAACAACCCAGCACCAGACCTTGTGCCACGCAGCCCTTGCTTGTTCAGAACTCAAGCCTGGTGTGCCTGGCTAGTGGATATTACACTTTAAAATCACAAATAAAATGCATGATCAGATCAAATGGTAGGGCAGATTCTTGAGTGTATAATATAAAATTAAATCTCAAGAGAGGATTTCTTGAAGTGGGAAGAGCATAAAGGTTGAAAAGGTCTGGTGGGCTTCAAAGGCAACCAACCACCATGGAAGGTAGTGAGTAATAGAATAAGAGGTCAATCAATGCAACGACAGCGACAGCATGCCTTTCTTACAGCTGACATTATCTGATTTGAAGGAACACCCACCTTACCAAAATAGTTTCTTCTTTTTAACAATGTCTTTGTTTGTAAGTGTTTTAAAATGGTTTTTTAAAAAATTAATTTTATTTTTTTTAAAATTAATATATTTTTGATATTTTTAAATTATTTTAATGTGTCAATGTTAAAAATAATTTTTTTAAAATAAAAAATATATTATTTTAATATATTTCTAAATAAAAACACTTTATCTAATAACCAAAACTACGAGCATAAATAAGATATCATGAAATATACTATTGATGAGCAAAAGAAATATAAGTAAGTGTGCGACTATCTTCTTGTAAATAGAGTATTTGGTAGTGTAGTTATGGTTGTTTTTTAAATAATTTTTTTTATTAAAATATATATTAATAATTTTTTTTATTTTTTAAAAATTATTTTTAATATCAACACATTAAAATAATTAAAAAAAAAAACCAGGTGTTTTCACTTAACTATAAAAGGAAAAGACACCGTACGTACAGCTATCCTAATTATAAGCATGGCGACGGAAACCATCTTTAGTGAAAAAAACTGGATGGTTATAAAGAATAGAAAGAGACACCTCCGTCAGCGTATAAGCTGTGGATTTATTGATAGGAATTTGTCATCAAAAAGTGTCTTATTATCGGGAATTTTAGATTCATTGATAACTTAATCAATGATTTAAATATCAACAGAATATTCATGTTGAAAAAGTTGTCAACCAATATGAATATTATTGATGGAACAATAATATATATAAGAATATTTTTGTTTTTAGATTTTAAAAGTGTTTTTAAAAAAAAATTAAATTTTTTTATTTTTTTCTTTACTTCAAATTAATATTTTTTTTAAAAAAAATTTTATCTTGATGAATTTCCAAACGAAAAACATTTTGAAAAGCAACCGCTACTATACTCCAAAACAACCCCATAAAATCGATGGACTTCTCGACAGAATCACCAATATAAATATTATGTTGTTGAATTTATCGGTCAATATCTAAACAGTTCACAACTCTTTATAATTCTTCAAGAAAAATGAGCCTACATTATCGACGGATTCACCGACATGATATTTATATTCGTCGGTGATTTCATTGGTATTTTAGTAATTTGTTTTTTTAATATATGCTTATTTTGATCAAATAATTTGACATTACATGACATTAAACATCTAAATTAAATTGAAAAACACATTTTATATTGTTAATTTAACTGTAAAAATCAATTACAAATGTCTATATATATTAAAAAGAAGTTGAAGCTGTAGGTGGAGGTGGAAGTGGAGGGGGAGAAAAATCTCATGGAAGTCTATAAGGGGGGATAATGAGTGTAGAAGTATGTCATCATCTCCTCCCATTGCTTCCTACTTTGTTCTTCATACCGGGCCTCCGTTTCAGCCTTTATATTGGTAATCATAGTAGGAATTCGTTCTTGAACCAACTCCTTAACGGCTAGTGATAGCTTCCTTGGGCTAAATTGTGGGGTGCCTACGATTGAGACACTACAACCTGACCTCATATCTCGGGCAGTAGTCACAGGGATACCATAAACTCGATTCCTATTGGGTCCATTGGTTGCTCCAACCTCTAAACACAATTTCAAACCATATTCCGAATGGGTTCAAGGGGTCCTCTCCATGTTTGGTGCTTATATTGTTCCTACAAAAAAAAAAATTAAACAAGTCAAAGTTGTCGATAAAAATCATTAATCTAAAAAATATACAAAAAATTTCAAAGTTACTTACAACAAACACCCCATCTTAAATGTCCATGAATTTTTACACCCATTTCTGTCTATCCTCCCTCTATATATGTGTTTCCATATATAACTCTATCTCAAGCTGTGTAGCTTGCAAAATAAATCATTAGTTAATTATTGTCACAAATAATACTTAAAAATAAAACAAACTCTTACAAGGTGCTTTGTATGGTTAAATAAAAGGAAGCGATTTGTCGGTATACTTGTTAATGGAACCATGAGTCTTTTGTTTATGTTCAAGGACCCACTCCGTGACCGCCTCCTAAAACCCTCTAACATCAAGAACTTTAGATATCTCTTCTGATTACTTTCACTGATGTGGGAAGGTCTAAAATTCTTCCAGATCTCAAAGTCATCTTGCTCAGCTCTTTTCTTAGTGTAGGTGTGTGCGCCATACCAGAAATCATGCAACTAGGTTCAGAAATTTGTTCAAATAAAAAAATATAATGAAAAATAAGATTATAATCTTATATAAATTGAATTGAAGAACACATTTTATATTATTAATTTAACTGTAAAAATCAATTACAAATGTCTATATATGTTAAAAAGAAGTTGAAGCTGTAGGTAGAGGTGGAAGTGGAGGGGGAGAAAAATCTCATGGAAGTCTGTAAGGGGGGATAATGAGTGGAGAAATGTGTCATCATCTCCTCCCATTGCTTCCTACTTTTTTCTTCATATCGGGCCTCCATTTCAGCCCTTATATTGGTCATCATAGTAGCAATTCGTTCTTGAACCAACTCCTTAACGACTAGTGATTGCTTCCTTGGGCTAAATTGTGGGGTGCCTACAATTGAAACACTACAACCTGACCTCATATCTCGGGCAGTAGTCACAGGGATACCATAAATTTGATTCCTATTGGGTCCATTGGTTCCTCCAACCTCTAAACACAATTTCAAACCATATTCCGAATGGGTTCAAGGAGTCCTCTCCATGTTTGGTGCTTATATTGTTCCTACAAAAAAAAAATTAAACAAGTCAAAGTTGTCGATAAAAAATATTAATCTAAAAAATGTACAAAAAATTTCAAAGTTACTTACAACAAACACCCCATCTTAAATGTCCATGAATTTTTACACCCATTTTTGTCTATCCTCCCTCTCTATATGTGTTTCCATATATAACTCTATCTCAAGCTGTATAGCTTGCAAAATAAATCATTAGTTAATTATTGTCACAAATAATACTTAAAAATAAAACAAACTCTTATAATTTGTCGGTATACTTATTAATGGAACCATGAGTCTTTTTATTTATGTTCAAGGACCCACTCCGTGATCGCCTCCTAAAACCCTCTAACATCAAGAACTTTAGATATCTCTTCTGATTACTTTCACAGATGTGGGAACGTCTAAAATTCTTCCACATCTCAAAGTTATCTTGCTCAGCTATTTTCTTAGTATAGGTGTGTGCATCATACTAGAAATCATGCAACTAGGTTCAGAAATTTGTTCAAATACAAAAATATAATGAAAAATAAGATTATAATCTTATAAAAAAAATATAAACTTCACAAGTTAAAACTTACCTAGTTATGCTATGATTTTTCCAGACTCGCCTGACAACCTTGGAATTTGCAGCATCCCACCAAGATTTTTCCTTATAATCATTTTCGTAAAATAATTAGTTTCTAAATATTTTTTTAAAAAAAAACATATATATTAACTACAAGTATTGATAATATATGTACTAACATTAAACTTTTCCAACCAAGCCTTAATCATAAGCATCCATTATGAATAATCTTTAAGCTGGCTCCATTGAAACAAAGACACTCCATCAATACTTTCATTGTCGATGTTATCGTGCACACAACTTCCTTATTTATGAACTTGAAAATCAATTAATTAATAAAAAAACTAAATAAACATTTACTCATTACGTTGATGTTATCTATGAGGAGAAAATAATAATTTATATGCTTAAATTCGGTTTTTATTTTGCTATAAACTTGTTAGAATAAGGATCTCCAGCAAATAAGATGTCAGATCTGTAACCCATATTCATGAGCCTACATCATTAGTATGTGTATTTGTGTCCTTTCATGATTGACACCTAAATACACTACAGACTCAACATTACTACTTGAAGAAGTATAACTGCTTTGTCCCAACCCTGAATTTTTTCTTTACATCTAAACAATATAACTAAATAATCATATTTAATTAAATTCTCAATCTATGGTTTTTGTGCATCCATCTATTTTTAACAAAATTTCAACAACACCTCCCTTATATGGGACCCTACCTCAATGTTTATGGGACCCTACCTCAATGTTTTCAGAAATACAGAAAATCACATTCTCAAACCATCTATCATATATAATGTAACTTGGAGATCAATTTTCAATATAATTTATATGATTTTTCACATGTCCATCGTTATACCAAACACCCAACTTCCATAATATTCTTAGAAAATACCTTTAAACACAATTTGCACAACTCCCTCAAAACATTATCATGTATTATTATAACCCAGTAACAACAACAAACAAACCAATTAACATTCTAACATAAAAATCACATGAACCCTAATTTCAAGAATCGAAAGTTTTCCAATTATTTATACAATTGATCCACTTCAAATTATTTACATGCATTCTCATAACCCAACAACAATAATAAACAACCTAATTAACATTCGAACATAAAAATCACATGAACCGTAATTTTAAGAATTGAGGGTTTTCCAATTCTTAATACATTTAACCCAATTCAAACCATTTACATGCATTCTCAAACCCAACAATAATAATAAACAATCTAATTAACATTCTAACACAAAAATTACATGAACCCTAATTTCAAGAATTTAGGGTTTTTCAATTTTTTAATACAATTGACCCAATTCAAACTATTTGCATGAATTTTCATAACCCAACAACAATAATAAACAACCCTATTAATATTCTAACATAAAAATCACATGAACCCTAATTTCAAGAATTGAGGGTTTTCTAATTGTTCATACAATTGACTCAATTCAAATCATTTACATGCATTCTCATAACCCAACAATAATAGTAAATAACTCAATTAACAGTTTAACATAAAAAACCACATTCACCCTAATTTCAAGAATTGAAAATGAACATGAAGTTGACAAAATGACTAAAGATCAAACTTTTTATGGTGGATAGAGAGAGAGATTCGTCATTGATTCTAGAGTAAGAGAAAGCATTGTTCAATGATGAAGCTTAACAAAATATAGAGAGATGGAGGAGAGAGATGGGAGGAAATGTGGAGGTTTATGGGGAATAAAGGAAAAATAAAGGGTTGCTCGACATATCTGGGTTTCAATTCATTAATGAAATTTTTTTCAGTAAGTCAATCAATGATTTACCATGTCAACACATCACCGATAGACTCTTCGATGAAATTTTTTAAATTCACTGGTGAGTTCACTTGTCATTTTAAGAGTTTTTTTTTAATACTTTTGAAAACCCCCTAAATTCACTAACGAATCGTCATTTGTCAATAATTTTGTTGGTTAGTTCCAATATCATGAATTCCTTCCAAAATGTTTTGTAATTCTCTGGCCACTTTAGAGTCCATCATTGAGTATTAAATTCACCAACGAATGTTAGTTCATCAATAAGTTTGTCGACTGGTCTAAGTTCATGAATTCCTCCAAAAACTCTATATAATTCTCTAACTATTTTAGCATCCATTAGTAAGTCTATCGGTGAGTATAAAATTCATCGAAGAATGGTACTCTAGTGGTAAGTCTGTCAGTCAATCCAATTTCATGATTTTTTCCCCAAACTCTTTGTAATTCTTTGACTATTTAATGTCCTTAAATGAATATGTTTGAGATCTAAATCATCATAAAATTCATCAACAGTTATTTAATAATTTTTAATTTTTTTAAATTTATGTTGGTGATTACGTTGGTGAATTTAAAACATTTATTTTTTTATATGTTGTTTATAATCCATATCCAATCTAATTATACAACAACATCGGTAACAAAAACAACAACAATAATTGATTCAACAATAACTCATTAAAACCTCAATCACAATAATAAAATCTTGATAAATGTAAAACATATAATGCATTATAAAACGAAAACAAATATTTTGATTACATAATGATGTTTTACATACAAAATCAATTCAAATCCTTTTTAATCAAAATCTTCTTCAACTTTATTTTTTATCATCTTCATGACCACCACCACCATCATCTTTGTTGAACTGAGGTTGGTCGGTCTCTTCAACTTCATCCACTTTTGTATGTTCACTAGTACTTAATAAATCATTTAACCCATCAATATTAACATGAACATGAGTATTCTTATTGACATGAAAATTTAAATTTTCTTCTAACTCGATAGATGGAGTAACTTAATATGGATCAACTAACTCAACTAGTTAAAATGCATCTTCTCTCCTAATTACCATTACGATCTTTAACAACTTGGACATGACTTTGAGATTTGATTTTCACAACAAATAACCAATCAAATCTATTACGATCCTTTCTAAAGGAAGGACTGTATATGTAATACACTTGTTAGCGTTGTTTAGAAAAAACAAATACCTCTTTTATTAATTTCAACCAAACCATGGTAATGATCTACTCTAATTTCTCTATTGGTATAATACCAATAACATTTGAATAAAAAGACTATATTTTGTGCCCTATGATATTGCAATTTCATCACCTATTTGATTAATACTTTAAAGTGCATTTTTATCAAGGTTTTATATCATTATTTTGCACTTGAAGTATCAATAACTCCTTAACTAAAGCATGTTTTATAATAACATATCTAATAATATAAGATACATTTAATTTATGGTAAATGTTTATCTTAAATGCAAGCCTATCACATAAATGAAAGAATTAATTGATGAGTTGAAGTACTGAAATTGAAAGGACAAAGAGATGGCCAAACTTAAAAAAGAGATGTTGGTGTAGTCCAAACTGTAACATTGTTCGGTAATCAGGTCATATCTGGAGCTGTAGATCTCGGATTTAGTTCTACTTTATATGGATGGTAAGGTAAGACATATGCCTACAACTTTCATAAGGAGCCCAAATTTAACAAGGCCTTTTTCAAGTCCAAATTGTAGCAACAATGAAAAATTCTGAATTTGTCCTGCAGCCCAGACATTGTTCAGTGTTCAGCCCATATCTCGAGTTCTAGAAGTCCAAATGATCTCAATTTGTTACCCTGGAAAGATGAGACAATTCCCTAGAACTTTCATGATTGAAGTCTGTTTAAATTATAACATTATTAATGA
>Ga0325404_1001121_pt1 | contig 28141 bp, 21 predicted proteins | sample PopdelMetagenome_18_FD_205664 | JGI IMG/M metagenome (GOLD analysis project Ga0325404, IMG submission 205664) | Populus deltoides microbial communities from Bellville, Georgia, United States - Xylem-Control-R1 | ecosystem: Host-associated > Plants > Phyllosphere > Stem > Wood/Secondary xylem...
TTAATCGATTTGGCAGGGTTTCTTATTAATAATTTGTTTCTTGCGTGCTATAGAATATCAATACTCACGATCGACCAATACATAGATATATTATGTGGAGGCTAAAGATTGCGGAAGGTGTGAGCAGCAATGAGTTGTATAGCACAAATAAGTTTGTAGGGAGGCAGACATGGGAGTATGATCCTCACGGTGGAAGTCCTGAGGAGAGAGCTGAGGTTGAAGAAGCTCGTCTCAGTTTCTACAACAACCGTTATCATGTCAAGCCCAGCGGCGACCTCCTCTGGCGTATGCAGGTATTGATTAACTTACTACCTACCTACTTATATGTACATATATATGGTATGATCGATCAACCAGAAATAATTGCTAATTCTATATAATTAGTTGATTAAACCTCTGTAATTACGTACTTCTTAGTACTGGGGTCCTATGGTATAGTCTTCGTTACTTGTATAATCCATTACTACTATAGTTATAACTTCATAAAAATAATCTTTATGCTGTTTAATTTTATTTTTCTTACAAATTAACGAGAGGTTTGAATATTCCAAGATCTCTTAATTATAGAATAAATTATATAAATCTTAGCTGTACTAAGTACCATTCTTCTTCCTCTTCTTCTTTTTCTTTTGTATTTTTTTTAGTAAATATCAAAAGTTATTTTTTATTCATTTGTTCTGTTTTTTTAGTTTTAAAAACGTTTATGAAAAAAATTAAAATTTTTTTATGTTTTAAAATTATTTTGATGTGTTATGTTAAAAATAATTTTTAAAAAATAAAAAAATATTATTTTAATATATTTTTCATACTTAATTTTCACCGATTTAAGCACGGAATATTCATATATTGCAATAATATGTCCGCTATAATTTAAGTTAAACTAGATGGACAGATCGACAAAGAGATCATGAGACAGTCTCTCTTTTTTTTAAAAAAGTTCAAGGTTTGTATTAATAATGTTGTTGCATGCCCCACACGTAGATCCAAGAGAGCTTTCTTTTCGAGCTTTATGAAGATGGATTTATGCAGCTGCCATTGTATTTGTGGCTTTCCCTTTTATTTTTCTTTTCAAATCTCTCCACCTTCCATAGTACAAAATGTTAGTCGAGCAATCAATAATGGGAAAGTTTAAACGCGTTCATTAATAGTAAGATAGCATTATAGGTAGAGCACTTGATTTAATTAATGAATCCCATTGACTGCATGGATATTGGATGAAGTTCTTTGATCTCTTGTTCAATGGAATATATATATATAAACAAAAAAAAACAACAAATCCATGCCATTATAGGCATCGCATTTTTTTTGAAATTATTATGGGCCTGATGAGTTGAAAAATATTTGTAACTATCATTATCAATGGAATATAGAATTTGTTTTCTATTTGGTGGAAGAATTTATATGATTTGTTGCTCTAGCTCTAATATTATATTATGATCCTTAATTATTCTTGCAGTTTCTCAAGGAGAAAAACTTTAAGCAAAAAATACCTCAAGTGATAATTGAAGATGGCGAGGAGATCACATATGAAAAGGCAACAAATGCATTGAAGAGGGCTGTCCACTTCTTTTCAGCTCTACAGGCTAGTGATGGCCACTGGCCTGCTGAAAATGCTGGCCCCTTGTTCTTCCTTCCTCCCCTGGTGAGCATCTTATATAGCACTTGTTGCCTTCCCAAAAATTTAGATGACTAATTGTAATTATCAGTCAAAATTTATGCTCTTTTTTATTTTTTTTGGTTCGCTTGAAAACGCAGGTAATGTGTCTGTACATTACAGGACATCTAGATTCTGTATTCTCTGTTGAGCATCGTAGGGAAATCCTCCGTTACATCTATTATCATCAGGTACATTTATGCTAATTTTCTGTTCTTCATGGTTCTAATTTTTTGGTAGGTACGTAATATGCTAATTATATCTGTGGGAATATTGCAGAATGAAGATGGTGGTTGGGGACTACACATTGAGGGTCACAGCACCATGTTCTGCACAGTTCTCAGCTACATTTGTATGCGAATTCTCGGGGAAGGACCCAGTGGTGGTCAAGACAATGCTTGTGCCAGAGCCCGGAAATGGATTCATGATCATGGTACTGCAACACACATACCCTCTTGGGGAAAGACTTGGCTCTCGGTAATGATCCATCATGTATTCCTTGATTATCTATATATTACAGAACCGATAAAATTATGTTTGCTAGAACTGAAATCAATGTAAATTGTTCTTTCTGTTGCAGATACTTGGTGTATTTGATTGGTCTGGAAGTAATCCGATGCCCCCAGAATTTTGGCTCCTTCCCTCTTTTCTTCCTATGCATCCAGGTTCTAAAATTTCCTTGTGTCTTCGACAGGATTGCATTTTCTGCCTAACAACATCTGTTCATTTTCACTATGTTGCCTTTGTGTTAACTCTCCTTTTGGCTTCAATATGCAGCGAAAATGTGGTGCTATTGTCGGATGGTTTACATGCCAATGTCGTATCTATATGGGAAAAGGTTCGTTGGTCCTGTTACACCTCTCGTTCTACAGTTGAGAGAAGAACTCTTTGCTGAACCTTATAATCAAGTCAATTGGAGGAAAACGCGTCATCTGTGTGCTGCGGTAAGTTCACCTTAAACTCGATAGTTAGCCCCATTCTGCAAATTTGTGACTATATATTGGCAGTAATTGATACTGAATACTGTTAGTGCAGGAGGATCTCTACTATCCCCATCCTTTGATTCAAGATCTGGTATGGGATAGTCTCTATGTATTCACCGAACCTTTTCTTACTCGTTGGCCCTTCCACAAGTTAGTAAGAAAGAAGGCTCTTGAAGTAACAATGAAGCACATTCACTATGAAGATGAAAACAGTCGTTACATTACAATCGGATGTGTGGAAAAGGTGACTTACTGCTGCATAGAAAGGGGCCCTGTATCTTCTACCTCTTATCTGATAATTTCTAATACTTTTATGAACTTGGTTTTCAGGTGTTATGCATGCTTGCTTGCTGGGTTGAAGATCCCGATGGCGATTATTTCAAGAAACATCTCGCTAGGATCCCCGATTATTTATGGGTGGCTGAAGATGGAATGAAAATGCAGGTTAGAAGGCTTGCATTCTTGAACTAATCTGTAGAGTAGAGACCTCAAAGAGGGTATCATGTGCTTAATAAAATATGGAATATGTGTGCAGAGTTTTGGAAGTCAGCAATGGGATACTGGTTTTGCCATTCAGGCCTTGCTTGCTAGTAATTTTACGGATGAAATCAGAGATGTACTCAAGAGAGGACATGACTTCATAAAGAAATCTCAGGTTTGTTAATTTTACTGTTATTTATTCCTCTTAGAAAACATTTTGCCTTTTCCCTTAACCATCAAATAATGTTCATTTTCTCTTTAATTTTCTTTCCGGTTATAGTTTTATCTCACCAAAACTCGAAATTAATTTAAAGGTCAAGGACAATCCTTCCGGTGACTTCAAGAGCATGTACCGGCATATTTCTAAGGGATCCTGGACTTTCTCTGATCAAGATCATGGATGGCAAGTTTCTGATTGCACTGCAGAAGGATTGAAGGTTATAAGCTTTGTTCAAGCACTTAAAAGTCCCTTATCTTCTATGCCATTTTGTTCGAATTGCAATATGCCTCTCTCCAAAATAAACTAACTTGCATCTACTATGCAGTGCTGCCTACTTTTCTCAATGATGCCACCAGAAATTGTTGGCGAGCAACTCGAGCCTGAGCGGCTTTTCGATTCTGTCAATGTTCTTCTTTCTCTACAAGTAAGAATTAAAGTAAACTAGGAGGCTTAACTATCTGTAAACACTATATCTAGCAATTTGTTTCCTTCAATAAAGAATTTTCCAAGGTCACAAGATAAACTTTGTTGCTGAACATCCAGAGTGAAAATGGAGGTTTAGCGGCGTGGGAGCCAGCTGGAGCTCAGAAGTGGTTGGAAGTAAGTCCTTGAACATTTTCGGTATTTTTATCTGTTCTTTCATTTTCACTTTATTTTAATCGTTAACAAATGGTGTTTGTTTCCGTCTGTTTCAGCTACTGAATCCCACAGAGTTTTTTGCTGACATTGTCGTTGAGCATGAATATGTTGAGTGCACTGCATCAGCAATCCAAGCGTTATTATTGTTCAAGAATTTGTACCCTGGTCACCGGAAGAAGGTGATCGATAATTTTGTAACAAATGCTGTACGATACCTCGAAAGCATACAAACTCCAGAGGGTGGATGGTATGCCCTCCTAATTAATTTTAACTTCTGTTTATTTTGGTTCTCCAAGATTTTCAGAGCCTGTAATTTAACAGGGAGTAATATTTCCACAGGTATGGAAACTGGGGAGTTTGCTTCACTTATGGTACATGGTTTGCACTTGGAGGCCTAGCAGCTGCTGGCAAGACTTACAGCACCTGCGCAGCTATGCGCCAAGGTGTTAATTTTCTTCTCAACATACAAAAAGATGATGGAGGTTGGGGAGAGAGCTACCTTTCATGCCCTAAGAAGAAATATGTACCTCTTGAAGGAAATCGATCGAATTTGGTACATACTGCATGGGCAATGATGGGTCTGATTCATGCTGGGCAGGTTAGCATGCTGTTTATCAGTAGTTTTAGCCTACATTGTTGTTTCATTTTCCGTAATTTATACCCTTTTCACAGCCCTGCCTCCACAAAAGCCTTAATAAGAAATGGCCTCAGAATTTCTGATAATAAAATCTGTTTCCTATCTATGGTTATAGATGGATAGAGACTCTGCACCTCTTCACCGAGCAGCGAAGCTTATAATCAATTCGCAATTGGAAGATGGTGATTTCCCTCAACAGGTAACTTTCTAACTATTAACCTATAGTCAGAAAACCACTTCAATTGAATTTTTTAAAAAAGGGCCAGACTCCAAAAAGTCTGCCTGCGATTCCTATCAGCCCTTTGTGGGTGAGTGCTATATACTATGATGGACAGGAAAAAATTGCTGATGCTGCATCTTCACTTCAACTTTTATATCAAAAGATCCTTAACCTATGATCTTCTTATTGATGACAGGAAATCACTGGTGTGTTCATGAAAAACTGCATGCTACATTATGCAGCATACAGAAATATCTATCCATTGTGGGCTCTTGCAGAATACCAGAAGCGTGTTCTTCTGCCTTCGGAATAATTCAAGTCCAATAGCAAATTGTCTAGCTCATCATTGCAAACACAAACGAAATAATGAATTTCAATCCAATAGCTATACCATTTTGTTTTATTGCTTGTTCTTTTAGAATTTCCCTAATATGTATAGAGAATAAGGTTCTTGTATAATAAGAATAATATATTTTTGTACACAGATTGAATGTCTCTAGCAGAAAATTGTATCCTTAACTGTATCAGGTTCACACTTTATAGAATCAAAAGTGCACAGATGTATCTGTGTTGGCTTGTTTTACTGGATTCAGCTGTCTCAGTCATTGCATGTTTTCCTCTCTTTCAAAACTTTCACCAAATCTAGCAAGCACCATCTCATATCCAGCTCACTGATCTTCCTACAAATTTTACCACTTTGTAAAATCTTGAAAGTCATTAACAAATTGTTTTTTAATAGAAGAATATCTTAAAGTCTACATGAAACTTGAGCCTCGGTTGACAAATTGCAATAACCAAACAAAGAAGTAAAGTAAGCTTGACCAATTCCTTTTCAAATATAACAAATCATTTCTCATGCAAATAACTTTTTGGTTTGATAATACGTGGGGTTAACCCCCATTTTAGTTGATTTTGAGAGGGTGGGAGAGGAGGAAGTTGAGGGAACTGTCCTGATATGGGCCCCATTATCTGGCAAAGAGTTGTCTTAGTTTTCGTTTCTTCTATATAAATGTTTGTTTAGCCAATGCAACCTTCATGAACTAAACTAGTTCTAAAAACACTAAATTCTTCAACAAACATTGGAGCTCTTTCTGTGTAGCCTAATCCTTTTCATTATCTTCATTTTAGTTGATTTTGAGGGAGTGGGAGAGGAGGAAGTTGAGGGAAGTGTCCTGATACTGGCCTCGTTATCTGGCGAAGAGGTGTCTTAGTTTTCGTTCTTCTATATAAATGTTTGCTTAGCCAAGCAATCTTCATGGACTAAAAACAAGCTCTTTAAAACACTAAATTCTTCCACAAACATGGAGTCCTTCTTTCTATGCTGCCTAATCCTTTTAGTTGTCTTCATTTCTATTCCTCTTTTATTATTAATCTGCATCCACAAATCCAATGTTTCTCATCCTAATCTCCCACCGGGTAAGATGGGCTTCCCGATCATCGGAGAGAGCCTTGAATTCCTGTCTTCAGGAAGGAAAGGTTACCCTGAAAAGTTCATTTATGATAGAATAGCCAAGTACTCATCTCAAGTTTTCAAGACTTGTATTCTAGGGCAGCCCACTACAGCCGTTTGTGGGGCGGCAGGCAACAAGTTCTTGTTCTCTAATGAAAACAAGCTTGTTGCCTCATGGTGGCCAGATTCAGTAAACAAGATCTTCCCTTCCTCTACACAAACCTCTTCAAAAGAGGAATCCAAGAAGATGAGGAAGATGCTACCTAACTTTTTCAAACCTGAATCCTTGCAAAGATATGTAGGAATGATGGACACTATTGCACAAAGACACTTTGAGGATAGTTGGGAAGGCAAACAACAAGTAACTGTGCTTCCACTAGCTAAGATGTACACCTTTGGGATAGCATGCAAAGTATTCTTGAGCATTGATGATCCAAAACATGCTGCCAAGTTAGCCCATCCTTTCAATGATCTGGCATCTGGGATAATTTCTATTCCCATAGATTTGCCAGGAACATCTTTCAATCGCGGTATCAAGGCCTCAAAGTGGATAAGAAAGGAGTTGGTATCTATCATAAAGCAAAGGAAGGTTGATCTAGCCGAGAATAGAGCTTTGCGTACACAAGATATGCTGTCTCACATGCTGTTAACAACTGATGAGGATGGGCAACACATGAAGGAGACAGACATAGCTGACAAAATTCTGGGTTTGTTGATTGGTGGTCATGACACTGCTAGTGCTGTAATCACTTTTATTGTCAAGTATCTTGCTGAGCTTCCTCACATCTACCAGGAGGTTTTAAAGGGTAAGTTTCCCCTCTGATTAATTACGTTTCTGTCCTTTTCCATTTCATAAACATGATGGGTTTTCATTTTTCACTGAACAGAACAAATGGAGATTGCAAAGTGGAAAAGGCCAAGGGAGCTGCTCAACTGGAATGATATTCAGAAAATGAAGTATTCGTGGAATGTTGCATGTGAAGTACTGAGACTAGCTCCTCCACTTCAGGGTGCTTTTAGGGAGGCCATAAATGACTTCAACTTCGCAGGTTTCCACATACCTAAGGGTTGGAAGGTAGGGCAGTCCATGCTAAACACACACACACCCATTTATAGTACTTTAATGTATTGAGAGATGGCCTAAAATCTTTTGTTTTTCATTTGGGGGATTGATTTTGCAGTTATATTGGAGTGCCAGTTCAACACACAGGAATCCTGAATGCTTCCAGGATCCTGAAAAATTTGACCCGGCGAGATTCGAAGGGACAGGACCGGCACCTTATACTTTTGTGCCATTTGGAGGGGGGCCTAGGATGTGTCCTGGGAAAGAATATGCACGGTTGGAGATACTCGTGTTCATGCATAACTTGGTAAGAAGGTTCAGGTGGGAGAAGCTGATTCCTGATGAGAAGATAATTGCGGATCCCATTCTAATTCCTGCTAAACAACTCCCCATCCGCCTTTTTCATCGTCAGAAAAATATGAACACTAGAATACATTAGCAATTCATTCTTGCCCTGTACAATATTTTACATTACAAGAAGAAATTAGTACTTGCTGTTTATGCAATCATGCATCTAAAACATTAGTCGAAGCGTTAAGCCTGTTTCTTCTTTCTTACATCGGCTATGCAATATTGTATTCGTACTACTGTCTCTGCTTTAAAAGGCCAGGTTCCGACCGGACACTATTGCCTCTTTGTAACTTCTTGTGAAGTGTGTTTTAAGATGAAATCCAGAGTCATGTGATTAGCAAAATGCCATGTCAATCCAATCCCCAGTATCAAGTAAACTGATTCAGCAACGCAAGTTATCTGTTTTTCTTTCTCGCGTAAGCTGGAATGCATACCATTAAATTTAAACAATCTGATTGTACAAACTTGACTTCTCAAAACAACGACAAATTATATATATATATATAAAGTAGTGACGAGGGATGGAATTTAGCAAAAAAAAACATCCGATCAGCCCCCTCACAAAAGCAAGCTGAAAACGCAATCGAAGAAGAAAAAGGAGAAGGGCTGAGAAGCCACGCCAGCCATGCAAGCTCAGACAGAAGCCATCCCTGCGACACGAAAAGAGACGCCTTCGTTCAGCAGCTCCTGCCCATTCCAAGCCAAAAGAATCTGGAAGCACACATAAGCCCCGGCCCAGATGAGAAGGGAGTTGAGCCCATAAGAATAAAACCATGTCCCTACCAAGCCCACACACAGCAGCTGAACAGAAGAAAATGAAAATAAGGCCGCCGAGAGCCGTTCCAAAGAAGAGTAATGTGTATCTTGATATACAGTGGAATCACCAAATCTTCTCGTTTTCTCTGTAATGTAATTGTGAAATGAACACAAGTTAAAGTTTCAGACTTTACAAAAACCAGCAAGTAGAAACATAGTGTAACGTTTTGAATTAATGAGTAGGAAAATACAATAAATCCCTTGAAGGCTTAAAAGTTAGAATTAATGAATAAAAGGTATAATGATAATTCAACAAAACTTGATAAATATAAATAGAAAAAAAAAGGGGGATCTGAAAAATTTTGAGAGTGGAACTGACGGGAGAGAGAAGGGAGAGAAAAGAAGAAGAAGAAAAAAAAAGGAAATTAGAAGGGAAATAAAAAGGAGTTGAAGAAATAAGTAAAAAGGGTAAGATTATACTTAAATGTGTATAATATGTTTTCTTTAGCTTTAATTTCAGTTTTGATGAATGTTAGAGTTTTGAAAATTTATGTTTTGGGTTTAATTGATTAATTAAATTGAATGTTAGGGGTTGATTGTTGTGGTTAATTGATGATTTAGTTGATTATAGAAGATTGTGATGATTTTGAGTTATAGTTTTGTTTGAATGGTGAATTTTGAGTTAAAAATCAGTGGAGAATAGTATGTTTCTGTTAAAATTCTGGATTAAAGATTGAAGATGATGAAAATTCAATTTGGCCCCTCAATTTGCAATTTAGTCCCCGAACTTTGGGAAATTACAAATTGATCCCTGGAGCATATTTCAAGATTCTGAACAGAATAACATATGAATTATGGACAGAATTATTGTATAGATAAGAGAATTTAACACTTTCAATTTGGTCCTCTAATTTGATAAAAATTACAATTTGACCCTAAAAATTTGGTAAAATTCCAGAATGGTCCCTGGAGCATAATGATATATCCTGGACAGAATTGAGGATTAATTATGGTCAGAATTTCAGTATATTCATGGATTTATGATAAATTTCAGTTTGGCCCTCCAATTAGACATTACAATTTGGCCCTAAAATATGATAAATTCCAGATTAGTTCCTACCTGTAATATTAGCTTTTACAGATTGGTTTGATGAATATTTGAGGGTTATTTAGTGAATTATTATCAATTTTATTATTTGTTTTTTTATGGATTAGATTTCGAGAAAACTGTTAGATTATGGGTTTTTAGAAAAATAACTAGTTTAGTCTAAAAATATATAGGGTTATGGAATATACCCTTAGATAAGTGTATTAAATAAGTTATATATTCCTTTGAGTTATTCTTGAATATGTCTCCTTTATATTCAGATAATTCTGATATTCTACCGGCGGGACGTCAGTAGGATTTCCTTCGATATCAGCTTTGAGTTTTGTTGCTTTCGAGTCAGGTGAGTGGATAATTTTCCATATGCATGAGAAATATTATAAATATTTGATTTGTTAATATGAATTGGATCATGCTTCTTGATAATATATATGTTGATTATTATTCTTATTTTGATAAAGCATGATTAATTGTTGAATCTGAATTCTTAATATGAACCAGTATATATTTTGAATTGAATTCTGAATTGATAGCTCCTCATTTGATTGATGTCATGAGTTGAGCTTTGAGATATGAATATGTTTGTTTAATTATGATTATGAACCTATGGTATGTCAGTTAGAATACCCATGCTAACAGGGTAGTGTTAGTCTTTGTGCACATCGTATCTGAACCCTAGATGGTCGGGGGAGTCACCAACCTGTGTGGACTGATCATCCCACAGTAAAGAGCTTCATGCTCATTGCATTTTGATTTTCTGACGAGTTTTACCATATGATTTTCTTGTTATGACCAATTTGAGAACACTTCCATAAGAACCTAAAGCCATACTTGTATATATATTTCTCATTGCTGTATTACCTCGTGTGTGTACATTGAACGTTATCTACTCACTGAGCTGTTGAACTCACCCTTTTATTATTATTCTTTTCAGGCTTATAGCTTGATAGCAGGTTACTTTTGTTGAACCTTCCGAACCTGCTTTTTGGTTGTAATTTGTATCTTTCTTTTATGTCAAGTTAGTGCTCCAAAACTATGAATTATATTAACTCTTGTATTAAGATAATTCAATTATATTATGAAGTTGATTTTGTTATTAATGCTGTGTTGAACTCTGATTGAGTTAGGATAAGTTTTTGTGTAAGTTTGGGTTCGCATAGATATGGAACCTTGAAGAAAAACTTTGTCTATGTGCCGGTCATAGATCTGAGATTCGGGTTGTGACACATAGATAGGACCGCACATCTGCTGTTGGAATTATCATTCTATAACCTGTAGTGAACTTACCATCCGTGGCATTTTTCAACCACTAACATCTTAACAGAACGGCCTGCATGAAAGACGTAATAGTTCAGTGATATAATAATTCAGTTTCTAATTTTAGATACCATAACTTAGCCCCGTAATTGTCTTTCACTGTTAATTCATTAAAAGCTTTGTCAATTTTGTAGAAAATGATCAGGTTATCCCTGTGGGGTGGTGTTGGAATCTGATGAGAACCAGGCTGGAAGAAGCAAAGGCAGAAGCAGAGATTTCCAGAAAAGTCAGGGAAGCAGAAACAGCAGCAGGCACGGCAGAATTTCCAGCAGAGTCGGTGCAGGAGTCCTGGCGGGATTGGGTTTTCCAGCACCTATAACTCGTCAATCAGGGGAAGTTTTGTAGCGGGAATTGGACTGGAAGAAATAGGAACAACCCTACAAGGAAGAGGAGATAACAAGTACATAAATAAGAGGCATTCTATGTGGCAGAATCACTCCTAAAGTCAGCAACTCAGCAAGCCAGACTTAGGTTCCTGATATGTGTCAACTAGCTTAGAGTAGGATTAGGATTAGCTGGAATTACAGCTATATGAATAGCCAGGGTGTCTTTAGCAATGATTCAAGCAATAAAAAAATTATCGAACACTTTTCAGAATTTTCTTAACCTATCTATCCTAACGGTAGGTAGGAAATGAGAGAGTTTGCCAGGGAATAGGAGGGTTTTCTATGAACCTCAAACTCTAGTAACCATCAAAATCCTCAACACCGAAATGTACTCTTCTTCAAGATCTGCCCAATCATTGTGCGTCTGAATTTGCAAGCTCTTGAATATAAAAGGAGTGACTGCTTTTCAATCTAACATTTCATGTTTTGGTAATGACGTAGGGGTGGGGCTTAGCTCTTTGTTTCGAGCTTCGAACATGTCCTCGTAGCTGCATCAAAATGGAGTGAACGGCTTTCCTCGGAATCCAGCAACCACCAATATGTGGTGTGGACAGCAGAACCTGAAGCTTGGTAAGCATCAACGGAGGTAGTAATTACTGGAAATTTCGTAGTTTTTTAGTAAGATTTTCACACAAAATATATCAATAATTTTATACTTTTCTGCAGGAAATCCCTCAAGCTGTTGAATGGATGAACCAGCCAATCCCAAATTATGAAAAATTGGAAGATAAAAGCTACTGAGGAGCATTCCAAAATGTAGACTTGATGAAATCCAAGCACAAAATTTAGGTTTATTTAGTACCCTTTACGTCGATTAATTTACTATTAATAGACTTGGTATGGAATGAATCCATTTGTTGGGAATTTTTTTTTTATGCTATAATTTTCTCAAATGTTAATTAATTCAACAGCTTTAAATTTTATATTACTATTGGTAGTGATGGAATGCTTTGTTGAGGAAATGCTTGCTCATAATTTTCAAGCATCCAAGTTTCTACCCTGCCCATGTATTAAAGCTTCTGGTCTGGAAAGGAGCAGTGGGAGAAAAAAGAGGCGGGTGCTGATATCCCACATCGATGAAGCAGAGTATAATGTTGAGAGCTGCACCTATAAAAAGCAATTGAATACAAAGTTCAAGTCATACCTTTCTCGGCCTTTTGGCTAAGATCAAGTGTAGTATCTGTTCTTATCAGTTTAATATCTGATACGTGGGCCATAGGTCCACACGATATTAAATTAATTTTTTAAAGGGGAGGTTCCGCCACAGTAGCTTGCTACTGGGATCCTCAAGCGTCGCCCAAGCGTTGCACTACTGCAAGGGCCTGGCGTGCCCTCCGTTTTGAAACCAAGATTTTATATTGTTAGCTGGTTGTTCTCGCTCGTGGCTTCAATCAATGAGAGCTCCGAAGTAATTGTAGAATTAATTTTTTAAATCAGAAATAGTGGTAAATTGGTAATAACACATGTTCATTAAGATAAAAGCTGTGGGGTTTCTGCCTGACGATTTCTTCGAGCATGAATTTGTTGAGCCCATGAGTTCAAAAGGGTTTAATTTCTGTTTATTTTATATTAGAGAATCATGGGGGCGGCGGGCGGCGGGCTCATTTATGGAAACATGGTTTGCCCTACGAGGCTTCGCAGCTCCTGGCAAGAGTTCTAGTAATCGTGCTGCTATGCATATTGTCTCCGAGTCTATACAAGTTCTAGCTTTGCCAAGACAATGGCCTCAAAATTTCTGAACATTGATCTTTTTCCCGTATCGCTTCACGGAGCTGCGAAGCTGATAATTAATTCACAATTGGAAGATGGTGATTCCCCCCAACAGATAACTTTCTGAAACTAATTTTTGGTCATGTAATCACTTGAATCAAAATTTGAAAGGAAAAACATTCTGAGGACGAATCCTGTCAGTGTATTACGGGTAAACTTTTATGGTCTTAACCTATGATCTTATTCATGACAGGACATCACTGGTGTGTTCGTGTAAAATACCATGTTACATTCTGCAGTGTATAGAAATATCTTTCCAATGTGAGCTCTTGCAGAATACCAGAGGTATGTTCCATTGCCTTCCAAATGAATCTAAACTCAAAAACGAACAACCCAACTCATCATTGCAAACAAAAATAAGTCCGCGAGTCCAGTAGCAGGTTTTTATGATAGAAATAAAGGTTTTTGTATAATAATGCTCTTCTATAACATAATGCTGTTGCAGAAAGGTGCATCCTCAACTGTCACAGATGGTGCATGCTCTCTTCTAGAGTTACGATTACAGGTGCTGCTTCTTGATATAAGCAGGACTAGTTCAAATATGGTAATGCCAAAAAAACCTCAAAGACCCTGCAGTACCTGGCAACGATATTCTCCAAGGGCCCATATAGGGAAAATGTTCCGGTATGCTGAATAGCTGATCATACAATTCTTGTTGAAGACTCCCATGATCTCCTGTGATCAAATAGACAAGTTAGTGGCATGCCAAGAATTAGTAGCTCCTTCCTGTTTTGATCATTAAATGAACATATCAAATTGTTCCAATAATACCGCAATTCCAACCTTTTACTTTTGAAGTTGACATGTTTTTATACCTTCTGTTTTTTTCCTGGTAATGTTACATGTATGAACTTTAGGTCAAGCAAATTGAACTTTTCTCCCAAATTTTCACCAAAGTATTCAAGTTGTTATAGCAGATGACATTGAATGACCCTCATGTTACCTAATCAGTTTGTATTATGTTCTACATATATACAAAAAATCACTAATTCATTTCTCCTGAAGACAAAATTCAGTTGATTATGCATAGTTGCAGTCATAAGCTACAACCAATTTACAGAAACAGGGATGTTTACCTCTTGAGGAAAATCTCCATTCTCCATTTGAGAGTTTATTAACACCCTTGCGGCACGGTGCAATGGTATTGGATCCCTCTCAGCCTATTACATGTTATAAAAAGAAACAATTATCATGCACCACAACAAATCTCAAACTCATCACAATCCTCCCTCTCATCATGCACCTCAAAAACTAGCTTTAATCTTGCTAATTGAAATGTTGTTAATCTTTTTGGTAAAAAACAAGGGCGCCACAGGTAGAGAGGCTTCAGCAACTTTATCTCTAAAATGCAATTGAAAAAAAAAAAACTAATTTGGTAATCACAAGTTTACGAGAAACAAAAAAGATTCCCAAATGTACCTGCCCAGCTTCAATGAGTGCTAACATAGCCCATCCAGAGTTGACTATATGTGGTCTGTCATCTTTCAGATTCGTATACACCTGTTTAATAAGAGATAATGAATAAGAAAATCATACTGTCAAGTGATTTTAGAAAAGCTGACATAGGATATGTAGCATGGAAACTATAAGCAGAATTAGCAGATTGGGAAGGCAAAAACTCTCACAAAGGGAGTGATACAGGGCATGCCTAAATTTGAAAATCACAGAAAATATGAAATAGGATTTTTAGTCCAACCTTGTTTTGACATGATAGATAACTCTCTCCCCAACCACCTCCAGCAAGTTCTTTGGACAACATATAATCACAAGCTTTACGGATACTGCTGGAGCTATTATATGTCATGCCAGCTGCCACCAAGCCCTTTATCCCAAACCACCCAGCATAGGTGAAGCAGACTCCCCAGGATCCATACCTGTTAAGAACATCCAGAGAACTTGCCATTGAATGAAGCAATTGATGTAAAGCAAATATCCAATATATGGGCACAAACCAACCAGGAACCATCTGTCGCTTGAATCTTTTCAATGAAGTTTGCAGCTTCTGCAATACAATTATCTATTGCTTCCCTCCTATGACCAGGATACAATTTCTTGAATGATGCTAATGCTTGGATTGCCGCTGATGTGCATTCTACATATCTATGTGGACATTTCAGTCAACATCACAAATTAGAAATCCACAAGATTAATGAAATTCTAATGCCTAAACATGAAATTGAAGTGTGCTGGAACCTTACGGGTAATCAATGACAATGTCACCAAAAGTTTCTGCAGGATTGATTAACTGAAACAGAACAAAAATATTAAATAAATGCAGTAGTAAGCACAGCATCATCAATATAAACTGCAATTTGACTTGTAAGTCATTGAGTTTAGATTTAAATGGAACCTCGCTAGTAGTCAGGGTAATGTTATAAACAAGGATTAAGAAAAAGCACATGGCTCAGGATATGCATTAATTCACACTCACTTTATGCTAAATAAGTTGTAAGAATAGTTAAAAGAATCTGTGAAGAGGCAGTTTTAACAAGGAAAAGAAATCATCATGCATAATCTACAAAATACTCAACAATTAAGGCTTATTTAAGGTGGTTGGATTCTCTCCCAGCATTGACCTTCCTATGAAGTTAGCCCAACCAACGAAATACGCAAATATATAGGTTTTCACTCGCAGAACTAGGAATTCCTTAAATGATCTCCTTCAGCAAGGAGAGCAGCCATTGACCACCAGTTCTGCAAACCTTAAGTCCTTAATATTAAAATTTGCCATGGGAAGATTTTTCTCAGGAGGAATTCATAATCTCAGAGTGAATTCAAATGAAAGGCTTGATCACTTAAGGAAGTTACCTCCAACCACTGGTACGATCTTGTCAATTCATATGTTGCAAAACCACCATCAGCATTCTGCAGCAGTGTCCAAAATTATCAAACATTTCCTATCAGCAGAGTACTCCTGAATACATAATAAGGGAATCCCTATTCTGAACTAACTTTCAGATGCAAGATCAGATTGAAAAATATTGAATGATTTTCACTGTAGGGGAATCTAAACTTGGAGCTCCTGTAACAGAGATTCTCATTAACTTCAACTTTGTATCATGAGCTTGCTTGTGGTTCATATATTTTGTCATGAGCAAACAGTTCTAACCCAGGCATTTATGAAGCAAACTATTATGATAACCCAAATATTCTACTATAATTTAAGGTCATGCTTTCACTAAATCAAATGTTATGGTATGCCTTTGGTACCATGTCAACCTGCATCATTTCCTATTTTTCTCCTTGCATGCAGCACCATTAACCAATAGAATTGCACTAACATATTACATATAATAAATGTAATCTTGCATCCTTAAGTGATAATGCTTTAATCCCACTCTTGTGCTAGATCCAACATCTGTTTCAAAGCAGCAAGTAAGACTTAAATACCTGTAAAGAAAGGATTACATTTACAGCATCATGGAGCCTCTCCACACCTAAGGGATCCCCAACCATTTTGGTTGGAAGTTTTGATAGTAGTAAAACAGCCTGTACAGGTAGATAAATATCAACAAGACACATATGAGACAAGAATATGAACTTCTACAGTTTCATTCACCTTTTTACCTTCAATCCTTCTGCAGTGCAGTCGGAGATGGGCCACCCATGATCTGCAGTTGAAAATGGCCAAGCTCCTTTAGAGATGTGGCGATACCAAAAATTTAAATCTCCAGGACAATCTTCTAGGACCTTCAAACAAAGTATAGCTGGTTGAGCAAGGAGGGCTAGCATTGGTGAATTATGGTAGAGATATCTCTACAATTGAGAACCTGTGAATCTTTAAGGTACTCGTGTGCTTTTCTCAAGGTTGCACTATATTCTTCAGTAAGGTTGGTAGAGACAATTGCTTGAACAGCAAAAGCAGTATCCCACAACTGACTTCCATTATATCCCTGCAAATTCAGTACAATTTCAACAGCTAATACAATATATATGTATCCAACTCAATGGTCCCCTCATCAGTAACACACAAGGATGAACCATCTTTTCTAAGCAAAAATAGGAAGAGAAAAGAAGAAAAGGGATCTGAAGTAGAGGGAGACTCGTATAAATAGTTAAGGAGAGGGTAATGCTGTTTTTTGTTTTTACCTGCATTTTCATTCCATCTTCAGCAATCCACAAATAGTCAAATACTCTTGGCAGATGCAGTTTAAATGCCTCTGAGTGTGGATCTTCTACCCAACAACAAAGCATATTCAATACCTGATATATACAAGCAGTCATATAACTGAACACAACAAGCTAAGGCCCAAGCGCAATGGCAGAATTATATTGGATCTTATTCTTAACAGATACTATACTGGAGAGCTAAAGGTGTCCGTTTCCTCTGCATTTTCTTCTTATTTAACAGAAAAAATGAGCATCGTCAAAATCATCCATCTGTACCTTGTTGACCGGACCTATGCATATGTACCGTGTATTTTCATCTTCATAGTGGATATGCTGCATCACTTTGTGCAAAGCCTTCTCTCTCAACCTATTAAGAGGCCAACGTGTAAGTATAGGCTCATATGCATAGTGAAGAGAAGCCCACAGAATATCCTGAACCAAAGGATGAGGGTAGTATAGATCTTCCTGCCAAAATTTGAAAAAATAAATAAATAAAAGGTCCAGAATTAACATCAAAAACAATTTCACGTAAGGTATTTATAATACAAGTTTGGCAAGGAAAAAACAAAATGGATCTCTAACCAACCTTTGCACATGTATTACGAGCTGTATTCCAATCTACTTCATGATATGGAACAGTGTAGATCTCCTTTCTCAAAGATTGAATTGTGGGTGTTATAGGACCAACAAACCTCTTCCCATATAGATAAGACATTGGTAAATACACCATACGACAGTGGCACCACATCCTTCCTATGAATATAAAACTTCAAGGTTACTCACAAGAAGCAAAAGCCTATTGATATTTGACAGAACTACATCACAATAAAGTGAAAATGAAAGGTTGTATAACGTTTGAACTATATTAACAATGAGGTACATGGCAGGGAAGCCCCTAGCAAGTACATGGAGATAGAGAACATTCTGTTGACAGAATGAAAGCAAGAGATAACATTGCTAAATAAAGGGAACCAAATTATCAAAAGATTAGCTCTTTCAAAAAGCAAAAACAAGTAAAACAGTTAGAAATCTATGAGAAGAAACATGTAATGCTCCAAGTGTGAAAAAAGAAGGTAACTAACAAGCTAATTGCACGAGAAATTAGTGACCATCTCTAACATAACATGCGTGTTTGGTCAGACATAAGCAATTTTAGTTTCCTTTTCTATTATTTGTATTTTAGTTAATCAGACTATTGTCCACTTACTTGGTGTTTGGGAATGCGATAGCTTTTGTTTTTAGGTGCATTTCAAAAGTGCATTTCACATGAAAAAGTATTAAATTGATGGTTTTTAGTTCTTTTCGATGGTTTTGATGTATAGATGTTAAAAATAAATAAATAATTCAAAAAAATCATTTTAATGCATTTTCAAGCAAAAAGCACAAAAACACATTGCACCACAATACCAAACACACCAGTTTAGGTCTTTGGCAGTAAGCAAAACATATTTTGATGAGGGCTCCTATAAAACGTTTTAAAAGACTATTAGTCTTCAATGGTTCACTGAAATGAGGGCTAAGAGAAGTGAATTAAAAAAGAATTCATCTTTCAGCATTTTTGTGTAAAAAGCGGTTGCTATTAAGACTTTAGCCTGCACACTTGTGATTGCAGGGCCAAGATATTTTATCATTACACCAAGCAATGGACCCTTGATGGATCATGTAATAGTTTCGCCTTTTATACTTTTAACTTCAATTAGTTGGTTAAACAGCATAAAAGAAAATATATTCCACTCTCCTTTGCGTGGCTGAAATGAAATAAGCATGTATAACTATTCAGGAACCTGGATGCATTGGGAGAAGGTAAGGACATAGCCATACTTCTGGAGGCAGTGGATTATTCCCAGACCATTCATGGACTCCAAGTACCTATCATTATCAAAGATCAACCAAATGGCACCAATATTGTCATAATCTATAGCTTTTGGAACAAACCAACAACACAAAGACCAGGTTCATACCGAAAGCCACATTTTCCCCCACGAAGTAATCTCAGTTGCACCGCCATGGTCCAAGATCCACTTACGTCCCTTTTCCATTTCCCCATCACCACCCTCAGCTCCTTCACCAAGTAACCTCAAGGTCACATAGTTTAGACAAGTACCAAACATGGTGCTTGGGCCTTCAATATGAAGACCCCAACCCCCATCTCTATTCTGCAGCAAAATGTGGCACATTTACAAAATAGTTCCCATAATCTGTTCATAAAGGTCCTAATGCTATAGCTAAATTTAAACGGCTAGCTTATGGTTTTGGTCAAGCTTATTCGTTTAGCTCAGCTACATCTTGAGAACTGAACTTTGGGGCAGAACGCTATGATTAATTAGAGAAGGCATTGATACAACTTCCAGAATTACATTTCTCCCCCCCTGATGTCCATCAAAGTTGTTTTGATATCAAAAGATGAACAAATAGAGGTTCAGATGTTGCCGACAGTACACTTACCTGATGATTGTACAGATATCTGCACATCTCTCGCTGATGTTCTTTTGACAAGACAGCATTCAGAGCTCCCGTAATAGATAAAGTAATGATCTGTAGCAATTCAAAAGCAAGGCTAAAATTACATGCTAATATAATCAATTACTCTGAAGAATGCAATCCTTCTGTCTAACCATACCAATAAAGAAAATCAAAATGCAACATTCTCATTAACACAAACACTCTGGTTCTCATTCAAACAGTATGTATCAATCATTTACATGCAAAGCAAGTACCTTTTCTCTCAATCATATGAAGCCAAGCAATTCGTAGTGATCAATGAAACTGTGAACTTAACACGTGAGACAACAAGTTAAGGTTTCAGACTTTACCAAACCAGGAAGTAGAAACATAGGACCTCCATAATCACCAGGCCAATGACCATCATGCGCCTGAATTTTCCTATAAAAATTAACAGCCCTTCTCAAGGTAGTAGTCACTGCTTCCTCAGTCACATCTTCATCGTCTTTAACTTTAATTTGAGGCAAATTCACACATGGGTTCTCCTTTTCAAACTACATTTCACGGTCAAAACAATCAAAAAGCTCCAAACTTCGACATAAATATCCAAACTTTGAATAGAATTCACAAATGGGTCTAACCTGAAACCTCATAAGAAGGTCAGCGCTGTGTTTTTTGTCAAACCTTTGAGCTTGAAATGAAAGGCGAGCATTTTGTAATTGCAAAAGCTCATCTGGGGAGCCAAGTTGTGGGCAAAATTCCCAAACTTGGCGACCCAGATGATTGTTAACACTTTTAAGCCATGATGATGATTGACCATTGTCATGAACACTCTCTGTTCCTATCGTAAGCTTCCACATTTGACAATAATTAAGATGTTTTTTGTTTTTTAGTTTAGAGGGGGAGAGAGAGATGAAGCAGGAGGACTGCAGGTAGTAGATTCATTGTAAACTGAGATTTAACTATGAATTGTATTAAGGTATTAGTATTTTTTATAATTTATTTTGATTTTTAAAGTTTAATTTTGAGAGATTAAATCTTAATTAAACCAATTACTTTATATTTTTTAACCAACGGCGGAACAAAAAGAAAGAAAACCAGAATTAAAAAAAAAAACATCACGATGGTATGTCATAAATTTCAGGAAAAATATATATAGTTCCTCAAAGTTTTAAAATAATATAAAGTATATAATTTAGGTCCCTTTAATATTTTTTAAAATAAATAATTTTGCTACAAAAATTTATTTGTATTATTTTTCAACCCCTTATAGAAAGATGAAAAAGAGAAAGGTTGTTGGATTTCGATGATGAGAGAAAAAATCATCATTCATATCAGTTCCGACCATCAAAATGACTTTCTTTTTGTGAGTTTCATAAGATGAGAGAAGCTTGATAGTGGTTTATTAGTGCCCTAATATTTCTCAAAAAGATTGATCTAGGCTAAGAAAGATAAATCTAAACTGATTTAATTTCAGGTTTTTGGACCTCTTTTGGTGTAAACCCAAGGTAAAAATTGAAAATAATATAGATGAAAAAAAAGAGAGGGATAACTCAAATTGTAAAAAGAAAAATGAATGGGGCTAAAAATAAAATATTTAAGTAAGTGGAGCCAAAATATAATTAAAGAAAAACTAAGACTATAAATACCTTATTTTTCTTCCTCTTAAGGCTGACTGTAGTGGAGACAAAAGGGAGGAGATAAATTTTTTATTTTTCCATAAAAAATTAAGAAAGAAACACCAAAATCTATTAGGTTTGTACAAGATTTAGATTAATTAGTAGGAATAACATCATTTGACAAGGGAATTAACAAGAAACAAGTGAAGAAATTAGGAGGGGAAAAGAATAGAGAGTCGACTAGTGTACAAAAAGGGAGGAGTCAAAATTTTTCAACTAGTCAAGGATCAAAGTCCAGTTTATCACCAGATAAGGAGCCCTAAACTTGATTGTGCAAACCAATTTGAATTTGATTAGGAATTGGTGTATTAATTTTGAATTTAAACAAGGGTTTTTAAGAAGAATTTGGGAAAAATGTAGACTTATGTGAAATTAAATTAATTAAAGTATTGTAGGTTGCTTAAAATGTGAAATTATGTAGAAATATTATAGAAAAAAATCAATGGTTAAAGAATTGTAGGTGGCCGCCCATTGAGGGAGAGGATTAGAAGAGAAGAATTTATGATTTTCTTTGTAAATTGCTTGTAACGTGTTGTTTATAATGTTAACAATGGTTAGTGGAAATAATTATTACACGAGATGGAGAAGGGAACCTTTGGTTCCTTTAAGCCAAGTTTTGGCCAAGGTAAGGTTAAGAAAAAAGAATAAGGAGTTTGTTGAGATTTTGTGTGTTAATAATGGGTAGATTATGTATTGTAGAAGGTAAATACAATTTAGAAATGATTGTTTCGAAGGAAGAGTGAAAGCAAATGAAGATGTTTGAAGGTTCATTTAAAACTTTAATGAAAATTGGATAGATTTGTTTACCTAGATTCTAGAAGGGATTCTAGAAGGGATTCAAGCCTAAAAATGATAGAATTTAGGAGAGGTGTCTTCATAGAAGTTATATCTAAGGATGTTATATTTCCCACAAGACTGACATCACTTAAATTGGAGTTCTATAACTTCAGATATAGGTAAAAATCTGAGAAGAGGTTAGGTTATAACGCCTGTAGAAAATGTGTTGTGATGTGTCTTAGCATTCAAAGGAAAGCCGTGTTCAAAAATGAAATTTATAATATTAGTTATGATTAAATAAAGAATAATGATCTTAAAGGATGTAATGAAAAACACAAATGTAAATGAAAAATTGTTTTAAGAAGGTCAATATTTGTTGTTACTATTGTTATTATGAGAAATGTAACTTAAAATGAAATAATATGGAATACCTGTAAATACAAGAGGGACCACATGAGCTGCACAACAACAGTAAGGGAGCACGAGCTGAGCTTTTGCAACAGGTAAATGTTCTGCGCCTATATCCTTTTTAAATGTATATAATTATGAAAATTTGTTTAATTGTTTTGGATTTTATATGTATGTGTGTATATATGTATGTATGTTGCTAAAAAGGGAAAACATCTAATGAAACGAGTGAGAAATGGAAACATGCTTGATTAACTATCCCAGTTAGGAATGGTTAATAATATCAATGAGTTCCATTAATATCGGTATTTCTCTGGATTTGATTAGTCAGTCCTAGGTACAGGAGACTAATGATGTTAGTAGAGTTTGCTAACATCAACATGATCACCACGGAACATTGAGGATATTGAACTTGATTAACTATTCGAGTTAAGAATAATTAATGATATCGATAGGTTACATTGATATCGGCATTTCCACGAAAACTTGATTAGTCATTCCTGGTATGTAGGCTAATTAATGATATCGATATGCTACATTGATATCGGTATTTTCAAGAAAACTTGAATAGTTTTTCATGGTATGAAGGCTAATGATGTCAAGGATATTTTACATCGGCATTTCCGAAGATATTTTAAGGTACTATTGGAACTTGATTAGCTATTTTGGTTTAAGAATAGTTAATGGTATCAATGAGTTACATTGGTATCGGTTTTCATGACAAACTCGATTAGTCTATCCCGATATGGGAGACTAATGATACTAATGAGATTCATTAGTATTGGTATTACCATCTAAAGGTTTTTAATAAGATTTGATTAGCTATCTAGTGAAAGATAGATAATGATACCAATAAATTAGTATCAGTACCTTGAAAGAATTGTCATTCGGTATTAATATATGATGTTGGTCAGAAATTGAGGGTAGAATGGAAAAAAAATTAGTTAATTCTTGAGAAAAAAATCCTAAAAAGACCAAGTGAGGAATTGTAAGAAGTATGAATGTATGTTAGTCTTGAATAAATCACTTAATTACCAATGTTAATATTGTTTTTCTATGATATTTATTATCCAAAGTTATATTTGTTTCAGGTCTCTCATACTCACGTCAGGAGTGAATATTAGATCTTTCTATAATTTTATTATCTAGTTTTAATTGAATGTTTATATATCTTATATTTAAAAAAGTTATTGTGACTTAAATTATATTTTCATGTATTTATATTTTACATGCAAGTTTATTTATTTATTTAGTGTCATTTAATACTTCATTTATATTATAGTAATGTTTGAGAAATTGTGATTGTGTTGATGTGGATTGTTGGAATTGAGACCCAGGATGATTGAATCGTGATTGGATAATGATTAATAGAAGTGTAACAGATTATTGTCGATAACTTGAGATTTTTTTGTATAGGGGAGACTCTACCGAAAATTAAGTGGACTTTTGTATGAATTTGGTTTAAAAAAATTACCATGTCTTTTTCTATATTACAATTGGTGTGTTGTCCAAGTAATTAGATTATTACATTTAGGGTGTTTTGAGTTGATAGATTGGTTTGTAGGTGTTCTAAAAATGTTAGTGAAGCGTTTTTGAGTTGAAATAACTTAAAAATTAGGATTTTTTACCAAAAAAAAATGACGGTGTTGATTTTTTACGGCCACCACAGTGGTGGCTGGAAATTAGGCTTGCAAGCGACGTATGACTTATCATTTTTTTTTAAAAAAAAGGCAGACAACAAGTTTTCCTCTCCTTTACAAAATAATAATAATAATAATAATAATCAACCCTAAGAGCGCGACCTTGTAATTAAAGGCCCATCCATGCTTATGGGCTTTGCGTATGGGCTCTTTTTTTACCTTTTTTTTTTAAGTGTGTGTCTATATATATATATATATATAAGAGAAAAAAATTATTTAACTTGTTTAGTTTCACAAAACCCGAGATATTATTTATTTTTTTATTGATATTTTTTTAATATTTCTTTTTAAAATAATTATTAAATTTATGTTTCAATTAATATTGTTCATCTATGATTTTTTTTATTTGTTTATTTAACCTTTTTCAGAGAGATTTTTATAAAATTATTTTGTGTGTGTTTAATTTTTGAAGTTATTTTTTTGATTCATCTATAATATTTTTTTTTATCTTTTATATAGATGAACTTTATTTTAAAAAAATTATTTTCAGATAATATTTTTAATATGTGCAGTCTTACATAGTATATTTTCTTCTTTTATTTTATTCAAGCAATTTAATAAGTGTCTTGTGAGATTAAATATCTTGATCTATACATTTTTTTCAGTTTTATTTTTAATTATCGTTAATTATTTTTAATGTACTAGCACACATAGTTCTCAATTTATTTCATTACATGTATGCATAAATTTTTTTATTTGCTCTTAAAAAACATTTTAGCGATAAAAATATGTCAAAAAAACCTGCATATATAATTTTTTTATCGAGGATAAAAATATCTTACCCGTGATAGAGCTCAGGTCACATAACTAGTATAAATCTAAAACGCTTGAGGTCCAAAATTTAAAATGCACTGTGTATGCCCTGTTATAGCATTGTAAACAAATTGTTCACAATGCTTTATTTATTTATTTATTTGCTTTTATAGGATTAAATTATAGACCTTTTTATTAGAAAAGGTGAGATTTAAAGAAGAGGGATTAAAATGAAAAATACATTGGTGGACAAAATATTTATTGTAGTCCCTATACTTTTAAAATTATAAAACAACATCAATTTGAAGAAGATAGGACAAAATACCTGATTAAAATACATTTTAAGAGTTGTGAGACCTAAATGATAAAAACTCATAGGTTTGAGACAAGAATTGAGGTTTTACTAAGAATGAACTGCTTGCAAGTATGGTGGGCCGTGGTATGTTCACATTTCTATTTTTGTATTGGGCCAGGCCAGGGTCATATCATGTAACTGGGCCATCTATTATATTATGGGCTTTTTCAGATTCATGTACACATATAAACCCATCCCAAGCTCAAGAATGAAGAATCATTGTTTTGTTTGGTGTTGTGGGCCCAAAACATCTAGGTGGGCCATGTGCTGAAGTTGTTTTGTGACAACAAACACCAAACCACAGGCAGGAAGCAGCACACTGGCTAGAGTCCCATGCCATACCATACCATAGCATCATGACTCCTCGAGAGAGCAACCACGTCCGTTGCTACTGTGGGATCATGTCATGAGCATAGCGTACCTCTTTTCAACAAAATCGATGCAGTTTATGTTTTTTCTTTTTTATGAATAATGGAATAAATTTCATTTAATAGTAATTTAATATAATAAAGAGGAAAAAACGACAGCAAACCTCTCCAAAATTCCAATAACACTTTTATTAGACTTCCCTCCCCTTGTGTTGAATTAATCCTCTCACTTCTTGAAAACTTTGGAAGGGAAAAAAGGAGCCTGAAATGTGTAAGTAGTAGCTTCTCTACAACAAAGAATGTACAGATTCCTGATATTGGCTGGCTTGCACGTATCTGTTCAAATCGAAGATCTCATAAGAACTGGAAACTCAAGCACAGGACAGGGCCGGGCCTGTACAACAAAGAATGTACAGATACCTGATATGAGCTAGTGTCAATTTTCAAGTTCCCAAACTGATCATGATGCACCTGTCTCCATGCATCTAGTTCCATGACTTCAAGCCAATGTTTCTTGATTTTGTTTCATGTTAATTAGCTTTGACATTGATTCTCTCCAGCGGATGGTACGAAACACTAACCTTTGTTCTTCATTATGTAAATGGCGATCGATGGGCACAACGGAAATGGCTTCGATCCAAATGTGTCACCCGTTGCATGCATGTTCTGTCCTCCGACCACCAAATTCTCTCCATTACTGAGGTGATGCAGACCCCTGAGAGAGAGAGTCATTCATTTTCTTGTTGAGTAAAAGGGAAATTAATGTGTACGTACCACCATCAAGAAGATGACTCCCGTGAAAAGAAATCACGCACGGGACATGAATCCATTAATTACTGATCTCTATCTATAATACCCAGCAGCACTATATATGATCCCTCTTGAAATGAACATTATTAATTATTCACCCCTATTTTCCTATTTCTTTTCACAGTATTCTCCGTAAGAATTAGTCCCTTGCTAGCTAATGAGTCATTTTCTGATATTAAGAAAATAAAATAAAAAATCGAAGAAAGACGACAAAAGAAAAGAAGAGGCATGCAATGTGAATAACCTTCGATCAAAGTTGCTGAAATGAATGAAATCCTTTTTTGTTTTGTTAGAATAAAGAACAACCAATCAATCGATTGCCTGAAAATATTGTGGCTGACTCTTGGAATGCAAGTCTAGTCGATTAATTCGTCAATATTTCTGAGTGATCGTGAAAGAAAATGACAAGACATATATTATATTAATATTGATGATAATATTTATTATTGAAGTACTGGATTAACCCATGCATTTCAGTAAAGTACTGATCGCAAGAGAATTGTGCTTCTCCCAGTGATTATTAATTCATGACGTCATTCCCTCGTAAGAATACTCATCCTTTTTCTTCTCTTGGAACGAGTATATATGGCCCGTGATCCTTAGACTCTCTTTCTTCTTCTTTTTTTTCTTTTAACTTTTAATTTAAAACGCCGAGTCCAATATCTTTTTAACTCCGAAGGGTTGACATGATAATCAAGAAGATTCGCTCTTTTTTTTTTTTTTTAATTTCTTTTTATAAGTTCAAGTCTCGAGACTAGCTAGGTAGGATACAGAAGGGATTTATCTTCATCTTCATCTTGAAACCTTGCATGCCGATAATTGATTATTGGTGGCTCGCAAGTAAATAAACATAAACTAGTCATGAACAGCATATCACATGGCAACCAACAAGTATGGATCATTTGATTATGTCTTGATCATCGATCATAAACTGATTTCTACGGCACTACATTTACTGGTGAAATTAATTAATAAATATAGCTAGGATTGGATTGTGTAGATTGAGAGGATCAGCTCAGCAGGTGGGATTAATGAATATTTCAAGATATTTAATTATATATATATATATATAAAAATCACCTACAGTGCCTTACCTTCAGCCCGAAAGCCATCACCTCTACTTCTAGCTACCTTCCCCAATATTTATAAATAAATTAATTAATAGGGAGGAAAGAGTTAAATGCCCAACAGTACTCCCATCTGATCAGTTAATTTCCCACAACTTGAGCTAGCTAGCTTGGTTAGGATCACTCGGTCAATGTTCTTGCAGCCCTACGTACACAGAGACGAATGAAGATTCAACCCTCCTTTTTCTTTTGAGGAGATGCATGAGAGAAATATTAATATCACATTTAAATTGGGTGTATCAGTTGACTAAATATTAATGTGCTCCTAATTAACCTGGCCGGGTCAGATTGACCAAGATATATATATATATATATATATATATATATATATATATATATATATATATATAGATGGAGAGAACTCTCAACTTTGGCAACTTGGGAAATTAATTCCCGACCTGCCAAACTTATTATGATCAGTCATTAAATTGCATTTTTTTTTTTACTATTTGACCCAGCGCTGCTATGACTTCAATTATAAGGCATGAGGAAAATAATAATTAGAAATTAATGCCTGTTTAATGTGTTTTCATCAGTTCACTAATTAAAAGATCCGCTATATATGTACGTTATAATTAATT
>Ga0325404_1001122_pt1 | contig 28139 bp, 13 predicted proteins | sample PopdelMetagenome_18_FD_205664 | JGI IMG/M metagenome (GOLD analysis project Ga0325404, IMG submission 205664) | Populus deltoides microbial communities from Bellville, Georgia, United States - Xylem-Control-R1 | ecosystem: Host-associated > Plants > Phyllosphere > Stem > Wood/Secondary xylem...
AATTATATCACTAAAATATCACTAAACCCAGGACATGGATATAAAAATTTTCGTTTTTTTCAAGGGGCCATGACATGACAACTAAGCAGGCATTGAAAATCGAGGCAAATAATACTTGTCATCTTTTTCCAATCCTTGTAGATGAAAAGGAAAACCAGGGCATCAAACCACGGAGGGTAGTGGCCCACTATCAGAGGCCCACTACCAGACCAGGACGTGCAGTGGCAAGGTGAAAGAGTCGGTATGTTTTTGCTTTCATTTCGTTTTTTTCAAGGGGCCATGACAACTGAGCAGGCATTGAAAATCGAGGCAAATAATACTTGTCATCTTTTCCAATACTCGTAGATGAAAAGGATGGTTCGACAGTTGAATTTGGAATTATTATATGCAGTAGCAGTGACCTTAATCAAATTTCGAGGAGTTACATATGATGCCGAAGCAGTGACATAGATCGTACAGCTTCACTCTCTCTCTCTCTCTCTCTCTCTCTCTAAATGAATATGATTGTTGATATATTCATTGAATCTTAGGGACATGTTCTGGCCATCAATTCCTCGCGCAGAGTGCAGTGACTTCAACCGCATATTAGAGGGAAATGTTATCTCTTTATTATTTTTCTTATCATCTAGAGATTTCAAGGTTTTGTACAATATGAAAGGACTTTCGTAGTGTTGTTTATGAATGTGGTTAAAATACTGTTCGGTAAAAATTTAAAATTAATTTTTTATATTTTTTAATTGTTTAATATATTAATATTAAAAATATATTATTTTAATATATTAAAAAAAAAGAAAATTACTATATTAAGACTATTTCTCTTAATGAATTTTACCATCGAAATATAGAAGATTAACTCTTCTCACAAGATGATCAATTTGGTCCTCTTTCCTCACTATATAATCTTAGTTGATCTTTGTTGGGAAAATGGTTTCCCTAAGGAATTGTGTATGCCCGAATGACTTGAGGAAGTAGCTATCAGAGCGACTCTGCTTGTCTCCATTTCTATTGGATCGTTGGAGCTGTATTATATCCTATACACGACTTCCTCTATACGCATAACCAAAAGGGCATCAATTGTATTTTTGTACAGAGAAGTATAGTTGAATTTCATAAAAGAGATCTCAATTTAATTTCTAACAGGGACGGCATCGCATTTTTTTGGGTCTTCTTGACCAATTGTAAAAGCAGTCCACAATCACAGCAAAGCCATGACCTCACTCTTATTCTTGTCCTGCACGTTTATATTTTTGAACAATATATTGCCAATCTCAAGTCCACTTAATTATACCACAGGCCTTTAAAAAGGATATGAAAATCAGTCTTTTTCATGCAATCCCACCTTGAAATCCTCTAGCAAATAAAGAAAAAAAAAAGGGCTCTGTAGCAGAATGAAGAAAGCTGAGCTGGTCTTCATACCGACAACAGGTATAAGCCACCTCCTATCCTCAGTAGAGGTAGCAAAGCTTCTTGTAGACCGTGATGAGAGGCTTTCAATCACCTTCCTCATCATGAAACTAAGTTCTGACCCCAAGATTGATAGGTTTATAAATTCAGTGAGCAAAGCCTGTACTCGTATCCGCTTCATTGACTTGCCTAAAGATGAGCCTGATTCAAACGAGCCCAAAATGATCTTCTTTTCTTTGATTGAAGCCCAGAAACCCCATGTCAAAGATGAAGTCTCTAAGCTTGTGAGTCAGTCCGAGTCAAGCCCTGACTCGCCTACACTTTCTGGGTTTGTTCTCGATATGTTTTGTACACCAATGATAGATGTGGCCAATGAATTTGGTGTTCCCTCATATATTTTCCTTGCGTCAGGTGCAGCTTCTCTTGGCCTTCAATTTTATGTTCAGGCTCTTCACGATGAGCAGAAAGTTGACCCTACTGAGTTCAAGGGCTCGGATGCTGAGTTGGTCATGCCGTGTTTGGCAAATCCTCTTCCAGCTAAGGTCTTGCCTTTTTTTATGCTCGACAAAGAGTGGCTGCCACTTTTCCTCGGTCTAGCTAGAAGGTTTAGAGAAAGTAAGGGTATTATAATAAACACATTTGAAGAGCTGGAATCTCATGCGATTGACTCCTTTTCTAAGGTCAAGGGTAATACCCCTCCGGTATATCCAGTGGGTCCCATTTTAAACCTTAATAGAGATGATGATCATGATTGTGACGAGGAGTCTGATAAATACAAAGACATCAAGCAATGGCTCGATGAGCAGCCTCTATCCTCGGTAGTGTATCTATGCTTCGGAAGCATGGGGAGTTTCGGTGCGGTTCAAGTGAAGGAAATTGCTTGCGGGCTAGAGCAGAGTGGGCATCGATTCTTGTGGTCTCTACGTAAACCACCACCGAAAGGCGAGATGGAACTTCATCCAAGCGATTACACTAATCCTCGGGATATCTTACCCGAAGGGTTTTTGGATCGAACGGCTAACATAGGAAAAATAATTGGATGGGCCCCACAAACAGATATTTTGGCCCATCCATCTGTAGGAGGGTTTGTATCGCACTGTGGATGGAACTCTATATTGGAAAGCATATGGTTTGGCGTTCCAATTGCAACATGGCCATTATATGCAGAGCAACAACTTAATGCTTTTATGTTAATTGTTGAGCTCGGATTGGGAGTGGAAATTAAAATGGATTATAGAAGAGAATTTAACTGGGATGGTAGTGAAAATGTCATTAGTGCCGGGGAGATCGAGAGAGGAGTAAGGTGTTTAATGGAGCTTTGCGATGAGAAGAGGGAGAAGTTGAAGGAGATGAGTGGAAAGAGCAGGAAAGCTTTGCAGAACGGTGGATCCTCGTTCACTTGGTTAGGTCGTTTTATTCAAGATACGGTGGACCACCTGCCATGATTAAACTGTACTCTCTTCGTGTTATTTAATAAAACGTCTTTTAGAAATGGTTTGAAACTGTGATTGTTATTATATTTTAAATATTTTTTTTATTGAAATGTATTAAAATAGTATTTTTTATTTTTTAAAAATAATTTTTAAGATCAGCACATTAAAATAATTCAAAACATATAAAAAATATTAATTTTTTTCAAAAAAATAATTTTTTTTTAGAACGCGGTTGTTCTCTTAGTTGATACTTAGATGTTAGAGGTGAGCAAAAAAATCGATAAACCTAGAAAACCGGAAAAATAACCAAAAAAACCGAATTAACCGATTAAAAAATCACAAAAAAATTCCGATTCGGTTCGGTTCGATTTCTGTTTCGGTTTCTAAAATCTGAAACTGATTGAAACGAATCGAACCGATTTAACCAGCCATCACTTAAAAAAAAGCAAGTATAAATACAATCTTTTCTAACCCTAGAATAACATTAAGCCATCAGCCGCCGCCGCCCCTCCTCTCTACATCTCTCTCATTTCACTCTCACTATACTCTCCCCCCTCCCCTCCCTTCTCTGCATCTCTCTCCCTTCACTCTCTGGCCGGTGAAAAATCAAAGCAAAACAAGTTGGTCATCGTTGGCTCTACTGAGACAGAGAGTGATGAAGAAGAATACTTGGCTGAGTTAACTCATCAAATAGCCCACTCCACCCTTGAAGATGATTTCAAGAGAAACAACCTCCCTTGCAGCACCGAAAAGACTTAAGGTATTGCTTCCTTTTTGTTTCTTTTTAAAGTAGGACAACCTGCTCTGGTTTCTGTGATTATGTTTTCTGGGGCTAATATTCGGGTCTTGGGTTTTTGCCTGATTTGCAAGGTTGGGTGCAGTTGTAGACAAGGATCTAGCAGTGGAAGCCCGAATGGGTCTTCACCTCTAGCAACTTGGGATCTGTTGTATGAGATTGCAGGAGAAGTAGAGAGGACAATTGGGTTTGAACCGATTTGGAAGGAAAAAAAACCGAATCGAACCAAACTGAAATTAATCAGTTTGAACCGGTTTTCGGTTCGGTTCCGTTCAAAAAATTAAAAAAAAATATTTCGTTTTGGTTGTTTATTTTGGTTCAAAATCGGACCGAACCAGAAATGCTCAGCCCTGTTAGATGCTATGCTCGCGCGACATCGTGGGCTTGTGACATGTTGTGCGTTGTCATGGATTTATAGAAAAAATTATATATAAAAAAAATATTATATGCAGAAAAATTGTTGTAATTCACAATATTTTTAAGGAAAAAGCTATAAAGATTCTTAACCAGCTTAATATTAAAAAAAAAATCAACAAAGATAATTTTGAAAAAATCATAAAAAAAACCAAGTTGCGAAACACTGTAGCAATCTATAGTGTTTCATGAGGAAATCTAAAGTTGTAATTCTCAACCAACTCAAAATTAAAAATAATAAAATTAATAAAAGATAATTTTTAAAAAAATCATGGGGGAACACTGTAGTAATCCACAATGTTTTAAAGAAAAATCTACGAAGCTAACTTCTAAACCAGCTCAATATTAAAAAATTAAAATCAACAAAAACGATTCTGAAAAAAACAACACAAAAAATGAAAAGAAGAAGAAGATAATTTTTGAGAAAAAAGAAAAAAAATTAAAAAAATAGAAAAAAGAACATGTGGGGAAAGTTAAAGCTAAATTCTCAATAAGCTCAATATTAAAATCATTTAGGAAAACACTGTAGCAAACTATAGTGTTTTGTGAGGAAATATACAATTGTAATTCTCAATCAGCTCAATATTAAAAAAAATAAAATCAACAAAGAAAATTTAGGAAAATATCACAAAAAAACGAAAGGAAAAAAAACCATGCAGGGAAAAATTATAGCAATCTATAGTGTTTCATGAGGAAATCTACAGTTGTAATTTTCAACCAGCTCAATATGAAAAAAATAAAATCCACAAAGATAATTCTAAGAAAAAAACAAAAAAAATCATTAAAAAAAACCATGTTGAGAAACACTGTAGCAATCCACAGTGTTTTAAAGAAAAAAACTAAAAAAATAAATTCCCAACCAGTTCAATAGTAAAAAAAAAACATCAACAAAAACAATTCTGAAAAAAAAGACAATTTTTGAAAAAAAAACAAAAAAGGAGAAAAAAATGGAAAAACAAAACATGTGGGGAAAGCTAAAGCTAAATTCTCAATCAGCTCAATATTGAAAAAATAAATTCGACTAAGATATTTAATAAACATGTTTTAATAAGAAAATTTAACTCAACCTGAAATGAAAAAAAAATTATCATCACCCAAAGTTTGTATAATGTAAAAAAAAGTCACATTAATTTATTTTCTCTTTACAGTATGAAAATAAATCATTAAGAGAAAAGAAAAGAAAATTCAAGAGGAAAAAAAATAAAATTGGAAGATAATATTTTTTTATTTATTAAAAACAAACTTTTATCTAATCACATCAAATTAATACAAAAACATCTCAATATGAATTAAAGAAAAATAATAATTTGAAATAAAAAATTATCAAAAAAATTTCAAAGCATTGTTGAAAAACAAAAACAAACATGGTTTAATAAAAAAATTGAACCCAACCTAAAACTAAAAAAAACTTTATCATCACCTAATTTTTTTAGAATATAGAAAAAGAATATTAGGTTCAATTTCCCTGGCAAACCCAAGCCAAAACCAACCCCTTTTTTGGCACTTTTTGGAAGTGTTTTGAACCTGGCTTGTCAGCCCGACCCAATAGCGTTGGGCCCAGCTGCCAAGCCAGACCCAACAACTTTTTACAGAGAAGGTAACGCCCTCAGCCACAATTTTTGACCAAAAACAAAGCTGAGGAACTCCCCTTAAGGTGCTGCATTATTGTCCACAGTAAAAGCAATCTATGTCTATAATGTCGTCTACAATGCAATATGTCTTTGTCCACTCCCACGCGTTTTGAAAGAGTCCAGCAGAAAGTAAATGCAACTACCTGTTGGATCTAAGCTTGTGAGTCAGTCCGAGTCGAGCCCTGACTCGCCTACACTTTCTGGGTTTGTTCTCTATATGTTTTGTACGCCAATGATAGATGTGGCCAATGAATTTGGTGTTCCCTCATATATTTTCCTTGCGTCAGGTGCAGCTTCTCTTGGCCTTCAATTTTATGTTCAGGCTCTTCACGATGAGCAGAAAGTTGACCCTACTGAGTTCAAGGGCTCGGATGCTGAGTTGGTCATGCCGTGTTTGGCAAATCCTCTTCCAGCTAAGGTCTTGCCTTTTTTTATGCTCGACAAAGAGTGGCTGCCACTTTTCCTCGGTCTAGCTAGAAGGTTTAGAGAAAGTAAGGGTATTATAATAAACACATTTGAAGAGCTGGAATCTCATGCGATTGACTCCTTTTCTAAGGTCAAGGGTAATACCCCTCCGGTATATCCAGTGGGTCCCATTTTAAACCTTAATAGAGATGATGATCATGATTGTGACGAGGAGTCTGATAAATACAAAGACATCAAGCAATGGCTCGATGAGCAGCCTCTATCCTCGGTAGTGTATCTATGCTTCGGAAGCATGGGGAGTTTCGGTGCGGTTCAAGTGAAGGAAATTGCTTGCGGGCTAGAGCAGAGTGGGCATCGATTCTTGTGGTCTCTACGTAAACCACCACCGAAAGGCGAGATGGAACTTCATCCAAGCGATTACACTAATCCTCGGGATATCTTACCCGAAGGGTTTTTGGATCGAACGGCTAACATAGGAAAAATAATTGGATGGGCCCCACAAACAGATATTTTGGCCCATCCATCTGTAGGAGGGTTTGTATCGCACTGTGGATGGAACTCTATATTGGAAAGCATATGGTTTGGCGTTCCAATTGCAACATGGCCATTATATGCAGAGCAACAACTTAATGCTTTTATGTTAATTGTTGAGCTCGGATTGGGAGTGGAAATTAAAATGGATTATAGAAGAGAATTTAACTGGGATGGTGGTGAAAATGTCATTAGTGCCGGGGAGATCGAGAGAGGAGTAAGGTGTTTCATGGAGCTTTGCGATGAGAAGAGGGAGAAGTTGAAGGAGATGAGTGGAAAGAGCAGGAAGGCTTTTCAGAACGGTGGATCCTCGTTCACTTGGTTAGGTCGTTTTATTCAAGATACGGTGGATCTTCGTGTTATTTAATACAACGTCTTTTAGAGGTTGTTTGCAAGTATGGTTGTGGTTTTTTTTAAAAGAATTTTTTATGCTGAAATGCATTAAGATAATGTTTTTTATTTTTTTAAAATTATTTTTGAGATCAGTACATCAAAACGATCTAAAACATACAAAAAATATTAATTTTTTGCAAAAAAAATATGTCTGTATCCACTCCCACGCGTTTTGAAAGAGCCCAGCAAACAGTAAATGCAACTACCTGTTGGATCTTATATAATACAAAAATATAAAGTATATTATGTGAACGAAAAATTTATTTGGAATTATAATTTTCTGAATGCTTTTATTTTGAAAAACATATTCAAGAGGGTTCTTTGAAACCCTCGATATTTTGACCAATAAAACAACATTTCACTCCACCAAAAAGCAAAACAAAAATTTTTAACACTGATGCAAACCTATCTATGAGAATCGATTAAATTTCCAAGACAAGTTTGTTTTAAACAAACATCAAAATGATTTTTTTTAATGGCTTTGAAATTCCAATAGTTCATTGTGAAAACAACTTCTCTTTCACACAGCCTTGTCCCTAAAGAAACCTGAACACTTGAGAACATGATCAAGCTGAGGGGCAATCTGACAAACACATAATAAGGTTGGCTCTTTGATTTCTTTTTCTAAGAAATAGAAATGCTGGGCAGAGCTGGCAACCATTTAGATAAAGGTTTTGGGGCAAAGAAATATGCTGATGTGATACCCCTCCTAGAGGTCAAGATCACAAGATATGACTCTAGTAAGCAAAAGCAAAGAGTCATCAAAACTTACTATCAAAGACTCATACTTTTGAGAAAAGAAAAACTCCATAAGAAAAGGAGACATACATTTCTCAGGTAAGTATAAATCATGATGCATTGCTTCCATCATTTGACAGATTGGTGTCTCACCATCACCTCTTTTTGAGTGCGCCGTTGAGCCCTCATCATTCAGCTAGTACGCTTTACAGCCCTACCTTTTTTTTTTCTTTTGAGTATGCCTTCGAGCCCTCCACCATCTTAGGTTTTGCACTTTACAGCCCTACGTCTTTCAATTTGAGCATGCTTTCAAGCTCTCCACCATATTAGGTTTTGCGCTTTACAGGCCTATATTTTTGCCTTCGAGTACGTCTTCAAGCCCTCAACCATCTTGAGTCGTGCGTTTTCTAACCAAACCTTCTTTTAAGTGTGCTTTAGAGCCCTCAACCACCTTGAATAGTGCGTTTTCTAACCTCTTTTATTTTTTAAAAAAAATTACTTTTAAGATGTAAAAATAATATGGCGTTATCTCTTTATTAATTATCTTATCATCTAGTGGTTTCAAGGGTTTTGTACTGTATAAAAGGACTTTTATAATATTTAGGAATGTGGTTAAAACATTGTTTGGTAATAATTTAAAATTAATTTTTTATATTTTTTAATTGTTTTAATGTATTACTATTAAAAAATAAATTTAAATTTTCTTTAAAAAATATATATTATTTTAATATATTTAAAAAAAATACTAAAATACCAATCACGAACACAAGTGTCAAAAAACCACAATCAATGAAAGCAGCCAGCCCATTAAGGACAAATCGGGAGGTTGCCATTTGCCCCCTAAATTTAAGAACTCTAGCCCCTCCAAGTTAATAATCTCGCATATTTGGTACCTTTCTTTTAGAAAATTTGAATTTTATCCTTGGAAAATGAAGACTTTAATAGAAGACTATTTCTCTTAATAAATTTGACCATCATCTAAATATAGAAGAATAACTCTTCTCAAAAGATGATCAATTTGGTCCTCTTTCCTCCACATATAATTTTATTTGATCTTTGTTTGGAAACTGAATTCCCCAAGGAATTGTGTGTACCCGAATGACTTGAGGAAGTAGCTATCAGAGCGACTCTGCTTGTCTCCATTGCTATTGGATCGTTTGAGCTGTATTATACCCTATACAGGACTTCCTGTATACGCATAACCAAAAGGGCATCAATTGTATTTTTGTACTGAGAAGTATATAAAGCAATTAATGAAAAATACGTACCCCTAAATCGAAATACTTCATAGTTGTTTTCTCCATACAATTTTCTCCTTTTCGTTTTATTTTCAAGTATGTTTAAAAACAAATTTTATAGATTTCTTTGTCTTGAAGAAGATACTGTTCTTGCAAATTAAAAAAAAAAAAACTCATCCTGCATTTACAAATTAAGAAAATAATGTCTTTGAATAACAAGTAGTTTTTATTGAAGATCATGTATTATTTTAATTTACAAAATCAGGATGTATCTCCATCAGAAAGGAGAATACCATTCCTTCCTACGTTATTTTATATTAAAATATTTTTTTATTTTAATATATTTAAAAAAAAGAAAATTACTATATTAAGACTATTTCTCTTAATGAATTTTACCATCGAAATATAGAAGATTAACTCTTCTCACAAGATGATCAATTTGGTCCTCTTTCCTCACTATATAATCTTAGTTGATCTTTGTTGGGAAAATGGTTTCCCTAAGGAATTGTGTGTGCCCGAATGACTTGAGGAAGTAGCTATCAGACTCTGCTTGTCTCCATTTCTATTGGATCGTTTGAGCTGTATTATATCCTATACACGACTTCCTCTATACGCATAACCAAAAGGGCATCAATTGTATTTTTGTACAGAGAAGTATAGTTGAATTTCATAAAAGAGATCTAAATTTAAATTTCTGACAGGGACGGCATCGCATTTTTTTGGGTCTTCTTGACGAATCGTAAAAGCAGTCCCAGAAGCACAGCAAAGCCATGACCTCACTCTTATTCGTGTCCTGCACGTTTATATTTTTGAACAATATATTGCCAATCTCAAGTCCACTTAATTATATTCACAGACAGTGCCTTTAAAAAGGATATTAGTGCCGCGGGGTGCGCGAGTGCGGCGCGACGTCGTCTGGCAATGATAGAGGCTCTCTATCATGCCTCCTAGTGTGAGGGGCGTTGTGTGTTGGGAAGATTTTTTGGATTTAATTATAAAATTATAATTAAGGTTCAGGAGTCGCCACCTAGTATTATGGTCACTAGAAACCTATGGTCTGCGAGAGTCTGAGTAAGGGACTGGTTGTGCAAGGGGAAGATGCATCACCCCCAGTGCACCCTACCTAAGGTAAGCTGCATTGTTGTTTGATTGTTTTTCTAAGTCGGGTTTCTATTCGTTGGTCTTTTCTAAGGCTTAAGGCAGATCTCTCTTCATGAGAAAGTCTCTACCTTATTGGGTTAAATCCTAACCATTCTAAAGTCTGAATATTAGCATCGCATTTATTTACATCTTGTATCTTTAATACTCAAGGGTGTACATTATCGTGTAATTTTACACCCCACAAATATTAAAGTCTATATCTAGACCCCTAAAAAAATGACATGTTGGCCAAATCTTAATGGATAATATAAACCGGTTATGATATCCTTTATTGGATTTTTTTTAAAACATGAAAAAGATGCAATTTTTGTTTTTTTATGAAAAATATGTTTGAAAAAATTTTAAGATTTGGCCGTATGCAACAAAATATTTTTTCTTTTTGAAAATGTTTTGAATTTTTTTTGAAATATTTTGGAGAAAAACCAGGTATTTTAATACCAGATTTGTATTTTCTAATGCAAATATATAACCCGATATTGTGCAAAATGGATAGAAAAATATTTGAGAACATCACAAATTTTTTAAAATCATTTTTGAATTTTTTTGGATTTTTTTTAGAAATATATAATATAATATTATATTTTAATTGGAGAACGTGAACAGTAAGTTCATGTTATGCATGCAACTTCACTGTTGCAGATGGCGGAGTAAAGCGAGAGGCAACCTTGCAGAGGAGAAGAAGTTGTTGTCACTGCCTGGGGTGAGGTTGGAGGTGGTCTGGGTAGTCTCCCTGAAGCTGATGGCGGCATCTGTGGAGGAGTTGGTGCTGCTGCTACCGATACTGGAGAAGGAAGAAAACAAAAATGGTAGTCTTGATTGGCTACTGCCGCCGTGGAGGAAAAAGAAGGAGCTTTCGGCAGAGAGGGATAAGTGTGGTGGAGAGGGTGGAAGACGAGCTGGTGGCAGCGTGGCTTGGAGTCACTGAGAACATGGTGGAGAGAGAGCGTGGAGAGAGAGACTTGCTGCAGAAAAAACTTGGGAGGAGGCTGATTTTTTCTGATTTTTGGACTCGATTTTCTACTCTCTCAGGTCATCAACGTAGCCTCTATTTATAGGCGGTGGAAGAGAGTAATCTCGTCCACACCGGTGAAAAATTTTGGCCCTTGATTTGGTTGGTAAGGATCCCAACCGTTGGTTCAAAGTAGCCTCCCTGAGTTGTCAAATCTGGAGGAAAAGGTTGCTTGAGTTAACCTCTTCACGTCGTCGCCAGTGGCGTCGTGTTGTCATTCATCCTGAAACGTTCACATGAGGTTGTGGAGGAACTGCAGGGGATCCATTTCGTGCAAGTTTGTTCGATTTGATGGAGAAAACAAGCATTAAATGCACCTGCAAATAAGGCTTCAAAGCAGTTTCTTTCGGGTAAAAGAAGAAGACAATGAACAGTTACCAGATGACGCGTCGTCTGGTCCTCTTCTTTTTTTAATGCAAAACGGCACCGTTTTGGATCGAATTAGGGTTTTTAACAGATTTTCAAATTAGTCCTCCCTCTTTCAATTGGTTTCAATTGAATTCCTATTTGACTCTAAACTTTTAATTTAATGCAATTAGGTCCCTAATGAACTTCAATTGGAACCCCGAAGTTACGTGCCTTTTACAATATGGCCCTTGGTCTTGGATTTATGCAAATTAACTCCTAATTGACCATTAAACTTTCAATTTCTTCAATCCCCCTGATTTTTTCAATTAAGCCCCTAAAGTTTCGCACCTTTTGCATATTGGCCCTTGGCTGCTAATTTCTTCAATTTAACCCCTAATTGACCCTAAAACTTCAATTTTCTTACAATTTGACCCCTAATTTCAATCAATTAACTTGGTAAAAATTAAATTTGATCTCTTAAAATTCTAATATTCTAAATTAAGCCCAAAATAAAATTAATTTGACCCATTTAAAGTATAATTAAATCCTTGCACTTAATTCCTTTAATGGGACCCAAATTAATTCTTAAACATAATTAAAATTTAATTTGGCCTATGATTAAATTAAATTGGCCTATTAAAAATTTAATCATGTCATTGGACTTATTTTTTATGCAAATTGGTCCAATAATTATTTAATTTGACCTTGAATTTACTTTTTTGTCCATTTTTGGGCATAATGGGGTACAATAAGGTCTTGAATTTCCTCCAAAAAATTACAGCTTGATTCCCCGGCCTGCTTTCTCCACGTTGCCAGCCTTTATTTTATTTTTTTGATTTTTATTTTGAAAAAAAGTGAATTTTGGGGAATAACCCAGAATTGGGTTATGACAGTTGCCCCTCTCTTTACAATGCTTACGATAGAAAGTCGCGTAAGAGACTTTAAATAGTAAGCGTTGTAAAAAAGAAAAAGAAGAATGAGAGATGATTGATTCATCATATTGAGAAATGATGAATCCTTTGAGGGCTAGAAAGCGCACTCAGAGTAAAAACTGGAAGATTTTTCTTTTGAAAATTCAGAGATTTTGGAAATGGTTGAATTGTCATGAGTGACCTACCAAGAGAAAATTGAAAAATAGTTTTTTGAGGTGGTCTTATTGTAACAGGTGACCTACCCAGATGAAAAATACAAGATTTTTCAAATTGGTGAAAAATACAGAGATTTTTCAAAGTAGTCTTCGACCTGCCCAAGTGGAAAGTGAAAAGAGTTTTTAAAATGGTGAGAATGCGGAGATTTTTCAAAGTGGTCTTATTGCAATGGGCGATCTGCCTAGATGAAAATTTTTTGAAGGAGGTGAGAAATGCGAGGATTTTTCAAAAATGGTTTCATTGTAATAGGCAACCGGCCCAAATAGAAGATGAAAAGAGTTTTCAAAGAGGTCTGATTATGGTGGGTGACTTACCTAGGTGAAATGTCTTAAAGAGACGACATGATAGGGCTCGAAGGTGCATTATTCAAGAGATGGAAGCTCAAAGGAGCGTTCGAAAATAGATAGGACCCGAAGGGGAACGAGGGCTGAAAGGCACACTTGATAGGAGGTAGGGTTAGAAAACACACTCCCTGAGAGGTGAGGGCTTAAAGGCACACTCGAAAGGAGGCAGGGTTAGAAAACACACTACCTAAAGGTAGTGAAGGGCTCTAAGGCGCACTCAAAAAGAGGTAAGGTTAGGAAACGCACTACCTAAAATGATCGAGGGCTCTAAGGTGGTCGAGGGCTCTAAGGCACACTCGAAAGGATGCAGGGTTAGAAAACACACTACCTCAAGGAGGTCGAGGGCTCTAAGACGCACTAAAAAAGATGTAAGGTTAGGAAACGCACTATCTAAGATAGTCGAGGGCTCTAAAACGCACTTAAGAGGTAGGGTTAGAAAACACACTACCCATGAGGTGAGGGCTCGAAGGCACACTTAAAAAGAGGTAAGGTTAGAAAACGCACTACCTAAGGTGGTCGAGGGCTTTAAGATGCACTCGAAAAGAGGTAAGGTTAGAAAACGCATTACCCATGAGGTTAGGGCTCGAAGGCGCACTCGAAAAGAGGCAGGGTTAGAAAACACACTACCCAAGGTGGTCGAGGGCTCTAAGGCGCACTCAAAAAGAAGTAAGGTTAGAAAACACATTACCCATGAGGTGAGGGCTCGAAGGCGCACTAAAAAAAAGGTAAGGTTAGAAAACGCTCTACCTAAGGTGGTTGAGGGCTCTAAAGCGCACTCAAAAGGAGGTGGGGTTAGAAAACACACTACCCATGAGGTGAGGGCTCAAAGGCGCACTCGAAGGGAGGTATGGTTAGAAAACACACTACCCATGAGGTGAGGACTTGAAAACGCACGAAAAAAGAGTTAATGTTGAAAAACGAATTACCTAAAGTGATCAAGGGCTTGAAGGTGCACTCGAAAGAAGATAAAATTAGAAATTTAATGGTTAAACTTGATTTAACTTTATAAATTAATTTTAAAAAATAATGATTTTAAATTTCATCTTGGACAAGTTTCAAGTTAATATATATAAGCATAGAAAATTCAGCCCATAATATGTAGTAAAAAAACGTTGTCTTCTACTTTGAATTTCATAAAAGAGATCTCAATTTAAATTTCTGACGGGGACGGCATCTTTTTTTTTTTTTTTTTGGGGGGGGGGGGGGGGGTCTTCTTGACGAATTGTAAAAGCAGTCCACAATCACAGCAAAGCCATGACCTCACTCTTATTCTTGTCCTGCACGTAGATATTTTTGAACAATATACTGCAAATCTCAAGCCCACTTACTTATAGCCACAATTAGTGGTCCTTAAAAAGGATATGAAAATCAGTCTTTTACATGCAATCCCACCTTAAAATTCTCTAGCAAATAAAGGGAAAAAAGAGAGCTCAGTAGCAGAATGAAGAAAGCTGAGCTGGTCTTCATACCAACACCAGGTATAAGCCACCTCGGATCCACAGTAGAGGTAGCAAAGCTTCTTGTAGACCGTGATGAGAGGCTTTCAATCACCTTCCTCATCATGAAACTACGTCCTGACCCCAAGATTGATAGGTTTATAAATTCAGTGAGTACATCCTGTAATCGTATCCGCTTCATTGACTTGCCTCAAGATGATCCTGATCCAAACCAACCCAGGAAGTTTCTCTTTTCTTTGATTGAAGCCCAGATACCCCATGTCAGAGAAGAAGTCTTTAAGCTTGTGAGTCAGTCCGAGTCAAGCCCTGACTCGCCTCCTCTTGCTGGGTTTGTTCTTGATATGTTTTGTACATCTATGATAGATGTGGCCAATGAATTTGGTGTTCCATCATATATTTTCCTTACGTCAGGTGCAGCTTTTCTTGGCCTTCAATTTTATGTTCAGGCTCTTCACGATGAGCGGAAAGTTGACCCTACTGAGTACAAGGGCTCGGATGTTGAGTTGGTCATGCCGTGTTTGGCAAATCCTCTTCCAGCTAAGGTCTTGCCTTCTGTTATGCTTAACAAAGAGTGGGTGCCACATATGCTCAGTCAAGCTAGAAGGCTTAGAGAAACTAAGGGTATTCTAATAAACACATTTGAAGAGCTGGAATCTCATGCGATCGACTCCTTTTCTAAAGGTAATACCCCTCCGGTATATCCAGTGGGTCCCATTTTGAACCTTAATAGCGATGGTGATCGTGATGAGGAGTTTGATAAACGCAAAGACATCAAGCAATGGCTTGATGATCAGCCCCTGTCCTCAGTAGTGTATCTATGCTTCGGCAGCATGGGGAGTTTCGGAGTGGATCAGGTGAAGGAAATTGCTTGTGGGCTAGAGCAGAGCGGCCATCGATTCTTGTGGTCTCTACGTAAACCACCACCGGAAGGGAAGATGGGACCTCCAACTCCAAGCGATTACACTAATCCTCGGGATGTCTTACCTGAAGGATTTTTGGATCGGACGGCTAACATTGGAAAAATAATTGGTTGGGCCCCACAGACAGATATTTTGGCCCATCCATCCGTACGAGGGTTTGTCTCCCACTGCGGATGGAACTCTACATTGGAAAGCATATGGTTTGGCGTTCCAATCGCCGCGTGGCCATTATATGCAGAGCAACAACTGAATGCCTTTGAACTAATTGTTGAGCTCGGATTGGGAGTGGAGATTAAAATGGATTATAGAAGAGAGTTTATCTCGGATGGTACTGAAAATGTCATTAGTGCCGGGGAGATCGAGAGAGGAGTAAGGTGTTTAATGGAGCTTAGCGATGAGAAGAGGGAGAAGGTGAAGGACATGAGTGGAAAGAGCAGGAAGGCTTTGGAGAACGGTGGATCCTCGTGCACTTGGTTAGGTCGTTTCATTCAAGATTCGGTGGACCACCTACCATGATTAAATTGTATTCTCTTTGTATTATTTAATACAATGTCTTTTTGTTGACATGTTATCTTTCTTTAATATATATGTTACCTTTATCCATTTCTTTAATATATATATGTTACCTTTATCCATGGGTGTAGGGGATTTTGCCACGTCTTAGGCCTAGGACAGCATGAAGTGCCCGGTCATGCTTGAGGTGTGATGGCAAAAAATTCCTTAGGCTCAATATCCTTGGAAAACACGTGTTGGGTCTAGATAGTGGGCTTGGCAAGACATCATCTATGATCTCTGGGCCAACATCAATATCCGAGAATTTCATATTGAGCTCTGGTCTTCATACCAACACCAGGTATAATCCTCTTTTTCTATTTGCCTTATATTGAGTTTGGATGGTGTGCTTTGCATGGCATGCTTTTCTCGAAGCTCATATTGAAGCTCGCCGGTTAGGTCAAGAAGTTGCATTCCATTAATAACTTGGTTCGACTGGCTCGGTCCCCTGACAAGGACATCTTTTTCTCTACTTTAGTCCAAAAGTCTGTCATGACATTTTTTTATTAGACGATTATCAGGTGATCCAGAAACTCCTACATAGAAGAGGCTTGGTGTCTTGCCACAAAGACTAAGAATTATATAAAAAAAAAAATCATAAAAATGATATTTCTGCAATCAAAACTACAATTAAAGTTAATTTTATTTTAATTATTTTATTGATAAGATTTAATTTCCACAATCATTAGCTCATACTTCGTAGCAAGTCAAATTAAATTTTATTGAATGTAAAAAAATATTTAAATATTGTTAATATTATTTCTAGTAAAAAAATAAAATTCATTTAATGTGACCTGTTCAACTTGAAAGATATAAAGACAATCTAGACAGCCCTGTAAAAAATATAATTTAATTAAAAACAATCAAGATGACAAAATATTAACTTGATCCAGATCAACCTAGGTTAAACTATTAATTTTGCAACCATGATCATAAGACCATTGTTGTAACCCAATTTTGACCATTTGGTTTTTAATTTAATTTTACGAGGTTTAAAATGTAAAATGAAAATATAATGGATTTATTTCAATGAAAAGTGTGATTTGTCAACTTGCGCAGAAACTAGGGACTACAATGTATTTTTGTCATTCTATCCTTATCTTCAAGATAATCCTTATTTTCAAGATAATGATAGTTATCCGCTTTTGAATTTGATTCTTATTCAAATTCAAATTTTAAAAAAAAAAATGAGTTTTATTGAAACTTTATTTCTCACACGTGATAGGACTCTTGCACTATAAATACAGATCTCAGGTATGAAAGGGGAACAATCACAAGAAACCGAGAGAGAGACCATTAAAAGAAACCCTAGAAAAAGATTACAAAAAAAAAAAGAAAGAAAAGGAACACATTACAGAGACAAAAGAAAAGAAACCTAAATCTATTGCCCGAGGGGGAAGGAGGTCGTTGCCCCTATCTTCACCATTTGTTCTCATTTCATAAATAAAGAAGAAACCAGAATCCCTCCCCTGGTTGGGTTTTAGCTTCATCACAGTCTCCCTTCTCCATAGGCCAAACTCGAAGATAACAACACCCCTCAGTAGCAGCAGTAGGGCTTGGTCACTTCCAACGACAATAGTGGAGTTTTCATCATCCCGGCCGAAATCAGCAACAATCTTCCCTTCCCAGTAGCAACAGTGTTGTCTTCAGCAACAGTGGCTGAAGATCTTCCTGCCAGTAGAAAAAAAAAATAGCACCTTCTTCTCCAGCCATCGACAGCTGCAGGATCAATTTCTCAGCCATGAGTAGCATTGGTTAAGTTCCCCTCTCCAGCCGGCACCAACATTCAACCTGCGGCAGCAGCAACTCCAGTACAAACTCTTCTCGCTAGCCCTTGCACCAGCTATGAACAGCAGCAGACTACAAGCTCCAACAGGCACTCCTCTCTCCCCACCATGCTCTTCCGGCTAGCGTCCACTAGTTCCTCGATCGGGGAGAAGATCTTGCTCCACCGTGGTCAGCTTCCTCTTTTCTCTTCCGGTCGCGGCTCCAGCCATTGCCAGTGCCAGTGAGCCACTTCCCATCCAGCACTATAATTCACGCTACAGTATCTGTGACTTATAATTCACTTGTTTTTGTAGCATTCGTGCGTTGTCACGCACGCTTGCTACTCAACAGGGTCACTGGCTTAAGCCAGTGACCAGACCGGGGAGATTGGGTCTACCCAGCCATGCAGCTGGGTTAGACCCACCCAAAATTAAAAAAAAAACATAATAAAAAATAGTTTTTTTTCTTTTATCCAGATTTTTCTGGATTTATTCACTTGCGCCAGAGTCAGGAATTATACCGTATTTTGTGGATTGCGCAATATTTACCAACGCCAGAGTTGAAAATATTTATAGGTAAATATTCACTGACGCAAAAGTCGGGAATATTATAGGATGACCATAAAAACAAAACACAAACAAACCATTAGCAATTGTAGACAAAATTAGCAATGCAGTCTGCTTCAGGTAAGACGCTTAAAGGGTGATAGCATCTTCTCTTTCGTGTAACCAGTCCCGGACCATAGAATCTTTGTTTACCAGTTAGGGTTCTCAGTGACCATAATACTAGGTGGCGACTCCTTAAACAAGACCGTTTCCCCCAAAGAACAAGATGCTAGATATCTCTTCTTTTTTCCAATCGAGAGATTAATTTTTTTAATTGGTCGCCGCAATGTCCAGGTGTGACAACCATAAAAATAAAACATAATTCCCAATTAAGTCAATTTTAAATGATGAAATTAAAAAAAAAAGACCTAAAAATAACATGATTCAACTCGGACTAACCTGTCAAACTAGTGACTCGGTCACGAGACCAGGATAATCTCATAGAAAGCAAATTAAAACAAATTATAAAAATCAATTTTCAATCAACCCAATGTTGAAGGATGAAATGAAAATAATACTCAATTAAAAAGGACACAAAAAATGACTTGATTCAATCTAGGTTAATACACTATACCTATGACCTCGATCATGAGACCACGATAATCTCATATGAACAAAAACAAAAACCACTTGGTTATGAGACTGGGATAACCTTATAGAAAAAAAAATATGAAGCACAATTTTCAATCACCTCAATGTTAAAGAAAGAAATTTAAAAATAATCAATTTAAAAAGGAAAAGAAAGAAAATGACTCTAGTTAATTTAGGTTAATTTGTCAAGCTCGTGACTTGAGTTATGAGATAATAATAACCTCATAGAAACTAAACCAAAACAAATCATAAAAGCATAATTTCGCATGAATAAAATATTGAAGGATGAAATTGAATAAAAGAAAGTCAATCAAAAAAATGAAATAAAAATAATAAAGTCAACCGGGTTAACACGCTAAACCCATAACTCGAGTTATGAAGATAGGATGAACTCATAAAAAACAAATCGAAACAAATCATAAAATCTAATTTTTAATAAATTGAATGATAAAATTAAATTTTTTTAAAAAAAATCAAAATAAAATCACCATCAAAATAATAATTACTTTTGTGAGGTGATGGAATGTCAAAACACTTTCTTTAATGTTTTGTTAATGTTAATTAACATGGAAATAAATCTTGCAACATCAAAATAAATAAATAAATAAGTATGGTTCGAAAATTTAGCCCATAATATGCAGTGAAGAAACGTTGTTCTTTTCTGCATTAAATTCCACAACTAGAAATAATTCTAAAATAAATGCATGTCTACATTGTTCTTTTCTGCATTAAATTCCACAACTAGAAAACATTCTAAATAAATCAATGTCTAAGAGTATATTATTGTTGAGGTTATTTTTAATTTTTTTTATTTAAAAATATATTAAAATAATATTTTTATTTTTTTAATTTCTTTTAACATCACTATATAAAAATAATCTAAAAAAAAAACTAAGAACAAATAATTCTTTAAAAAATATAGTTATACGGCAATGTCAATCACTACTTCAATCTCTACCTATACTTACGGCTATCGAATTTTGTAATAGCTGTACACCTCGACAGCAAGGTCATGACCTTACTCTCCTACACCTGTATCATTGCTTAACAAAATATTTTAAATCTCTCAAATCCACATAATTATATAGCCACAAATATTGCACATAAAAAGGATATGAAAATCAGACTCTTGCATTCAATCCCACCTTGAATTCTCTACTCGTTGTTAACCAAAAAAAGAAGAAGCTCAGTAGCAGAATGAAGAAAGCTGAGCTAGTCTTCATACCGACACCAGTTATAAGCCATCTTGTATCCACAGTGGAGGTAGCGAAGCTTCTTGTAGACTGTGATGAGAGGCTTTCAATCACCTTCCTCATTATGAAACTGCGCTCTTACTCCAAGATTGATAGCTTCATAGATTCAGTGAGTACAGCCAGCAATCGTATCAGGTTCATTGGGTTGCCTCAAGATGAGCCTGACCCAAACCAACCCAACAACGCTTTCTTTTCTTTGATTGAAACCCAGAAACCCCACGTGAAAGAAGAAGTCTCTAAGCTAGTGAGCCAGTCCGAGTCAAGCCTTGACTCGCCTACACTTGCTGGGTTTGTTCTTGATATGTTTTGTACACCAATGATAGATGTGGCCAATGAATTTGGTGTTCCCTCGTATATATTCCTTACGTCAGGTGCAGCTTATCTTGGTCTTGTATTTTATATTCAGGCTCTTCATGGTGAGCAGAGAGTCGACCCTATCGAGTTCAAGGACTCGGAAGCTGAGTTGGTCATGCCGTGTTTGGCAGATCCTCTTCCAGCTAAGGTCTTGACTTCTGTTATGCTTAACAAAGGGTGGCTGCCAGTTCTGCTCAGTCAAGCTACAAGGTTCAGGGAAAGTAAGGCTATTATAGTAAACACATTTGAAGAGCTGGAATCTCATGCGATCAACTCCTTTTCTTATGGTAATACTCCTGCTGTGTATCCAGTGGGTCCCATTCTGAACCTTAGTAGAGATGGTCACCGTGATGTGGAGTCTGATAAATTCAAAGACATCAAGCAATGGCTTGATGATCAGCCTCTATCCTCGGTGGTGTATATATGCTTCGGGAGCATGGGAAGTTTCGGATTTAGCGACGACAAGGAGAACCATGTCGTCTGAATTTGATTTAATTAATATCTTTGTAAAACTGAGTCTAAATCAGGCTTTCAATTTCAAATTTCTTTTACCAAACCACTAAACTAACCCTTGAAAAGCTCATTACCTGGGAAGTCATTATAAAACGACGAAATGATTGTCACTTTCCTGACAAAAATTCATTGAAAAGGCAAAACATCTATGACGCCGATCTCCAATGTTATCATTTTCTAAACCATCACCAAAGGTTCTTGCTTACAGATCTTATCTCGATCCTAAAAGATAATTTCAGGGACACGTTTCTTCATTAAGATCATTGCAAAATCACAATTGAGGTGTAAACAAATCCAAAATATGTGTCGAAGCATTGAAAATTCAGACCATAACACATATACATTATTACTCAATGATTTATTGATAGTAAAAGTACGCTAAACCATTTTATTTTATCAGTATTTTTCTTGGAAAACTTGTTATATAACTGATAAAAATACTACATGTAATTTTGTTAATGTTTATTTAAAAATATTTTAAAAAATCTATTTAACAAAACTAGAAAATAATTAAAATTTATTTAAAAATCCTATAAATAAATCAACTAAAAATTACTCTCATATAAAAAAAATCCTACAATAACATTCATACAATTATTAAGATAAAAAAACTAAAAATATAATGAAAAAAACAAATATAATGAAAAAAAATCTTATCTTAATGTAGTTGCGAGTGAAGCTGAGAAGATAAAAAAACAAATTCATAAAGTTTGTTAATTAAAAAAAAACCGATAAAAGAAAAGAGAAGAAGATATACCTGAGCGTGGAGGAGAAGAGAAGTAATTGAAGAGAGAAGAGAAGAGAGAAAAAAGGGATGTTGATGTTTTTAACATAAAGGGGAGAAGAAGAAGAAGAAGAAGAAGAAGAAGAGGCTCGTCTGTTGTGAAATGAAGGATTCTAATTTTTTTATTGAGATATTTTCTCGACGGTTTAACCGATAAATAATTAAATATTAATATTTTAAATTATTTTATCGGTGATTCAGTCTGAAATGTTTAATTTAAATTTTTAATTTAATTAAAAAATTTTAGAAACCACAAAATATCACCGATAACTTTTCAATTCGTTAGTGATTTTGTCTGTAAAGAATAGTAATTAACAGTGCAATTGAGAAGTGAATGGTTCTAGAGTTCTCTGAAAATATCAACGGAATTTTTTATTGGTAAATAACATGATGAACAATGTCATGAAGAAGTGAATAGTTTACTAACGAGTTTATGAATAGATTTTACTGACGGTATTAATACAACCGGTAATTTTGTTGATATAAATGACACGTCATCGTACTTTTTGGTTTTATTTTAAATTTTTTTCACTATAATTATCTTAGTATATATCAAAAGAATATTTTTATTGATAAAATTCATTATAATTTATTGAAAGAAATATTCTATCAATATTTATATTTATATTTATTAATTTTCTAGTAATATATTACGAGGAAACAATGTTTTTTTCCCTTCAAATTCTATGACCAGACAACATTTTAAAAGAGATCTATCTAAATTTCTAACGGATAAATGGGACAATTAGCGTAGAGATAGCAGATTTAGGACAGATATTATATTAATTTGGAATTATTGTAAATTAAAAAAAAAAAGCTAAAGAAGTGTCCCTGTCGATTACAGCTCTTTAACAGTGAAAGGCAATCTTTGTTTTCATATTTTAAAAATATTTTTAAAAAAATTATTTTTTTATTTTAAATTAATATTTTTTTTTAGTGTTTTCTAATCATTTTTAATGTGCCAATATCAAAATTAATTTTTAAAAAATATAAAAAAATATTATTTTGAAGTATTTTTGAGTGAAAAACATTTTAAAAAACAACCGCAACCATACTTCCCAACATGCCCGTAATGAAACCTCGTAACATGAAAATAAAATAATAAAAAAAATGGAAAATTCAACCCATAATGTATAGTGAAGAAACTTTGAAGGTATTTGTTTACGCAGTAACTTTAACTTTTAAAGCCAACAACGTAAATATCATGTTTGGTAACAAATAAAAACACTTAATTGTTTATGTAGGACCCATGTTTTTTGAGTTGAAACCGCAGATTCCACAAAGCAGCTAAGAGCTGTTTCTTCTTGTGTATGCTAAGTGAATAATTCACCTGCTTCTTCTTGTGTCTGTCAGGTGAATAATTCACCTGGACACTGTTCACATGAACAGTGTCTTCACTGGACCGCGTCCGACCTGATAAAATTATTTTTTTAAAATTGTATTTTACTCGAAAAACTAGTGTTTAATATTATTTAATAACACTACATAAATTAGAAGAACATCGCATGATGACGTAACATTTGTGGAATTTAATCGCAATTTTAATTTTGTTTCTGATGATATTTTACTTTTTTTTTATTGCACGCTCAAAAAATCATGAAAACTATAGTCCTTATCATATGAATTTCATACATGATAAAATTGTAGATAAGTTAATAGAATAATAAAAAATATTTGATATAAAATATTATTTATTTAATAATATAATAATGATAGTTAAATCTACAATATTAAAATTAAAAACCATCGATATTAATATATATATATATATATATTAATTATTTTATAACCTCAATTTAAAAAACATGTTTAATCAAACATATTAAATTATCTTTTATTCAATCTCAACTTCAATCATAATTTTAATCAAATATATATAAATATAAAACTAATCTTAAATAAAAATATTTTTTATAAAATAATTTTTTTAAAATCATAACCATAAAAACTACAACATTACTTAACAAACTTTATTCTGTTTCTACTTTAAATTCTATAACCAGACAAAGTCTTAAAAGCCTAGGTAGTTTTTCCACGCCGACAGCAAAGCCATGACCTCATTCTTTACTGTTTTTAAAAGAATAGTTACGATTAATTTTTTTAATATTTTTTATATTAAATATATTAAAATAATATTTTTATTTTTTAAAAATTATTTTTATTATAATAAATCAAAACAATTCAAAACAGGAAGTCACTGTAAATTTTTTTTATTTATATAATATCAAGTCAACTTATATATATTACAATTAATTTTATATTACACTAAACATCCTGCAAACCTAATAAAATAAATAAGTAAGATAACGTGAAAATAACAAATATGCACAGTAAAATTCAAACTCAAGTGCAGAACGAAAAAACAAACCCCTACCACCGCTAGAACACGACACCAATTGCAAGTCATCGTATTTTTGACAAAGAATAGTCAAGTCCACTTCATTATAGTCCCTTGGAGTAAGCCAAGGAAAAAACAAAAAAACAGAGAGACCTCAGTTGCAGAAATGAAGAAAGCTGAGCTAGTCTTCATACCAGCACCAGGTATAAGCCACCTTATGTCCACAGTAGAGGTAGCAAAGCTGCTTGTAGACCGTGATGAGAGGCTTTCAATCACCTTCCTCATCATGAGCCTAAGTTATGACTCAAAGACTGCTTGCTATATTGATTCATTGAGTGCAACCTGCAATCGTATCCGGTTCATTAAGTTGCCTGAAGATGAGCCTGAACCCAACAAGTTTCTCTTTTCTTTGATTGTAACCCAGAAACGCCATGTCAAAGAAGAAGTCTCTAAGCTTGTGATTCAGTCCAAGTTAAGCCCTAACTCGCCTACACTTGCTGGGTTTGTTCTTGATTTTTTTTGTACATCAATGATAGACGTGGCCAATGAATTTGGTGTTCCCTCTTATATTTTCTTGACGACAGGTGCAGCTTATCTTGGCCTGCAGTTTTATATTCAGGCTCTTCATGATGAGCAGAGAGTTGACGCTACTCAGTTCAAGGACTCGAATGCTGAGTTGGTCACGCCTTGTTTGGCGTACCCGCTCCCTGCTAAGGCCCTGCCTTCTGCTGTACTCAACAAAGAGTGGCTGCCTGCTTTCCTTGATCAAGCAAGAAGGTTTAGGGAAACTAAGGGTATTATAGTAAACACATTTGAAGAGATGGAATCTCATGCAATCAACTCGTTTTCTAATGGTAATACCCCTCCCGTGTATCCAGTGGGTCCCATTTTGAACCTTAATAGAGATGGCGATCATGATGTGGAGTCTGATAAACGCAAAGATATCAAGCACTGGCTTGATGATCAGCCCCTATCCTCAGTAGTGTATCTATGCTTCGGGAGCATGGGGAGTTTCGGAGTGGATCAGGTGAAGGAAATTGCATGTGGACTAGAGCAGAGTGGGCATCGATTCTTGTGGTCTCTACGTAAACCACAACCGAAGGGTAAGATGGAAATTCCGAGCGATTACACTAATCCTCAAGATGTCTTGCCCGAAGGGTTTTTGGATCGGACGGCTAAGATTGGAAAAATAATTGGATGGAGCCCCCAGATCGATATTTTATCCCATCCATCTGTAGGAGGGTTCGTATCACACTGTGGATGGAACTCTGTATTGGAAAGCATATGGTTTGGCGTTCCAATTGCCGCGTGGCCATTACAGGCAGAGCAACAACTTAATGCTTTTCAAATAATTGTGGAGTTTGGATTCGGGGTGGAGATTAAAATGGATTACAGAAGAGAATTTTTCTATGATGATAATGAAAATATTATTAGTGCTGGGGAAATAGAGAGAGGAATAAGGTGTTTGATGGAGCTTGGCAAGGAGAAGGTGGAGAGGTTGAAGGAAATGAGTGAAAAGAGTAGGAAGGCTTTGATGGAAGGCGGATCTTCATACACTTGGCTAGGGCAATTGATTCATGAAATGGTGGACATCATTCCATGAAAAAAATGTACTTTCTCTTTGCATCATCTAGGAATCGACAATTCCTTTACCATGTTTGTTTGTGTATTGTAATTTCTCTCTGCTGAACTCTATATTGTCTTTCTTTAATTAATGTCTTTGTCCGGGTCGGAATATAGAATAATAACAATAAAAAAAAAAACAATAACAGATCTTGACTATATTTCTAAGATTTTTGGAAAAAGGAAAAAGCTGAAAAAGTGTTATTATATAGTAGACTTTTTGGTCATTGTGGGGACATGGTTGGTAGTTTTTGTTCTTAAGTATTTTATATAAAAAAATTTTAATAGGATAATAAAATTGTGATTGTTGGTTATATAAATAAAGCAGGGAACATCACCCATATATACTTAAAAATATTTGAAAAACTTAAATGTAGTTTATTGTTGATATTAACAATGAAACTTTTTTTAAAAAAAAAATTCAAATCTATTACCAACAATCTAGGTTATTTTAAGATTGATCAAGTCGAGTGGATCATGTCAAAACAACTTTCATATGATTTAATTTTAAACTCGGGTTAAATAAAAAGTTGTGTCGAGATAACTTTTTTTGTATGAAATTCATATTTGTTTTCTTAATTTTCTTCTTATAATTTTTTTGCTAGTCAGTTGGTTTATTTTTGGACTGGTCAAATCAACTGAGTCACATCAGAAAAACTCTCATATGGTTTAATTTTAAACTCAAGTTAGACAAGAAGTTGGGTTGTGAGGTTTTTTTGTTAATTTTATTTTTTTTTTAATTTCATCCTTGTACTTTTTTTTGTTACTGGTTGACCGTAATGTTTTTGAACTTGTCAAGCTAATTGGATCATAATGAACCAATTCCTACATGGTTTAATTTTAAATTTAGGTTAAACAAGGAGTTGAATTGAGAGATTTCAAGATTGACTCATTAAGTTAAATTTAATAATAATATCAAACAGTTCTTCGCAACCTGAATATCTTTTATTAAGTTGAATCATGAAACTAAAACTAGTATGATCTTATAGTGATATGAAAAAAATAAAAAGATGAAAGAGCCAAGGAAAACAAGTAAAAAAGCTTTGATGGATGAAGGATGGTCTTGTTTACCATTCAATCGTCTAATTGAAGACACGATGAATAATAGCATTCAAGCAATTTTATCTATCATAAACGAATGAATAAATAATATTTCATCATTAAGTTTGCAATTCAATCAACGTTTATGCTTCTCACTTTCAAGAGATTTCATTTCAAAGTTTTTTTAAAGTAATATTGAAATGTATTCATTGTATAAATAAAAAATAAACAATATATATATATATATATATATATATATATATATATATATATATAAATTAATCGAAGTTCATTTTTTTTAATAATATTGAAATGTATCCGATCTATAAAGAAAAGGAAAAAAAACTATAAATATTTTATAAATTTTGAAAATGCTACAATAAAGCTACATCAAGAATCCACCTGCTTAGCTTAAGATTTTATTCATCAAATGCATCTCGACCACATTTATGTTTGAATCAAAACTCATGATATTTTTAAAATTTTGATTACCTTTTTAGAATGACAAGTTTCTAAATTCAGTTTTAATTAATAAAAAAAATTAACATTAATAACATGTTAAAAAAAGAAATAAAATGCTATAGAAATTATATAAATGTTGGTTTAAGATTTTTTTATGGGTATAGATCTATCATTATTTATATTAAAAACCAACACAAATAACCATGCTTGTTTATTGGTTTCCAAACATGGACTAGAATTTGCTAGTCCAAGTCAACAGCTACCCTCGTGTACACAGCAAGATCAAGGTAGGCCCATTTTGATTAGGGCAGCCTAATACAACGGCATTTTCACGTATACCAGTGTTATAGCCTGTTAGGTTATACAAGTTTATGATCTACAAGAAAGTTTCGACTGAAACAAAGCTCCCTTGATACAAAAGTCATAGAATTACAAAAACATGTAAGTTTAGACGCAAATTCAAGCGAAAAAAGTTACTGGCCACAACCATTATACAGAACTTTACAGAAGCACCCAAAACAAGAAATCATCCAGGCACATTTCTGATCGAACCTATTACCTGTAAAGGATGGAAAAGGCAATCTAATTCTTAATTTTTGCATCTTTGTTATATGTCTCAGCATAGTATTCTTCATCGTCAAAATATTCTTCTTCATCGTCATAATCATCATCATCATCATCATCATAATATTCTTCCTCTTCATCTTCACTGTTCTCCTTGCCATTTTCCAGCAGCCTGTTTGATTGCTGCCCTCTCAATCGCTCTTGAATTCGATCCCTAATGGCAGTGCCCTGAATGATGTACAAATTGATGGTAAAACGACTGTTGAAATGTGATTTTCATATGTGTATGTATGTATAACTG